>Ga0209403_10003461_pt1 | contig 17815 bp, 18 predicted proteins | sample ArcticOcean_MG_C_8_FD_187440 | JGI IMG/M metagenome (GOLD analysis project Ga0209403, IMG submission 187440) | Marine microbial communities from western Arctic Ocean - ArcticOcean_MG_CB11_86 (SPAdes) (version 2) | ecosystem: Environmental > Aquatic > Marine > Oceanic | place: Arctic Ocean... | reverse complement strand
AGCTTCTTCTACTGGAGCTTCTTCAGCTGGAGTTTCCTCTACTGGAGCTTCTTCTACTGGAGCTTCTTCAGCTGGAGTTTCCTCTACTGGAGCTTCTTCAACCGGAGCTTCTTCTACTGGAGTTTCTTCTACTGGAGTTTCTTCTGTAGCTTCTTCAACCGGAGCTTCTTCTACTGGAGTTTCTTCTGTAGCTTCTTCAACCGGAGCTTCTTCAACCGGAGCTTCTTCTACTGGAGTTTCTTCTGTAGCTTCTTCAACCGGAGCTTCTTCTACTGGAGTTTCCTCTACTGGAGTTTCTTTTATTCTTCTTTCTTCTTGTTTTGCTTTTCTTTTTCGTAGTTTACTAACATTTTGAATATCTCTTTCTTCTCGAGATAAGTCTGTTAATTTAGCTAACTTTTTTACACGATCACTAACTTGTGCTCCAACTGACTTCCAATAAGAAAATCTTTCGAGATCTATTCTTATATCTTCTTCATTTTTATTAGCACTTGGGTTATAGAAACCTAAACGTTCTATATATTTTCCATCTCTACTACTTCTGCTATCTGTAGCCACTATGTGATAAAAAGGCCTTTTCTTTGAGCCTCCTCTTGATAATCTAATTTTAACCATTTTTTTACTCTTTTAAGTTTTAAATTACTAACGTATATGGCGCGAGATTGTACGATAATTTTTTGCTATTAGCCATAATGTTTTCTTGACAGTTGTTAAATCTCTTATCAAAATGTACAAATTATAATTATAAAGGAGTCGCTGTCTTTGAGCGATGACATCCCTCTGGGGACACTTTTTCTAATTCTGACATTTCTGATTGTATTGTCAGCTTTCTTCTCTGGAACAGAAACAGCTCTGATGCGTGTTAATAAGTACCGTATTAGACATCTATCAAGAAAAGGAAACAAAGGAGCTGTATTGGCTGAAAAGCTATTAAAACAGCCCGATAAACTCATTGCATTTATTCTTTTCGGAAATAATCTAGTTAACTTCATCGCTGCTTCTATAGTTGGCGTAGTATCCATGGAGATAGGAGGACCAACTGGTGTTGCAATTGGAACTTTATTATTAACAATTATTGTTCTTTTATTTGCTGAATCTGCACCTAAAACAATTGCTGCTCTATTCCCAGAAAAAATAGCATTACCTGCAAGTCATATTTACTATCCATTAGTCAAATTAATGCGCCCATTGCTTATAATCATCAACGCTTTTACAAATATTCTTTTAAGACTACTAAGAGTAAAGCCAAGCGAGAATGACGAAAAACTTTCTATAGATGAACTAAAAACAATAATAGATGGTGGGATGACAAAAACATCCATAGATAGACAAAAAATCATGATTGGAGTTCTTGATCTGGGGAATATTACTGTTGAAGACATTATGCTTCCACATAATGAAATAATTGGGATCGATTTAAATAAATCTATTCAATATAATCAAAAACTAATAGAAGATAATATTTATGTTTATGTACCGGTATATAAAGACACACTTGATAATATTGAAGGATTACTCAATCTGAATGAACTTCTAAAGAAGCATAGCTTAAAATTACTAGATAACAATCTCATAAGAAAATATATGGAGAAACCATATTTTATCCCTGAAAAAACAAATCTAAGTCAGCAATTATTTGAGTTTAAAAGTAAAAACCAAAAAGTTGGTTTTGCTGTAGATGAATATGGAAATATCCAAGGATTAATTACAATCGAGGATATATTTGAAGAAATTGTTGGTGACTATCTTGAAGAAACAAAGAAAATGAATAAAGAAATGAGACCTAAGAAAGATGGTGATTATTACATTGTAAATGCTTCGTCAAATATAAGAACATTGAATAAAATGATGAATTGGAATATCCCTATAGAAGAAGCTAAAACCATTAATGGTGCTATTCTTGAAAATTTAGGGTATATCCCTAAGGTTGGAGCAAAATTCTCATTAGGTCAATACTCCATAAGGGTTATAAGTACTAAAGAAAATGCTGTTGAGTCTATAAGAATTAAAGCAATTGACCCTGAATATAAATTAAAAGTTGTTTCTTAGACATTTAAAGATCCTCATATTCAGGTGCCCAGTTTTCAAACTTTGTGTACCTGCCTAAGAAGGTTAAGTTAAACTTACCTATAGCTCCATTTCTTTGTTTAGCTATCTCAATTAATGCAATTCCTTTTTTGTCTGTTTCAGGATCATAAACTTCTTCACGATATATAAAAGCTATCAAATCAGCATCTTGTTCAATCGCACCAGACTCTCTTAAATCTGACATTATAGGTCTCTTATCATTTCTTTGCTCAACACTTCTATTTAATTGAGATAGTGCAATAATAGGTATGTCTAATTCTCTTGCTAGGGCTTTTAGGTTTCTAGATATTTCTGAAATCTCAGTTGCTCTATTCTCTTTACTACCACTAACCGTCATTAATTGGAGATAATCTATAACTATCAATTTCAAACCTTTTTCTCTTTGGATTCTTCTTGCTCTTGCTCTGATATCTATAGGAGTTAATGAAGGTGTGTCATCAATGTATATAGGTGCATCTCTCATCTGTTGGATTGCACCATCAATCCTATGCCAATCTTTTTCTTCTAATTTTCCGGTTTTTACTGAATGAGCATTTACTCGACCTAGCGAAGATATCATTCTTTGTGCTAATGAACTCGCTGACATCTCCATGCTAAAGATTGCAACCGGATTATTGTGCGCCAAAGCAACATGCTCAGCTATATTAAGAGCAAATGCTGTTTTACCCATTGATGGTCGCCCTGCTATTATAATAAGCTCACCTTTTTGCAGTCCGGCTGTTATTTTATCAAGCTCTCTAAATCCAGATTCAACCCCTGTAAGCCCACCTCCACCTTGTGATCTTTGATCCAATTCATCATATGCTTCCTTAACTAGATCTTTCATATTTGAGAAACTAACATTCCTTGATCCTCTTTCTGCAATTTCAAATATATTTGCCTCAGCCAAATCAACTAGTTCTGATGGACTCCTGCCTTCTGTTTGATAGGCACTCTGAGTAATTTCATTACTGACAGATATAAGGTCTCTCAACAATGCTTTTTCCCTTATAATCTTTGCATATTCATTAATATTGGAGTTTCCAGCAGTATTCTCTATTAAATTTGCTAGATAATCGATTGCTGGTTGTATCTCAAAACTACCTGATGAATCTAAAAAATCAGATACAGTTAGTAAATCGGTTACTTTACTTTGTTCTGAAAGTGTCTGTATAGCATTAAATATGGATTTATTTTCATTACGATAAAAATCTTTTTCAGAAACTACATCTGCAATTTTATCATAAGCTTGACTGTCTGGATCCAACATCAGACCACCCAGTAAGGCAGATTCTGCATCTGGTGAATGTGGGGGTAATTTTAAGTGACCTAAAGACTCTATATTTTTTTTGGATTCAGCTATTTTTGCCATTTATTCGGATTCTTGGATAATTTCTTTTTCTTCTTCGATATTATCTATTTCTTCTTCCGAATCCAAAGTATTTTTTATTGCCACTTCTCCACCAACCACATTAACATTGATTTGAACTTTTATATCTGAATGAAATACAAGTGAAACTTCATGCATTCCAATAGTTTTTAGAGGTCCATCAGGTAAGTTAATGACGCTTCTCTCAAGCTCTAAACCATTTTCAGCGGCGCTATTTGCAATATCTATGGTTCCAATGGACCCATATAAATTACCATCTTCTGTAATATTAGCTTTTATTGTTAGCATTACATTTTCAAATTTACTTGCTTGTTCTTTAAGAATCACTAGTTCTTCTTTTTGCTTAACCTCTAATTCTTCTTTTTGCTTTTCTAGTAATTTAATATTTTCTTTTGTAGCAAATGCTGCTTTACCTTGAGGCACAAGGTAGTTTCTTCCATAGCCAGGTCTGACTGTTACTAGGTCACCAATTTCACCAAGGTTCTGGATTGTTTCCTTTAATATAACTTCCATTTGATATCTCTTATAAGTACTTGATTATGAATGTTGATCTGTGAATGGCAGAAGTGCTAAGAATCTTGCTCTTTTTATAGCAGTAGTCAATTGGGTCTGGAAATGACTCTTTGTTCCAGTGATTCTACTTGGTATAATTTTTCCAGTTTCAGTGATATATTTCTTTAGTACTTCAATATCCTTATAATCTATCTGTTCAACTCCTTCAGCTGTAAATTTACAATACTTATTTGTATTTCTATTTAGATTCTTTTTTCTTTTAAAAGCTTTCTTTTTAGTCTTTTTCATTGGTTGCTTCCTCTTTCTCAGTTTCTATAGATTCTGACTCTATCTTTTCATTATCTGAAGATTCCTTCTTAGTTTCTTCTGGCTCAATTGTCTTTTTTTCTTCTTTAGGCTCTGCTATCTTTTTTTCTTCTTTATTTTTAGCTGCATATTTACCTTTTTTATCTTCTTTCTTATGTATTTGGTATAGCTTCGAAGTTTCAGTTTCAGCTTTCTTCATTCTCAAACATAAGTGTCTCATTATTGAATCATTATATTTAAAAGATGTCTCTATTTCTGTAATAGTTGAATCATCACATTCAATATTCATCAAAACGTAATGTGCTTTATGCATGTCTTGTATCGTATAAGCTAATTGTATTCTGCCTATATCTTCTACTCTATGAATTTGTCCACCATTTTTTGTGATCATATCCTGATATCGCTTAAGCATATCTTGGAGTTGCTCACTTTGATCTGGATGAACTAGAAGTACTAATTCGTAATGTCTCATATTATTCCTTTTGGTTTAAGCTACCTTTATTATTAAGTGCAGCAAGGTTATTTCTATGTTAAGAAAAAGAATCGTACTTTAATTATTCTAAATATACAAACTAAATATATTGTCTTTGTCTAAGTACTTCATATACTAATATTCCACAAGCAACAGATACATTGAGACTATCGACTTGACCTCGCATAGGTATAGAAACCAAGTAATCACAATTCTTTTCTGTTAAGTGCCTGATACCTTTCCCCTCTGAACCGATAACTATAGCTATAGGTTGATTAAAATCAATTTCATTGTAATTAGTCATAGCTGTATCAGATGAACCACATATCCATATTCCAATTTTTTTTAGGTCCTTAATAAAGCTGGATAAGTTTGATATGTAAGCTGTGTTTGTTAGTTCAGATGCTCCTGATGAAACCTTACTGATTACAGGGCTGTCAAGGCTTACTCTATTTTTTGGTATAACGACCATATCAACACCCGAAGAGTTAGCCGTTCTGTAGCATGCTCCGATATTTCTAGGGTCCTCAAGACCATCTAAAATTAGAACTAATGGATTATCTAAAGAATCTAAGTACTTTATTGCTGATTTTGAATCATATTTATCTTTATGTTTTATAAGTGCTGCCAAGCCTTGATTTTTTGCTGTAGAGGCAAGCTTATCTAGTTTGGACTTTGGTATTTTTCTTATTGGAATATTTTTTTCAGTAGCAAGAAAAATAATTTCCTTGAATCTTTTATTATCAGAATTTTCTTTCATATAAATTTCAATGAATAAATCTGGGTCGTACTTAAGAGTATCTAGTATGGTGTTGATTCCATAAATATAAGATTGATCAGTCATTTTTTAAGAAAATAATTCGTCCATTATAATTATATCAGCCCTGTCTGGACCCGTAGAAATCATCGATACTTTGGTGTGTAGCATAGATTGAATGGCAGCAATATAATCTTTGGCCTCATCTGGTAATTTATCAAAATCAGTTATTCCAGCTGTTGATTGATTCCATCCCTTATATCTCTTATACCTGGGTTTACATTTATTTAATTTACTTAATGATACTGCCGGATATGTAGTGTAAGTTTCTTCTTCAATTTCATATTCAATGGCTATTAGTATTTCATCTAGATCATCCAATACATCTAATTTTGTGATGCATAAATGAGAGATACTATTATTGATAATGGATTTTCTTGCAGCGACTGCATCAAACCATCCGCATCTTCTAGGTCTACCCGTAGTTGCTCCAAATTCAACTCCAACTTTAGCTATATGCTCACCAATATTATCGTTTAATTCAGTGGGGAAAGGCCCCGATCCAACTCTGGTTGTATATGCCTTAATAATTCCTAGTACCGAATTGAATTGTCTTGGCCCTATACCAGTCCCTGTAGAAGCCGCTCCTGCAGTAGTATTGGATGATGTCACAAATGGATAAGTGCCATGATCTATATCCAGAAGTGCTCCTTGGGCACCTTCATATAGAATATTGGAATTATTCTTGATCAAAGAATCGAGATATTGGGTTGTATCTTTTACATATGGCTCAATTGTATCTGCGAATGAAAGCCATTGATCAGCTACCTCTTGTTCATTGATTGGATTTACTTTATAGAGATTTGTTAGTAGAAAATTATGATAATTCATTAAACTATTTAATTTATCTTTAAACAGTTCTTCATCAAGTAAGTCCATTAGATGTATTGCTCTTCTTGCAACTTTATCCTCATAGGCTGGACCTATCCCTCTTCCAGTAGTACCTATAGCTTGATTGCCTAATGCATTTTCCCTAGCTTCATCGAGTGCAATATGACTTGGCAGGATTAACGGGCATAAAGAACTAAGGTGAAGTTTATTTATAAATTCTATACCTTTAGATTCTAATGATTTTATTTCTTCAAATAATGTAGGAATATGAAGCACTACTCCATTAGCAATTATACAATCAACATCATTAAATATTCCTGAAGGTATTAAATGAAGAACAGTTTTATTGCCATCAATAACCAATGTATGGCCAGCATTATGTCCACCTTGAAATCTAACTACAGCGTCACAATTCTTGGTCAAAAGATCTATGACTTTACCTTTACCTTCATCACCCCATTGGGCACCAACAACTATTACTGATTTCGACAAATGCTTGCTCCTACCTATAAGAAATTAAGTATTAATACACCCATTATTATAAGAAACAATCCCAAGGAACGAAGACTACTTTCATTGATCTCTTTCAATTGAATCAAAGATTTTTTATACCAAGATGGAGAGATAAAAGGTATAAGTCCTTCAAATATCAAAAAAAGACTTATGCCTATCAGTAATTCCTTTAACCCCATAGCTAATAAAAATAAAGTCTCTTATTTATTAGGTTCTTGATTTTTTAAGTATTTAAAAAAGTCACCCTTTCCATCTAAAATCAATACATCATTATTTGTTCCAATAGAATTCTTATACGCTTCTATACTTCGATGGAAAGAATAAAACTCTTTATCAGCATTAAAAGCTGTTGAATATATGTTAGCTGCTGTAGCGTCACCTGAACCTCTAATCTTCTCAGAATCTCTATACGCATTAGCTAGAAGCACTGTTCTTTCTCTTCCAGCAGCAGCTCTTATAATGGTTGCAGATTCTGATCCCTCAGCTCTAAGTTCTGATGCAAATCTTGCTCGTTCTTGCCTCATTCTATTGTAGACAGATTCACTTACCTCACCAGATAGTTCAATTTTCTTGACTCGAACATCTATCAGTTCAATACCAAGATTTTCTGCATTCATTGTGGCCGCACTCAGCATCCCTGCCATAACTTCTCTTCTTTCCTTAGAAACCACTTCGATCACTGTTCTTTTAGCAAATTCAGAACGAATGCCGTCTTTAACTGTTTCCAATAGTCTTTGAGCAGCAACGAGTTCATCTCCACCTGTTGATCTATAATATTCTTGCGTATCTGCAATTTTCCATTTGATGAAGAAGTCAACATAGAGATTTTTCTTTTCTTGTGTAAGAAATAATTCTTGTGGATTGTTAATCGTTAACAATTGCTTACTATATTTTTGAACATTATTAACAAATGGAACCTTAAAATGAATGCCAGGTTCATAGTCAGACTTAATAACTTCGCCAAATCTAAATTTTAAAGCATGTTCTCTTTCATCAACTATGAATACTGAATTTGAAATTACTACAAAAACAATAACTACTACAAAGATTAAAATATTTTTCATTACCTTACCCTCCTCATTCTTGAATCTTGATTCTGATTCACCGGTTGATTATTCTCAATTGTTTGGCCTTTATTGATATTATTTTCAGATCTATTTTGTTTGTTGGTATTCTCAAGTAACTTATCAATCGGCAAGTACATTAAACTTCCATTCCCTTCTGAATCCATAAGTACTTTATTAGAATTAAGATAAACAGTTTCAATTGCTTCTATATATAGTCTTTCTCTAGTTACTTCAGGTGCTCTTTGGTATTCAACCAATAACTTAGTAAATCTGTCCGCCTCACCTTCAGAGTCTGCTATCACCTTTTCTTTGTATGCCTCTGCCTCTTGAATCATTTTTGCAGCTTCACCTCTGGCTTTTGGAACAATATCATTGGCGTAAGCTTCTGCTTCAAAAGATAAACGTTCTTTGTCTTCTCTTGCTTTAATTGCATCTTGGACTGCATCTTCAACCTGAAGGGGAAAGTTTGCATCTTGAAGATTGACTTTAGTGATGCTGATTCCAGTACCATACTCATCTAATGTTTGCTGAATTAGTTCTTGCGTCCTTAATGCAATTTCTGTTCTTCCCTCTGTCAAAACAAAATCTAATTTACTTTTGCCAGCCACTTCACGGATTGCACTCTCGCTAACTTCACTTAAAGTTGCTTCAGCATCCCTAACATTAAATAAATAATCAACAGGATTACTTTTCCTATATTGAACAACTAAATCCACAACTATAATATTTTCATCTGAAGTCAACATTGTAGTTTGTTGTTTGAATCTATTAACAACATTTACATTGACTATCTCAACTGACTCAAATGGCCATGGAGCTCTCCAGCTCAAACCTGGCATTGTTGTTTCACTATATTCACCAAATCTTAATACAACACCACGTTCTGAATCATCAATTTGATAGAGCCCAGATAAGAGCCAGATAAATAAACCCATAATAATGAGTAGATACGATGGGGGACCTTTTCGTTTGTTGGAGCTTCCACCTGATTTACCACCAAAGAGTGTATTAAATCTTTTTTGCCATTCTGCAACGATTTGGTCTAAATCTGGCGGTTGTCCATTGTTTGCATCCCATGGAGACTTGCCATTTCCTTGATCATTAAATGCCATAATTATTCCTTTATTCCTAATTTTTTTTCTGATACGTGTAGTTTACTCTCAACTACATCAATGTTTATATATTTTTTCATTTTCTTTAAACTTTTAATATCAATCTCAACAGTCATTTCTAGTAAATTATTATCTATCATATTTTCCGCAATAACACTGGACTGAGAATATATTAGAGCCCTTTCTTTTGATTGCTTAATATTAATTCGAATTAATGCAGTAATTGGTTCTGGTTTTATTTTTTTAGAAATTGAATGCAATAGATTTTCAATACCCACCCCATCCTGAGCTGAGATTTGAATATTGTTAGCATCGTTTATAAGATTTATTTTTTCTTTCATAAGATCAATTTTATTATAAACATTTATAACTGGTATTTTGTCAGCCCCTATTGTTGATAAAACTTCATTTACAGATTTTTTATTTTCAAACATAAATCGGTCACTGACATCAAGAACATGAATCAATACATCTGCATTTGAAACTTCTTCTAGAGTTGATAAAAAGGCTTCTATTAGTTCACTTGGTAATTCTTTAATGAAACCAACAGTATCACTTAGAATTGCTTTTCTATTTTTTGGTAAATCAATAGGTCTAAATAAAGGGTCAAGAGTAGCAAATAGTTTATCTTCAGCCACTGCATTAGCGCCACACAATGTATTGAAGAGAGTTGTTTTACCAGCATTAGTGTAACCAACGAGAGCAACATTCTTCATCACCTTATTTCTTGATTTGCGAGTCGTTTGCCTTTGCGTTCTTATTTTCTCAAGTTTTGACTTAATTGATTTGATTCGATTCTGAATCAATCTTCGATCAGTCTCAAGTTGTGTCTCTCCCGGTCCTCTAAGACCTATACCTCCTTTCTGTCTTTCTAAATGGGTCCAACCACGTATTAATCGAGTAGATAGGTGAGTAAGTTGTGCTAATTCAACTTGAAGTTTTCCTGTATTGGTTCGTGCTCTTTGAGCAAATATGTCAAGAATTAATCTGGTTCTATCAATAACCCTAATTTTAAAATATTGTTCTAAATTGCGTTCTTGTGAAGCAGAGAGGCTATAATTAAAGGCTATCAAGTCGGCACAATTGAGATCAACCTCATCTTTAATTTCTTTCATTTTGCCCTTTCCGATAAGGCTTCTTCTAACAAACTTTCTTAAATCAACATACGTAATGCCTTTAACGGCAGCACCTGCTGACAGAGTCAATGAGATGAATTCTTCATTATCATACTCGATTGATCCTTTTGAAGATTTAACAATAACAAGGTGTGCATTCGTTGATTTTTCTTTTAACTCAATCATGAATAGTTTTTATTGAAAAATGTTTGTAGTGCTGCTTGTGATTTATCAATTGCATTGTCTGCATCAATATCGATTTCAATGTTAGATGACTCAGATCTAAGCCATGTGAGCTGTCTTTTTGCCAATCGTCTTGTTGATGTCTTTGCATTTTCTTTAGCCTCATCTAGAGTGCAGTTATTATTAAGGTATTCACATATTTGTTTATACCCAATGCTCTTCATGGAATTGCAAGTTGAATCCAATTGTTCTGACTTGAGAAGTACTTTTACTTCATCAATTAAACCTTCATCAATCATGGCTTCTAATCGATTATCTATTACTGAATGCAGTTTGCTTCTGATGGTTGGAATAAGTGATACATTAAAATAATTATAATTCGAACTTTCTGATTTTTCCTTATGATGCTGACTAATAGGTATACCTGATATTTGATAAACTTCCAACGCCCTTTCAATTCTTTGTTTATCAGTGGGTTTTATCTTGTTGGCTGAGATTGGGTCTACTTCTTTTAATTTGTTATGCATGTATTGCCAACCATTTATTTTTGCTTCTATTTCAATCTGCTCTCTTATCAATGAATTGGATGCTGGCAATTTACTCAGGCCTTGCTGAAGTGCCCTAAAATACATCATTGTTCCTCCGACTAACAGTGGTACTTTTCCTTTCTTGAAAATCAATTGAATCGCTGTACTGACATCGTTATAAAACTGACCAACAGAATAGTTTGCATGGGGTTCGCAAATATTAACTAAATGGTGTGGGTATTGTTTCAATAATGTTTCAGATGGTTTGGCTGTTCCAATATTTAAGCCTTTATAGACCATCACAGAATCAACACTAATGACTTCTAAAGGAAAATGTTTAAGGAGTGAAATAGCTAAATCAGTTTTACCAGAAGCCGTGGGTCCTTTTATGAGAATAATATTTTCAGACATTAATAGTAATTACAGATTAATCTCTAAAAGCTGGTATGACTCTTTCGCCAATAATTTTAAGAGCTTCCATGGGTTCATCATGTAATCGAATTGATAGTTGTGTCTGTCCTGCTGTTTCGAATAATTTAAACCTTTCAATTTCACGATCTATATCTCCAATACCTCCTGTCGATGTAAAAGATTCACATAATCTATTACACAGCTCTTCTGGTACGTTTTTAACATTCCCTGATCGATCAAAATAAGCATCAACAAAAGCTTGGTAATTTTCAACTATCAGATCGCATTCGTCAGGATTGCAATAAATAGCTAGTAATTCTTTATCGAGCTTTCTAGCTCTCCAAGCTAACTCTCTTCTAGATTCACGATAAGCTTCTTCCTTATTATTTTTTATATGCCACGCCCAAAAACTATTGATGTGTATTTTTTGATCAGGATTGATTCTTTTTGAAATTCCAATATTAATATTTTCTATCGCAGAATCAATTATTTCAGGTGGTGTGCATCCAATGTAAACGCCATCAGCAACTCGTCCTTCCATTCTCATCATCATGTGCTTATAAGCGGTTCCATAAATCATTGGTTTATTTGCTTTAGCCCAAGAAAAATCACAAGGGACATTAACTTGAAACACTTCGCCATCATAAATTTCATTCAAACTATTATCTCTAGCTGCGGTTAGAATCTCAATTGTCTCACGAATAGCTAAGACTATTTTTTTAGGTGTAGACAACCCCATAACTGTAATATTTCCTTCGCCAGCTCCTACAGCAACTCGTGCCCTTCCATCACTCATTTCATTTAATGTCAGTAGAGCATTGACTATTTTTAATGGATGCATTTCAAAAGGGCTGACTGCAAGGGGCCCTAATTTAATTTTTGATGTTGCTTGTGCTAGTGGGACTAAACTTAAAAAAGGATCCCAATGTGCAAAGTAGTTGGAAGTCCAGATACCATGAACGCCATATCTTTCTGCTTCCATACCAATTTCTTTTATTTGATCTGGGTGCAAGTCTGGTTCGAGTATAATATCAATGTCCATGATTTAACCTCATTTCAGAATTTCTTTTTTAGAATTTGCATTATATAGTTTTATTCCTCTAAGTATTCCAGCTGCAATCTTATTTTGATTGATAGGATTGATTAAGAATTTTTCATCGCTTGGATTAGACAAATAACTTGTTTCAATGAGAACAGATGCTATTTCAGTAGATTTTAAAACTGCAAACTGTGCCTCAATGGGTATTTTCTTTCTCATTCTTACATCTTTCTTCAGCTCAGAAAGTATTGCTTGTCCAATGACTTTACTTTGGTCATAAGCTTGAACTTGGTCGGGTTTAATTTTATTAATCAATCGTTTAGAGACTCCACTTTTTAAAGCAATATTCTTCTTTGATTTTGGTTGATACATCATTTTATAATCACTTCCCTTAGCAATTTTCCTTGAATCTGATAAAGCATAAAGAGTGGCACCTCTTACCTTTGAATCCTTAAATGAATCAGCATGTATAGAAATAAAAAGATGTGCTTTTGCATTTTTAGCCCTCAATACTCTTTCATTCAAAGATTCAATTTGAGAGCAGTTACTTCTTTTCTGAGGACAAGGAAAACTGTCGTCATCTCTTATTAAGATGGCTCTCATATTTTTTTCATTATCAATTAGAGATTTCAGTCTTTTTGCTATTTTTAAAACTAAATCTTTTTCTTTAATTTTCTTACCTCTCGTTCCTTCGTCTTTACCTCCATGGCCTGGATCAATAGCAATAATCATTTTCTGTTTATTCACAGCAGCACTTACTAGTTTTCTACTCCCCTCATATGCCTTTTTTAAATCTATAACAACTCTGAAGTTAGTGTTTGAGCCTGAGGGAATATGAGATGTTTTATAAAAAACTATATCTTCTGTCTCAATGACCACCCTGAGTTTTGTACTCGTATTATTGGCAATCCTAACTTTACTAATTAAGCCTTTTTTTCCTATTGTTGATTTTAAGGTACTACTTTTATTAGAGCGATAAAGATCAACGACCACCCTATTAGGTCTATTTAATGTAAAAACTTTATACTTAGTTGTTTCAGATAAATCCAACACCAATCTAGTTTCTAGATTCTCTTTACTAATTCTTATATTCTTTAATACAGGTTTAGCAATGACAGTTGTATTTATGAAAAATACTAAAAAAACCAATGACGATATTTTTATTATTCTACTGATTAAATTTCCTTGATTGATTGCTAAAGAACTACTTTATCCAAGAATCTTCAAATTTGCTTACTTTTTTACTCAACTTTTGAACATCAATAAGCCTTTCATTCATAATTTCATTGAATGATATATTAATTATAAGATCTGCAGATAAAATATAATCTTCGCCATTTTCTGGCCATTCGATAAGATATATATATGGCTTATCTATTATTGGCTTTTCATGAAGTTCCAACTCTAGTATTTGATTCAATGACTCAATTCGATAAAGATCGACATGATAAATAATAAAATTATTTGTTTCAATTGTCTCAATCAAATTATAAGTTGGACTGGTAACCAATTCATTAAAATCCATTCCTTTAATAAAGCCTTTTGCAAAAGTTGTTTTACCAGCACCAAGATTCCCTTTTAAATAAATTACTAATGAATCGTGCTTAGAAAGATTAATCTGCTCAGCAATAGTTTTGCCCAGCTCTATCATTTCTTCTTCGCTTTTTATTTTCATGGATTCAATAGTGTCCTTAACTCACATAATAAATCAGTAGCAATGAGACCTCTTTGGCCATTCAATGCTGCCTGATCTCCAGCTTTAGCATGAATGAATGCTGCCAATGCTGCTATTTGACAGTAATCATGATTTGAATACTGAGCCATTAAGCCAGCTGTTAAGCCAGTCAATAAGTCACCCATTCCTGCTGATGCCATGCCAGGATTACCCGCATTAATCATATAAGGTATTCTATTCATATTACCCACCAAAGTATTATTACCTTTAAGAATAACTGTTGCTTGATATTGATTGATGATTTCTTCCAAGCTGGTCAATCGATCAGATTGTATCTGAGTGGTTGATTTTGAAATTAGCTTTGCAGCTTCTCCTGGGTGAGGAGTGAGAATCCAATTACCTCTTTGGATGGGGTCTAGAGAAAGAATATTCAATGCATCTGCATCCATGATTAATGGTTGCTCTGATGTCATTATTTCTGCATATAACTGATGAGCCCAATCGTCTATTCCTAAACCAGGACCAATAGCAATTACATCTACCTTTTCTATTAATGCTTTGAGATTGCTGAGTTTATGATCTGCTGCATAACACATGATTTCAGGTCTTAATCTAGTAATCAGGTTAACGTTCTCAGGGCGAGTAATAACACTCACTAGACCTGCACCTGATCGAATCGCTGCCTCAGCTGCAATTCTTGCTGCTCCACCCATACCGTTATTACCACCAACTATCAGAACATGGCCATAATTACCTTTATGCGAAGTTTTTGATCTTTTTCTAAGTATTTTATTTCTTAATGCATCGTTAACAATCTCAACTGAAGGTTTTGCAGTTTGAAAGTTCTTTTCTTGAATTAAAAGATTACTAAAAGAAACTTGGCCACAACAATCCGGACCTGACTCTAAGTACATACCAATTTTTTTACCTACAAAAGTAAAGGTAATCTCTGCTTTTATAGCCACCTCTTTTTGTTGTCCTGTATTAGCACAGAGACCCGATGGTATATCCAGAGCAATCACTGTTTTTTTAATCTCATTAATTGCTTTGATGCATTCCAAGTAATCACCTTCAACAATTCTATTGAGACCAATACCAAATATTGCATCAACAATAATATCGGCATCAAAGTCACATTCTTTAGTCCAAGGTATTACTTTCGCACCCAGCATCTTAAGTTCAACGAAAGCCTTCAGTGCATCTCCTTTTAAATTTTTAGGTGATGCTAGATAAACAACACTTGCACTCAAACCTTTTTTAATTGCATGACTCGCAAAAAGATAGCCATCTCCTGCATTATTGCCAATGCCACAAAAGACAAGAAACGATTTAGTATTTGGGTATTTTTTTAACGTTGAATCAAAAGAAAACTCAGCGGCTCGCTTCATTAATATGAAACCACTCAAATTTTCATCATTGATTGCTAATGAATCTATAGAGGAAACTTCTTTGGCCGGAAAAATAAATTTTTCAGATATATTCATAATCACTATTATACTGTTGTTGTAATTAAAACTCTCCTGACAAAATGCAAGATCCAATTGAATTAAAAAATAATATTAAAAAATGGTCTAAAGAGCTTGGATTTGATGATATGGGTATCAGTGGCATTGATATCAAAGACGATGAAAAACATCTACAAAACTGGCTCGATAAAAAATTTCATGGATCTATGAATTATATGATGAAACACGGCAAAAAAAGATCAAGAGCTGAACTTCTAGTGCCAGGGACAATCAAGGTTATTTCATTGAAAATACACTACTACTCGAGAGATAAAATGAGTGCCAAAGAATTAATTGATAATGACTCAATTGGTTACATAGCAAACTATGCTTTAGGTAAGGATTATCATAAAACCATTAAGAGCAAACTTAAGATCTTAAGTTCGAAGATTAAAGAATACTCTGACTTAAAAGGACAGAGTTCTTTTGTTGACTCAGCCCCTGTCCTTGAAAAAGCTTTTGCTAGAAATGCTGGTTTAGGCTGGATTGGAAAACATACCAATCTAATTGATAAATCAAATGGCTCTTGGTTCTTTTTAGCTGAAATATATACTGACCTAGACTTGCCAATAGATGAACCTTCAATCAACCATTGTGGTACTTGTCATGAATGCATTGATGTCTGTCCTACCCAAGCAATTATTGCGCCCTATCAACTGGATGCAAGAAAATGTATTTCATACTTAACAATTGAAAATAAAGAATCCATTCCTTTGCATATGAGAAAGTCCATTGGCAATAGAATTTTTGGTTGTGACGATTGTCAGTCATTCTGTCCATGGAATAAATTTGCGAAATCAGCTATTAATCCAGACTTCAAGCCAAAATCTAATCTATTAAATCAACCACTTGAAACATTATTTTTATGGTCAGAAAAAGAATGGGATAAAAATACAAAAGGAACTGCTTTAAGGAGATCAGGTTATAAAGGCTGGTTAAGAAATATTGCTGTGGCTTTAGGAAATTCAAAAACCACTCCAAGCATCAAGAGAGTTTTACAATCTAGACTCGATGGAGATTCAGAAATGGTACGTGAACATATAGTCTGGGCTCTTGAGCAGCATTAGATTATCTCAGTACTGATGCAGTATTATTAAAAAAGTGTGTCCCAAACTTAACGCTAGAAAGTTCTTTAAAAAGCATTTCAAAATGGTCATTATTATGAATTGGGTCAATGCTTTCAGCATTCACTACTAGCAATGGCGCATCGTCATAGTGATAAAAGAATTTAGTGTATGAATCTGCTAGAGTTTCTAAATATCTTGGATCAATTAACTCATCAACTGAAGATGACCTCATTTTAATTCTAGAAATCAAGACATCCACAGGTGCTTGCAAATATATTACTAGATCTGGGGTTTGAGGCTTAATGTGAAGCGATTCTTTTACCTTATTAAATAATTCCAACTCTTCCATAGTTAAATTCATTTCTGAAAAAATAACATCCTTATCAAAAAGAAAGTCTGTCACAGTAATCGATGAAAAAAGCTCTTCTTGGTTAACCTGTTCTAATAGCTTTGACCTTTGAAATAGGAAAGAAAGTTCTGTAGGCAATGCATTTGATCTTGGATCAGTATAAAAGTTCTGCAGAAATGGATTTTCCTCTGGTTGTTCTAGAATTAATTTACCATCAACATAATCTGCTAGTTTCTTAGCTAAACTTGTTTTACCTGATCCTACTGGGCCTTCTATAGCTATAAATTTTGATTCTAGTTTTATAGGTAAGATTTCTGGCATATATTTATAGTATCAAAAAATTAGTTATCTTTTATAATGCTTTCAAGCTCCCTTCGTCTAGTGGTTAGGACGCTGCCCTCTCAAGGCGGAAACAGGGGTTCAAATCCCCTAGGGAGCACCAATTAGCTTTATGTAAAAAATACTCTTAAGAATTACATGGCAAGGGGATTGTATATTATGGAATCAGACTTTAGGAATACTGTAGAGGAACAGCTTATAGAGACTCTAAAAATATTCTTTGAAGGACGGTCTATTGAATAAAAAAGCCAACCCCAAATAAACAAACTAGCAGTCTCAGTCAACTGCGTGCTAACAAGCTCTCATTCAAGATTCATCAAAGAGATTTGGGTTTTGCTCTCTAAGTACCTTGGGCACCTCTATTCCAAAATGTTGATAGGCTTTTAAAGAGGCAGTTCTTCCACGAGGTGTCCTAATCAAAAACCCTCTTTGAATAAGAAATGGTTCAATAATATCCTCAACAGTGCCTCTTTCTTCTCCTACAGCAGCAGCGATCGCATCTATTCCCACAGGCCCT
>Ga0209403_10003460_pt1 | contig 17818 bp, 11 predicted proteins | sample ArcticOcean_MG_C_8_FD_187440 | JGI IMG/M metagenome (GOLD analysis project Ga0209403, IMG submission 187440) | Marine microbial communities from western Arctic Ocean - ArcticOcean_MG_CB11_86 (SPAdes) (version 2) | ecosystem: Environmental > Aquatic > Marine > Oceanic | place: Arctic Ocean... | reverse complement strand
GCACTATGCGTGTCGCTCCATTCTCGGCGGTGAAGTCGGTTACAGCCCACATCGTTGCCAGCAAAAGTGGCGGTGCCGGATTCTGGATCGGGTAGAAGCTGGTATCGCGGTGCATGGTTTGCGCTGTTTCGCCGGGCTCGAGGTACATCACCCCGGTGTAATTGACCTGATAGCGCGCGCAATACGGCCCGAGCACACGGTCGGCAGTTTCAAGAGCAAGCGGGTCGGTAATCATATCGCGTGTCGTGGGGCAACGCGATAACAGCGCCCCGAAACGCTTCGTCTTATGCCCCATGAAGGCGTCGGGATCACCCGCGCCCGTGGCGTCAAGGTGTGGGCGGAGCTCGCCGGTGAGCTTGGCGAGGGCATCGTCGTCAAGAAAGCGGCGCACGATCGCGTAACCGTACGCCGAGATCGATGTGGCCAGAAGCTCGGCTGGAACATCGGCGTTAAACGCTTGCAGCCTCTTCATTGCACGCCTCGCCTTTCGTTTGACATTCTCGCGCTCGGTCGCGCTTGTCCATCTAGCTACCCGGTTTGGTCTGCCCAGCCGCTGGCTTGGGGCGCGAAGAACTTGCCTTCGACCTTGATGGAGGAGAACAACCAGCGTCCGTCGCGCTTGACGAGGTTGTCATCATACTCGGCCGCGAACCAGCGGGCCTCCTTCGCACCATCGACGAGCATGGTACACCACATGATTAGCCACCATTTCGCGTTCGCCGTGTCACCGTCGACCTTAATGAGCGGATTCATCACCGGATGGATTGCAAACACGATGTCATCAGAGATGCCGGCGAAGAACGCCTTGATCGCGCTAACGCCCTCGTAGCGGCCAAAATCTCCGCCATCCCAGATTGCGTCCTCGGTGAAGAGACTCGCCATACCCTCCGGGTCGTAACCGTGATCCGCGTAGGCGCAATATTGCGCCTTCATTTGTTTGATGTCCTCGATCGCCGTAAGTCGATCGACTTTCTGTTCCAAGGTCAGTTCGGCCACGTCATTCCCCTATTTTTGTGCAACCGGTGTCCGCTACTCGGCCGCTTGCAAAACTGTAAGGTGCGGTTACTCGTGAGACATCCTATTTGTTGATTATAGCTTTTCTCTCAGTACTTTGTAAGGCGTTTTTCCGTTGTGTGCGCCATGGGGCCGGTGGAAGTTGTAGAAGCGTTCCCATTCATCGAGTTTAGCTTCGAGATCGACGTCACCTTTGTAGCTGAGCAATTGATAGAATTCTTGACCATCAGAGCTGTGCGACCGCTCAACTTTACCATTCAACTGTGGTGTGCCGCGTTTGATATATGCATGCCTAATACTAAGATCTTCGACATGCCAATGGAATTTGGCCTGGAATTCATGGCCATTGTCCGTTCTGATTTCACGAATGCGAAACGGGAATTTTTGGATGATGTGGTGGACGAAGTCGATGGCGTTGGCTTTGGTGTGCTTTTCGTAGATTTTTAGAGCGCACACACGCGTTGCGTCATCGATGGCAGTGTATCGGCAACAGCGCACCTTCTCTCCCCTATTTCCGATGAATGTCAGGACCTTAACATCCATTTGAATGTGGTGACCCGGGACTTGCTATTGTATCGGGCAGGGTTGGTATTTGGTCCAAAGGGATCCGGCCGAGAGTCTTGGGAATGGAAAGCGTTCCGTTGTCAGCTGCCATTGGTACCCGGGCGTCCCAGATAAATCCTATCTCGTTCAAGCGCTGACGATGCTCTGGTGAGAGAGTGGGGGCCGGTCCACTGCCCCACCCTGTAATCGCCCTCTGGCGCTGTCAGAAATTTTGGAGGCTGGTTTGATTTAGTCTGACAGAGCTGGAGATCTTCGACTTGGCGCAGTGACAGTGGATAGCGGATATACATCATCACCGTGAGGCGAATGATCTCGGGTGAACTGTTGAAATAGCGGAAGGGATATCTCATCAACTGAGGCTACGGATCACCTATCCCCACATCAAGCCGATTTGTTCTGACAGTGCCCCCGAAATTCATGTTGCCAACCCTCTGTCGAGGTTGCGGGCGTTCATGAACGCTTTATTCCACAGCCGCCATTTCCTCGGCTCTGAGAGCGCCGGTGGCGGCGTTATCGACCTCAAGGGTCTTTGGGTCGATGACAACACCATATGCCGTACGCGCCTTTTCGATTGAGACATAGCCATCCAACACATCCTCGTGTACCTGCTCAGATACTCTGGCCAGTGGGCTGCCCCAACCGCCGCCGCCCGTCGTCTCTATTCGGAAGGCCTCGCCCGGTTGGAAACGGTGTGCAGCGAGTAGCGGATTGCGCCACGAGCCATCGTCACACCAGCCGCCGATAACTTCTGACGAACCGTCGGCATCGATTTTATATAATTTCTGCACAGGGCTTTCCTTGCCTCCCTCTACGCCGGGGCTGCCGCTAATTGTACGCGATGTTTCAATGCTCAGTTCAGCATCGCCTTGAAAGCGAAACTGCAGCCGGGCGCCAAGCCCGCCACGATGCGTGCCAGGGCCGGCCGAATCCGTGCGGATATCGAAGGCCTCATAAATCACCGGAAAAAATAGTTCGGCAACCTCGGCTGATAGGTTCATGCAATTTCCCGTCGGATCAAATCTCACGCTCGCGCCGTCTTGATCGCTCAGACCGCCCCACCCTCCGGCCGGCAAGTCGGAGAAAATTACCTGCTGCCGGGTGTCCGGATCGGTCACTGCGCAGACCAGCCAATTGACGTCCGACATGGTGCCGCCAATGGCGTTTTCCGGTATCGCCTGACCCATTGCCAACCAGATCGAGCTATTGATTTTCGCCGCCGTAACCGTGGTACACCCGATCGTTGGTGCCGGCCACTTTGCGTTGAGCCAACAATCATCCGGCAAAATAATATCGACGGCATCGAACAGGCCCGCATTGGCGGGTGCCTCGGGGCAAAGATAGAAACGCAGCGCTAGATAAACGGCCGAGTATGTGTTTGCCAAAGGTGAATTTATGGCGCCAACGCATTGCCGGTCCGAGCCGGTGAAATCGACGGTCAGGCGCTCATTTTCGACGACAATCTTGACCTTGAGTTTGATCGGCTCGGTGCTAAATCCATCCGTGTCGACATAATCAGAGATCACATATTCGCCGTCCGGGATCGCCGCAATACGGTTTCGGCTGATGCGGTTCGTATAGGCGATGAGCTCACGCATGGCGATTTCTACGGTATCAAGGCCGTAGCGATCGACGGCGCGATTGAACTCCTGCTCGGCGACTTTAAGGGCGCCCATATGGGCCTGCACATCGCCCTCGATATATTCCGGGCAGCGCGTGTTGTTTTTGATCAGGGCCAGCAGATCCTGATTTATTTCATAGGCCTCAAAGAGCTTGAGCGGCGGTATCCGCAAGCCTTCGCCGGCGATATGGGTGCCAAAGGACTGTCCACCGGCCGCGCCGCCACCAAGGTCCTGCCAATGTCCACGGCTTACTGCGAAGCCGAGGAGCTTGTCGTCTCTGTAGATCGGCATGGTAAAGGTTGTGTCCGGAATATGGGTACCGCCCTCGAACGGGTCGTTCAGAATCACCACATCGCCGGGGCGTAAATTCTCCTTGCCGTATTTCTTGATCGAAGCTTGCGCGGCAAAGTGCATCGCCGCCATGTGGATCGGGCATCCCGGTGACTGGGACACCAGGCGAACATCGGCATCATAGACAGCGTTCGAATAATCGAGGATGTCACTCAAAATAGGTGAAAAGGCAGTTTTTTGCAGGACCGTGCTCATTCTCTCGCAGCAAAAATCAAAATGGCTGCGCAGAACTTCAAATGTTACCGGATCGAGATCCTTGATTCTTGGCGCGCTGTTTGTGGCGGATTCCATGGCGATAATTCCTTGTCGCGTTCAGTTCATTCCGTCGAGCGTTATCATGAGGTTGCGATGGCTATCGAGCGTTGCGTGTGTGTCGGGCGGCAGCACCGTCTCGGAATGCGGATAGTCGATGATTGCCGGACCCGTGATGCTAACGCCTTCCTGCAGCGCCTCACCAGCATATATATTGACGTCGCGCCAAGCTCCGGAAAAATATACCGGCCGGCTGCCGATGTCGGTTTTTGTTGTGGCGTCGCCTGATTCCGTATTTGCGGAAGAGCGTATAAATTCGCCTGATGCGGTGAGCCCGATACTGACAAGCTCGACCGGAAACGTAGGGGATTTTACACCATGTTCCGCATCGTGCGCCGCATGAAACGCATTTGCGATTTCTTCAGACCCGGCGGCGCTCAGCTCGCCCTCTTTTATGGGAGTCACTATTTCCCATAGCTGGCCGATATAGCGAATTTGCGCGTGGCGCGAGATCGTCATTTTGTCCTGAGCGATGCCATCCTGAGACAACAAGCTCCGGCCCTGGCTCTCGAGCGAAGCATACAACTGGTTCAGCTCGTCGAAATCCGCATCTGCCAAGGGGGCGTAGTAAAACGCATCTAGGTCATGGCGAATGTCCATGGAAATTGCGCCGCAGGCCGAGGCTACGCCAGCATGGGAGGGCACAATGATGCGCGGTATGTTCATAGCGCGCGCGATCAAGCAAGCGTGCATCGGACCAGCGCCACCGAAACTCGCGAGTGCGAAATCGCGCGGGTCCCGTCCCCGGTCGGTGAGCAGCAGCTTGATGGCTTGCGCCATATTCTCGCAGGCGATCAAGATAATCGCCTCAGCCGCCTCAAGCGGGTCGAGGTCGAGTTGTTGGCCAATGTTTGTCACCGCACGTTTGGACGCCGCTGCGTCGAGTGTCATCTTGCCGCCCAGCGTGCCATCAAGCCGGCCAAGGATATAATTCGCATCGGTGACCGTCGCCTCTTCGCCGCCAAGCCCATAGCAGGCCGGGCCGGGGTCCGAGCCGGTGCTCTGTGGGCCGACGCGTAACGAACCGCCGGTGTCGATCCAGGCGATCGAGCCGCCGCCGGCGCCGACGCTCCGGATATCGAGCATCGGAATGGCAATCGGAATTTCCCATTCCAGTTGATAATCATGTGTGATCAGTCCCTCGCCCTGGTCGACAATCGAGGCATCAAACGTGGTGCCGCCCATATCCGTATGGATGATGTTGGCGAACTCCGTCGTCCGGCTCAAATAGCGAGCATAGGCAACGCCGCCAGCGGGTCCCGATTCGACCAACTCTTCCGGCCGCTCGATGGCAAGATCAACGCCCATCATGCCGCCGTTGCTTTTGATCGCCAGCAGGGAGCCGGCAAAGCCGTTGCTTTTCAACTCTTTTGTCAAGCGGTCAAAATATCGCGTCATCACCGGCAACAGTGCGGCGCGAATAACGGTCGTGGAAAAGCGGCCATGCTCACGAAATTTCTTAACCGTCTCGGATGACAGCGCGACGTGACAATCCGGATGCTCTTCCAGCAAAATGTCACGCATTTGCGCTTCGTGGCGACTGTCTACATAGGAATTGATAAAGCAGATCGCGACAGACTTTATGTCCAGATTTTTTATCGTGCGCGCAACACTTCTGGCCTCGGCCACATCGAACGGGCGGATGTCCTCGCCCTTGGCGGAAAGTCGGCAGGCAACGGTATAGCGCAGACGCCGCGAGACCATGGGCTTGGGTCGCTTTTGCCGCAGATCAAACAGATGTTGGCGCCGCTGACGACCGATCTCGATGACATCTCGGAAGCCCTCGGTCGTAATCATGGCGATCGGTGGATAGCTTCGTTCAACCAAAGCGTTGGTCGCCGTCGTCGTGCCATGCACGAGGACGCGGATATCGGCTGGCTTAATATTTGCAGATTCAAGCGCATTCATCACGCCGATCGATCTGTCATTGGGTGTCGTCAGTACTTTCGCAGTTGTCGTCTCGGTTGTTTCGCCATTCGACGCAAACAGGTCGGTAAACGTACCGCCAACATCAATGCCCACATGCCACATATTATTTTCTGGCTTCCTAAGAAGCCGCCTCCATTTTCTCGCCATCCAATGCACGTAGCTTGTCGGTAAGTTCCGCCCGCAGCGCTGCCGAGCGCTGGCTCGTCTGGCTCGTATTTACCCAAACAACCTCGCCGGACGCGAGGCATGAATCTTCGTCTTTTGGGTGAATCTCAAGCCGGAAGGTAAGGCTGGATCTGCCAATCCGCGCGGTTCGGACACCGACTTCGATATCCTGGTCAAAATAAATTGGCTGAGAATATTCAATCAACGTTTTAACCGTGTGGAAATCTTCGCCGGTGCTTTTAACCTGTTCCCGATAATCGTAGGGCAAAGCGCGAAAATACTCTGAAATCGCGGTATCAAAATAAGTCAGATAATGAGCATTGAACACTATCATTTGGCCATCTATTTCGGAATATCGAACACGAAACGGATAAAAAAATGCGTAATCTGACCTTGCCATATTGTGCCTTTCTAAATGCTCTAAATTTGAATTGCTGTGCGCGGCGTAGGGAGCCTTAAGCTACCTGCTACTGCGGGCTACTGCGGGCTATTGCGGATTATTGCGGATCGATCAGATATTCATCGCCTGGCCGCAGGCGCCTTTGCGCCCAGTCGGCGGCGCCGGGAGTATTTGGCGTCGTCACCTCACCTGAGGCGCGGCCAGGCCCGCGCTTTTTTCGTAGTAATTTGGTCTTTGAATAATTAACTGCCGTACCTGCCTTGTTGAGTACAACGCCATAGTATTTCTTAGCACAGGCAACTGACACCAGACCCTCAAGGATGCTCTCGAGGACCAATTCCGGGTCGCGTTTTAACGCATTGCCGTATCCACCGCCGCCGCTCGAATAGCCGACCCAAATATCATCTTCCTCGATGATGATCCGGCCTTTGGACGAGCAGTACGTGCGCTTGCCAGTCTTAAGATTTTCCTTGTAACTACCGCCACCGATCGCCTGGGTACCACCGCTCACACCGTGGGGTGGATTGCTCTGGCCTTCGCCGAACAGGTTGCATTCCATCGCCCCGCTGGTGGGAGTGATTTGAATTTCGACGCCCGGACCGCCGAGGTGCTCGCCGTGACCCATCGAATCAGTCCCGATCTCCTGCCTATCAATGCGGAAGGGGTAAAGCATCTCGCTAAGCTCAACGCTCGCAATTTTGAGTCCGCCCATGCCACCCGAGGTAATAATCAGTGGCCATCCGTCCACGACCGCAGTTGCGCCACCGGCCGGCCCGCCGTTGAAGAACATGCAGCCCCAGTCGATTTCTTTCTTTCCTCGCGAATCCTTACCCGAAAACATGGGCAGGTTGCTGTCCTTCCCGTTGCCACCCATGACACGTTCAGGCACGGCATGGGCCAGCGCCTTCCAAACCGCTTCCTGCATGGTGTCACCGGGGCCGATCGTAGCCAACGCGGTAGAAGCCGGATATTTAGCGTTGCAGACTGAACCGAGGGATGCCTCGGCCGAAATGTGGCGCAAGCAGCCGTCGTTACGGGGGATCGACGGATCGATCGCGAGCATGACCGGAACGCCCGCCGACGCCTGCATCACAGCATATGAAGAGTTGTTACCGCCGGGCGTCTGCGGCGCGGAACCAGCATAATTGACGTGCACGTGATCGTCACGGATTGAGACCCGCGCCTTGATGACAATATCGGTGCCACCCTGTCCGTCCGTATCAAGCCAGGAAATGCCATCATAGTCGCCGTCGGGCATGGCGCGGATCTCATCGGCCATGCGCCTGTCGGCATAGTCAAATATTGCCTCAATGTATTGCTCGGTCTTGTCGTTGCCATATTGTGCCGCGAGTTCCACAAGCCGCCGCTTGCCCGTCCAGATGGAGCCAAGTTGCGCCATCAGGTCGCCATAGAGTAATTCCTGGTAACGGAGATTGGCCAGATACATGCGCACCACGTCCTCGCGCCGCTTGCCCTTTTCGAAGAACTTGATCGGCGGAAGCTGCAGCCCCTCCTGCCACACGTTCTTCGCCGACGCTGGAACGCTGGTCGGGACATAGGCGCCGCAATCAAGCTGATGGCCCTTTGTCATGCTCCAGAACATGAGCTTACCCTTGTGAAAGACCGGGCAGGCGGTCACGAAATCCCCGACGTGGGTATTGCCGCTGTATGCGTCGTTGCAGACGATGACGTCGCCGTCGTGGATATTGCCTTCGAAAACCCGCACGATCTCACGCAGCACCACGTGCATCGAGTTTGTATGCACGGGGATCGCATCCATCATGCAAATCTGGCGCGCTTTAGCATCATAGATAGCGCAAGAAAAGTCGCGCGCTAGTGCGATGACCGACGACCAGGCGGTCTTCTCCATCGTCAGGGTCATCTCGCTCGCGATCGTGTTGAAGCGATTAAGGATGACCGAAAAGGTAATGGGATCGAGGGAATCGCCAGGATTTACATTCACTTTTTGGCGGCCGATTACTGTCCTTGATTTGCGGTATTTAGGACTAATTTTTCCCATTTTTACTTCCCCAAAATTCAGTCATGTCGTGGAATTCGACAATTTCCCCGATTATTGCGGATCAATTAGATATTCATCACCTGGGCGAAGGTTGTCTTGCACCCAAGTCGCGTAGCCCGGAACATTCGGCGTCGTGACTTCGTTTGATTTGCCAGCGGATTTCATCTTTTTACGCAAGGCCTTGGTTTTTTCGATTTTTATCGAATTTGATTTCGCATCGATGACCACGCCGTAAACTTTTTTAGCGCATTTGAGCGACAAAAATCCATTGATATAACTTGCTAGAACCGCTGCGGGTTCGCGCTCCAGGGGATTTCCGTAGCCGCCGCCGCCGCTTGAAATTCCGGCCCAAATTTCGCCCTCTTCGATGACAAGGCGCCCCTTCGAGGAGTAGTAGGTGCGTTTTCCAGAACGAGTATTTTCCGTGTAACTACCACCGCCAATACCCGGTGTACCACTCATGACGCCAAAAGGTGGATTGCTCTGACCTTCGCCAAACAACTCGCAATGCATCGCGCCGCTGGTTGGGGTGATTTGGACTTCTACGCCGGGGCCGCCATGATGCCTGCCATGTCCCATTGAATCCGTGGCAATTTCTTGCCGGTCTATGCGAAATGGATAAAGCAATTCACACAGTTCGACGCTCATTATCTTCAAGCCACCCATTCCGGCTGAGGTCATTATCAGCGGCCAACCATCGGCGTGCGATGTTGCACCGCCTGCCGGCGCGCCGTTGAAAAGCATACACCCCCACTCACTTTCTACACTTCCTCTAAGATCCCTACCCGATAGCATGGGCAAGTTGCCGTCTTTGCCATTCCCGCCGGCAACGCGATCTGGAATAGCATGTGCCAGTGCTTTCCAAACGGCTTCTTGCATGGTGTCGCCGGGGCCCACGGTTGCCAAAGCGGTGGATGCCGGATATGCCGCATTGCACACGGAACCCTTGGGCGCATCAGCGGATATGTGGCGTAGGCAGCCGTCATTATGCGGTATCGTTGGATCAATCGCGCATAAGACAGGAATTCCCGCCGCTGCCTGCATAACACCATATGAAGAATTATTCCCACTTGGGTTCTGCGGCGCAGAGTTGGAAAAATCCACATGAACTTTGTCATCACGAATTGAGACACGCGCCCCTATCTGAATATTTGTACTGCCTTTGCCATCCGAATCTAGCCAAGAAATACCATCATAGTCTCCGTCCGGTATGGCGCGGATTTCCTCCGCCATCCGCTTGTCGGCATAATCAAGAATACCCTCAACATATCTCTCGATTTCGTCATTGCCGTAATCCGACGCAAATTCCACGAGACGGCGGCGACCATTCCAAACCGAGCCTAATTGCGCCATCAAATCGCCATTGAGCCATTCTTTCCAGCGCACGTTGGCCAGGTACATTCGGATCACATCGTCGCGTCGTTTTCCCTTTTCGTAGAACTTGATTGGTGGAAGTTGCAATCCTTCCTGCCAAACGTTCTCCGCCGACGCAGGAACGCTGCTTGGCATAAATGCCCCGACGTCGAGCTGATGGCCTTTTGTCACGCTCCAAAACATGTGCTTACCATTATGAAATACAGGGCAAGCGGTCACAAAGTCGCCGATATGAGTGTTGCCACTATAGGCGTGATTGCAAACGATCACATCGCCATCATGGATGTCATCCTCAAAGACGCGTGCGATTTCCTGTAAAACCACATGCATAGAGTTCGTATGAATTGGTAAAGCGTCCATCATACAAATTTGGCGCGCTTTAGCGTCGTAGATAGCGCAAGAAAAGTCGCGCGCGAGAGCAATGATCGACGTCCAAGCGGTCTTTTCCATGGTTAATGTCATCTCATTCCCAATCGTATTAAAGCGATTGAGAATAACCGAGAAGGTGATCGGATCCAGAGCGGTCTTGGATTTGGGCGGAAATTTTTTCATCTCCTTTTTCCCTCCGTGGCGTAGCGTGGATACCCGAGCCATGCGACCAACTCCTAATTTATCGCCAAGATGAAATCACCGTAGCGATTAACCTTAAGCCTCTGTTTACGCAGGACAACAATAGTCATATTTTTCTGCTCGATAACCGCCGGACCTTCGATCGCCATGCCATACTCCAATCGATCGCCATCATATATTTTGGTTTTCTGGAATTTACCTGCGTCACTGGAATAAACAGGTCGTGTTCCCTTCTGGGCGCCGGTCACGGGCTTGCGGGTGCGCTTGAAGATCCGCGCTTCCCTGTCCGGCAGCTTGCCGAGCGCCGTGATACGCCAATGGAATAAATCCACCGCACTTTCGCGCACACAGTATGAAAACATCCGCTCGTGGAGACCATGAAATGCTTCGGCAATCTTGCCGGCATCGTTCTTCTTGATCTTGCCACGCGACTCCAGCGGGATCGTCAACTCGTGAATTTGATTGGAATATTTAGCGTCGGCAAAGCGCTTGATCTCAATGCGAGAACGCGGGAACCCCTGAGATTTCAATTCGGCAATGGCCTCGCCTTCAAGTTGGGAAAATATTTCATTGATCCGCCCAAGATCAAGCGCTGCCGTATTGGAGGCGAATGCCTGGACCAAATCGAGGCGCACATCGCTTGCGATCATGCCATAGGAGCAAAAAACTCCGCCGTAACGCGGGATAATCGCTTGCGTCATGCCCAATTCGCGCCCAAGCGAACCAGCATGGATTGCACCAGCGCCACCGCCGACGACCAGCGTGTAGCCCCGCGGATCGATTCCCTTTTCAACCGAGACAACACGAATTGCGTTCACCATATTGGTGTTGACGATACGGAAAATGCCATCGGCGGCCTGTTCCGTTGTTAGCTTTAAGGGCTTCGCAATCGCCTTGTTAATGGCGCGCGCCGAGGCTTTAGGGTTGATGGTGCGCCTGCCACCAAGGAAATAATCCGGGTTGATATAACCCAGAACCACATTGACATCCGTGACTGTCGGCTGATCTCCGCCAAGTTCGTAACAGGCGGGGCCGGGCTCGGCGCCGGCGCTTTGCGGCCCGACCTGGAGCGCACCGCCTTTGTCGACCCAGGCAATACTGCCGCCACCGGCACCAATAGAGTGCACGTCAATCGCGGACACGCCCACGGGATTGTCGTGAATACGCATTTCCTGAGTGAGAGCAGGATGCCCATCCGTCACCATGCAAACATCAAAACTGGTGCCGCCCATGTCGACGGTGATGACGTTTTTGGCCTTTACACGTTCGGCACAGTATAACCCGGCAGAAGGGCCCGCCGCTGGCCCCGAAGCCAAGGCATAAATCGGCCGCTTCAAAAGTTGAGCGACCGTTGCCGTACCACCGTTCAACTGCATGACCAAAAGATTATGAGCAAAGCCGTTTTCAGATAGGTATTTTTCAAGACTGACTGTGTATTCGGAAATCCCGGGAAGTATATAGGCACTTAATACAGTACTGGACGTCCGCTCCCATTCGCGAATCATCGGTAGCACATCCGAACTCAACACTACCGGCACGCCCGGAAGCTGTTGCTCGATGATTTTCTTAACCTTTTGCTCGTGGCTCGGATTGACGATAGACCAGAGTAGCGCGACAGCTACAGATTCCACGCCCTGTTTCTTAAAGACTTTGACCGCCTCGTGTACCGACGCATCATCGAGTACTTGCAGCACATCGCCACGATAATCGATTCTTTCCTTCACTGGCAGACGAAGATCGCGGCGGATAAAATCCTTTTCTCTCGGCAAACTCACATTGTAGCGGTCCGGTTTAAAGCCATCGCGAAAGTAGAGAACATCGCGAAATCCCTCGGTACAAACCAACCCTGTTTTTGGCCCGTTGCGCTGGATCACAGTGTTGGTCGCAATGGTCTGGCCATGCACAAACAGATCCAGACTTTCGATGAATTGGCGAATTTGCAAGCCGCGCGCTTCGGCCAGCGCTGCGAGGCCATTGCGAATGGCGACTCCAGGATCCGTCGGTGTCGTCGCTTCCTTCCACAACGTAATCTCGCCCGCATCATCTATAAGCGAAAAGTCGGTAAACGTTCCGCCAATATCGACTCCCAGAATATGTCGCATTAGATTTCTCCCAATCAGCCATACGAGTGAGTTATCAGATCACTCGATCATTACCACATAAGTGAGGCTCACCTACATTGCAGGGGACGGAAATATTCAAGGCCCGGCATTATCGCGGACACGAATTTCAAACCTATCGTGAGGCCCACTGTTTCCCGGTCCATTTTTCTTACTTTGAAGTATTATAGGATTAAACACATCAAATAAATAAATAAATTCAACCGTCTAATTTAATATATTTTAGCCGCGGAGCTTTTCCGACCAATGCCAAAAAATTAGAGGGTAAGAACCAGCAGCCAGACAGCGTCAATAACCGAGACGCCAAAAAATATTCTATCTCCACAATGTAGAAAGCCGTTTTCCCAAGTAAAAAATACCATTCTTGTGGGTAGCCCGAGCGTATATTACAATCGCGACGCCTAACGTTTCGTTAAAAAACAGGATAAAGATCCATGAGAGAAGCCGTTATCGTTTCAACCGCACGCACGCCGATCGGCAAGGCGTTCAAAGGTGCGTTCAACAAGACGCACGGTGCGACGCTGATGGGTCATGCCATTGAACATGCTGTCAGCCGCTCTGGCGTCGCACCGAACGAAGTGGAAGATGTTATCGTCGGATGTGGATATCCCGAAGGCGCCACCGGTTTTAATTTGGCCCGCCGAGCCGCCATTCGCGCCGGCCTTCCGCTCACAACCTCGGGCACCACAATCAATCGATACTGCAGCTCCGGCCTACAGGCGATCAGTAGTGCTGCCCATCGCATCATTGTGGACAATGTGCCTGTGATGGTTGCAGGCGGCGTCGAATCAATCTCTCTCGTTCAGCCCACGACAAATCGGCACGATAAAGATGAGGCTTGGTTGATCTCCAACTACCCGGATCTCGATATGCCAATGATCGATACCGCAGAAGTGGTGGCAAAACGATACCAGATCGATCGGGAGGCCCAGGACGAATATGCGTTCTCAAGCCAAGCACGAACCGCAGCCGCGCAAGCGGCCGGCCGGTTCGACGATGAGATTGTCGCCCTACCCAGCGTGAAATCGGTCACCGACAAGGAAACCGGCAAGGTCAGTGACGTCGAAACCAACCTCGACAAAGACGAAGGTAATCGCGCCGGCACTAATCTCGACGGGCTGGCCAAACTAGGCCCGGTGCGCGGGCCTGATTCTACCATTACCGCCGGCAACGCTTCGCAGCTCTCGGACGGTGCCTCGGCTTGTGTTTTGGCCGAGGCTAAATTGGCGGAGCAAAAGGACCTACCGGTGCTTGGCATCTATAAGGGGTTTGCCGTCGCCGGGTGCGATCCGGACGAGATGGGGATCGGTCCGGTATACGCCGTGCCGAAATTGCTGAAAAATGCTGGCCTTAAGGTCGATGACATTGATCTGTGGGAGTTAAACGAAGCTTTTGCCGTGCAAGTGGTGTATTGCCGCGACCGGATCGGAATTCCGATGGACAAGCTCAACGTCAATGGCGGCTCGATTTCGATCGGCCATCCCTTCGGCATGAGCGGCTCGCGCATGACCGGCCATATTCTGATTGAAGGCAAGCGGCGCGGCGCCAAACATGTCGTCGTGACAATGTGCATTGGCGGCGGCATGGGCGCCGCCGGCCTGTTCGAGATCTGCTAGCCAAGCCTTATACTTAAGGCGCTTCTATCGTGCTTGCCATGTGCCATCGCGCACCAACTCGTCGGTGAGCCGGTTCAACGCCGTCGTAAAATGCGTCAATGCTTCGTCGACTTCACTCTCGCTGATCACCAGCGGCGGCGAAAATGAAATGGCTGTAGAGAGTGGCAACGCGCGCACTATCAAACCCTCTTCAATCGCGTATTTGCTCAACGTCGGCCCGACCGCGAGTGCCGCGTCAAAATCTTCCTTAGTTTTCTTATTCGCCACTAGCTCTACCGCCGCCAACAGATGTTCACCGCGCACCTCGCCGACCAGCGGATGGTCGCCGACCTCTTCGCGCAAGCGGCGCTGAAAATAGGCCCCCACATCGGCGCATTTATTGGGCAAATCCAAGCGTTCCATTACATCAATATTTGCCATTGCGGCGGCGGCGGCGACGGGATGACCCGTGTAGGTGTAGCCGTGCGCAAAATAACCGACGCCCGGCGCGCCTTCACGGATCACCTGCCAAATCTGGTCCGAGATTAAGCTGCCGGACATCGGAATGTAGGCACTTGTCATACCCTTGGCGATGGTCATGATGTCGGGCTCAATATCGTATGTCTCACTGGCAAACCAGTTGCCGGTGCGGCCAAAGCCAGTGATCACCTCATCGGCGATCATCAGCACGTCATATTTGCGCAGGACTTTCTGAATTTCCGGGAAATATCCTTCCGGCGGGATAATCACGCCACCCGCGCCCATCACCGGCTCGGCAATAAACGCACCGACCGTCTCGGGGCCTTCGGCGAGGATCATGTCCTCCAGTTTTTGGGCGCACCATTTTGAATATTCGCGCTCGCTCATACCGGGCTCGGCATTGCGCCAATAGTGCGGCGTTTCGGTATGAAGAATCATGGGCAACGGCAAATTGAAGGCGGTGTGCAGGCTTGGCAAGCCGGTCAGGCTTGCCGACGCGACGGTCACACCGTGATATGCCCGCTGGCGCGAAATGATTTTCTGTTTTTCCGGCTTACCCCGAATATTGTTGTAGTACCAAACAAGCTTAATGTTGGTGTCATTTGCATCCGAGCCCGAATTGCCAAAAAAAACCTTGCTCATATTGTCGGGTGCGAGGCGAATGATTCGATCCGCCAGGCGGATCGGAGCTTCGGTCCCCATCGAAAAAAAGCTGTGATAATAAGCTAAATTTTCAGCCTGCTTGGTTATTGCCTGAACGACTTCCTGATGCCCCCAACCAATATTTACACACCACAGGCCGGCCATGCCGTCGATATATTTTTTACCCTTGGTATCCGTCAATACGACACCCTTGCCCGAGGCGATAATGTTCGAGCCAGCCTCCTGATGAGCGTTGAGTGCGGTATAGGGATGCAGAAAACTCTGCTTGTCCATTTCTTCTAGAGACAGATTACGCGCGTTCTCCAAACTCATGGCTTGACCTCACTGATGATGTTTATGATGGTTCGAATTTAGTCCCGTCCGCCACATATTCCAACTTCGGGAAACATTTCTCTCTGCAATTGTTTCTTGACGATTTTGCCGCTGGCACTGCTCGGCAGAGGCACATTTCTAATATCAATCTGGACAGGAACCTTGAATGGCGCGAGGCGCTCACGGCAATATTCGATCAAATCCGTTTCGCTTGGGCGCGTCTCGGCGATGGTTTGCACCACTGCAACAACTTCCTGCCCGAGAATATCATGCGGCCTGCCGATAACAGCCGCTTCAATGACGGCCGGATGGCCGTAAAGTGCATTCTCAATTTCCACACAGTAAATATTTTCACCACCACGCAGCAACATATCCTTTGCCCGATCAAGTACATAGAGAAAGCCGCCAGCGTCGAGCATGCCGATATCACCGGTGCGTATCCAGCCACTGTCGAACGTTTCGGCACTGGATTTTCGGTTGCGCCAATACCCTTTTGTGACGTTCGGGCCGTTGAGGCAGATTTCGCCTACTTCTCCAGCCACCAGGCTGGCGCCCTTATCGTCAATTATTTTAATGTCGCCAGTCGGAATAACGTGGCCCACACTAGTAGGTTTCGCTTCATAGTCTTTACCAGAGATATATGTCGCGACAGAAGATACCTCAGTCAGGCCATAGCCAACTTCCACGGTCGCTTGCGGAAAGTATTGCGCGAGCCGTTGCTGCAGGCGCGACGGCGACGGCGCTCCGCCGAAACCAATGCCGATAAGGGAAGATGTGTCGTAGTCCGAAATTTTTGGCGATTCTGCCAATTGCAACGCCATACCCGGCACGCCGACGAATTTAGTGATTCTCTCGCGTTCGATTTCGCCCAGCGCTTTTTCCGGATTCCATTTTCGCATGATAACGATTTTGGCGCCGTTAAATAAGGCTGGCGCAAGGGTCGAATGGCAGCCGGTAACATGGAAAAATGGTGCCGCAGCCAAAATTGTCGTAGTGGTTTTCTTGCCACCCAACGCGTGCGGCATTGTGCCCTTGCGCAATTGCGACATAGCAGCGCGAAAAGTCACGGTCATGATATTTGAGCAAATATTGCGATGGCTTCCGAGCACGCCCTTGGGTTCACCGGTGGTGCCGGAGGTATAAAAAATGGTCGCATCGTCTTCTGGGCTCATTGGCGTATTTGCCAGTTGGGCGCTATCCGCCACAGCCACCAAAAGGTCATCCCATGCGGCCGAACCGTCAATATCCCTACTCCCCTCGCCGCGCGTAATGATGATGCCTCTGAGATCAAGAGTATCGGCATGGAATGCGAGCGCCGACGCCCGCTTGCCGTCTACCACCGCGACACGCGCGCCGGAATCATTCAGGCAAAAAGCCAGTTCCCGCCCCGTCAGCCACGCATTCAATGGGACGGCGACAGCGCCGAGACTGATCGCCGCCCAAAAGGCGACCGACCACTCCGGCAGATTGCGCATGGCGATTGCAACCCGATCTCCCTTGGTTACTCCGTATCGCTTAGCTAGTACTTGGGCGAAACGGCAGACTTGGCCAAAATGCTCAGCATAGGTCAAACGTTCATGGCCAAGGACAAGATACTCCGCATTGCCATACCCGGCGGTGGCGGCGAAAATCTTGCCAAGATGCGCCGGCGCATGGCGCCAAGCCCGTGTCTTTACCCCTCGAATATCAAGCTGCACCAGTTCAAATGGCAGCCCGGGACCAATCAAGCGGCGTTCGGCCTCCTGCCTGCTCAGCGGCTCTTCTATCAAACTTCGCTCCCCAACAGCACCATTCAGGGCCTCTGTAACTGGGCGCCGCGTAATTTTCGCATACCAGCCAGCCAGCGATCATAATCCGCCGTCTTGTGCCTAAGATAATCTAGAACTTTCGGATGCGGCAGAATAAGAAATGCCTCGCGGTCCATAGTTTCGATCACCGTGTCGGCCAGCTGTTCCGGCTCAAGGACACCGTCGAGGCTGGCCACACCGTCTTCTCGGCCTTTCAGCATGGCTGTGCGCACGGCTTGCGGACACAAAACCGAAACCCTGACGCCCTGATCGCCATAGGCAATTGAGAGCCACTCGGCAAATGCAACGGCGGCGTGCTTGGTGACCGAATAGGTCGCTGACTCAACATGGCTAAGAAGGCCTGCTGCCGAGGAGGTATTCACCAAATAGCCGAAACCACGCGCGGCCATTTTGGGCGCCACGGCGCGGGCTGCGTAGACATGGGCCATGACATGCGTATCCCAGTTGAGGCGCCAATCCTCATCCGGGCTATCCTCGCCGCCCATACGCGCCAGGCCGGCATTTGAACAGAAGATATCAATC
>Ga0209403_10003457_pt1 | contig 17828 bp, 17 predicted proteins | sample ArcticOcean_MG_C_8_FD_187440 | JGI IMG/M metagenome (GOLD analysis project Ga0209403, IMG submission 187440) | Marine microbial communities from western Arctic Ocean - ArcticOcean_MG_CB11_86 (SPAdes) (version 2) | ecosystem: Environmental > Aquatic > Marine > Oceanic | place: Arctic Ocean... | reverse complement strand
CGGGCCACCGTGAGCCGTCTGCTGCTGGGGCTGCCACTGCTGAGTCTGAGGCTGAGGCTGCTCCCACTGCTGCTGTGGTTGGCCCCACTTCTGCTGATCAGGCTGGCCCCATTGCTGCTGCTGGGGCTGTCCCCATTGCTGCTGCTCAGGCTGATGCTGTTGTTCGCCAAAGTAGGGCATTGGTCACCTGTTTACGCCACTAGGCATCGGTCCACCTCTGCCGTCAACCCTCTGCTGTTGCCCCATTTGATTCTTGTAGACACCCGGCGACTGTGGATACTGAACCGGAGCAGGTCCTTGCCACGGCGGAGGCTGTGCACCACCACCGGGCTGCTGCTGCTGATTGGGTCCTTGCCACGGCGGAGGCTGTGCACCACCACCGGGCTGCTGCTGCTGATTGGGTCCTTGCCACGGCCGGGGCTGTGCACCACCACCGGGCTGCTGCTGTCCGCCACCTGGGTTGTAGCCGGGGGGTAGCTGAGAGAGGGGCTGTCCACCACCCTGATAAGTTTGGTTGGGGTCTATCATGCCTCCCGGTTTAGGGCCTACAACCCCGCCGCCGGGAGGATACTGGCCACCAGGAGCAAAATTTTGTTGGTTGTCCCACCACCTTTGCCTGTCATAGGCCTGCTGCTGGCCGCCGGGCTGGGTAGGCAAGGAAGGAGACGGCGGAAAGAAGCCTGGTGGCGGCGGCTGACCATTCGGTCCAGGTGCTCCCGGCCAATGAGTAGGCCCGCTAGGCGGTTGCGGCTGACCACCGGGTTGCTGGCCTATTCCAGGCAGGAAATCTAGTCCCAGCCCCGTGCCGGGGGGAGGACTCCTCGCCCATTCCGGATCGAACCCACCGGATCCGGGGAGAGGCTGATTCCCCATCCCAGCGCCTGGCGTCACGGCATCTGAGCCGGGAGGACGTCCGGGCATGGAGATGTCTAGTGGTCCCGGTAACGGATTGTATCCGGGAATCATCGGAAAACCACCGGGATTGTTCCCCGGCAGGTTCGGGGCCAGGCCGGGGTCCATCGGAGGGTTAACGCCTGGAGCGCCTGGGGCCTGGGGGTTGAACGGAGGGGGTCCGGGAGGAGGCGGAAAGGCATTCTGGCCACCGCCGGGCTGCTGACCAAGCTGGTTTCCGCCGTATGACTGCATCCCCATTCCTGGATTACCCGTACCCCTAGGCCTCCCGGCACCACCGGGACGCGAGACCCCTTGCTGTGTTTGAAATCCCGGCTGCTGTGGCAATGCCATCCCTTGTCTCCCTACACGATATGTCGTGGCTTCTTAGGCGTTGGGCGATTGTCAGCACCCATCTTCCTGATCCCGCCATACTCACTCTTGTCGTCGCGATCAGGCCGGTCTGGCCGAACCTTCCGTTTCGATATGATGGTTCCCTTCGTAGGCTCCCACGGCTTTCCATCCGCTGTGGTATATGACTGGCCAGGAATATTGCCGGGAGGCTTCCAACTGTCATCAACACTCTGCCACCCTCCACCGCCGTAGTCACCTTTGTGAAAGACCCACGACCTTCCCTCACCCGCCGACGTGGATGGAGGAGCCTTGAAGTCTTGTCCACCTCCACCTTCGGGGGTTGTCGGTCCAGGCTTGGGTCCTAGATCAGGCTTGTTGCCTTCTCCTCCCGGGACGCCGGGTCCGGGCATGGGTACTAGATCAGGAGGGTCGCCGGGTCCGGGCTTCGGGGGTGTCGGGTGGGGCGTCGGAACCTCACCGGGTCCGGGCGGGAGTCCGCCGGGATCCATGGCAGTTGGCCACTTGAAGCCTGTCACCTTCTCGTAACGATCCTTGATCCAATCCTCATCCACGGTCCCGTTAGTTACTCCCTTGCGCAACTCCTCCAGGTATTTTGCTGCCGCATCCCTTTGTTCGGGAGTGTCTCGCCACGGACCTCCCAATATGGCAGCCTCAAGCCTCTCTCGGCCCTCATGAAACACCCTGTCCTGACGCTCTGTTGGAGTCTCGAAGGGGCGAGGCGGCGGGGGAGGCTTCGGTTCTGGCCTTGACGGCCTGTCTGGATGCGGCTTCGGCCCGGTCGGCTTCTGATCAGGTGGCTTCTGTCCGGGTCCTCCGGGCTGTCCGGGTGGCTGCTGATCCGGTGGAAGACCTCCGTCTGGCAATCCGGGTCCGCCGGGCTGTCCGGGCACTCCACCACCGGGCTGTCCACCACCCGGCATTCCACCACCGGGTCCGCCACCGGGCATTCCACCGCCGGGTCCGCCACCGGGCATTCCACCGCCGGGTCCGCCACCGGGCATTCCACCGCCGGGTCCGCCACCGGGCTGTCCGCCACCGGGTCCGCCACCGGGCTGTCCGCCACCGGGCATTCCACCACCGGGCATTCCACCACCGGGCATTCCACCACCGGGAAGCCCAATTGGTGGCTGCATAGGTGGCTGTCCGCCACTTCCAGGTCCTCCTCCAGATGGGAACCCACCTGATTGAGGCGGCGGGAAGTTGCCACCCGGAGTCCCGCCTGGAAATACCGGCTGGACGGGGTACACGGGCATTCCACCACCTGTGTTACTAGTGTCACCCGGCATGAATACTGGTGGCTGCGGAAGCTGCGGCCAGCCCGGTGGGTATTGGGGTGGGTATTGGTATCCACCTCCGGGTTGGCCGGGGCTGTTCGGTACCGGAGTGTTGGGGTCTACGCCTCCGGGTGTCTCACTGCCGGGAGGTGGCAGTTGGGGATAATCCGGGTTCGTGGTCCCGCCAGGATTTGTGTACGGATCATACGGGCCAAGGTCGCCAGTTGTTGCAGGGTCTGCCGGGACACCTCCAGGCTGAGACGGATCAACCGGAACCTGTGGCCACTGTGGCTGACCCTGGCCCGGACCCGATGGGATCGGGTCCCATCCACCCGGGACACCTCCAGGCTGAGACGGATCAACCGGAACCTGTGGCCACTGTGGCTGACCCTGGCCCGGTAGGACCGGGTCCCATCCACCCGGGGAGGTCGGCCCAGAGTTCCACGGGCCTCCGGGACTAGAGGGTAAAGGCGCAGTGACGCCTGGCCCAGCCGGGATCGGGTTCCATGGTGGCGGGGCCTGACCCTGACCCATGCCTGGTGATGTGGATCCTGGAGGCTGCATGGACATCTGCTGCGCACCGCTGTTCTGGGCGTTACCGTTCATCGACTGATTGGTAATGCCGTTCTGTCTAGCACGCTGCGTGGGCGGGATATACACCATTGTTCACCTCATTTCGAGGAGCTTACCAGAAGCATCCACTTCGTTCCAGATGTCCTCGATGTGATCGGCCTCACAAGACCAGTCTACTAGGAACCTATAGCCAGTGTCATCGCTCAATCGCTTGTAGATCGCTGAGTCCACCCAGCCTTTGCAGTACGACGTGTCTGCTGAAAGAACCTCATTCGCAAGGCACGACCGGCGGAAGATCGTGCAGCCGAAGCCGTTTCCACCAACGCGGACAACGCCCTCTCCCTGTTGCCTACACAGCTCGCGGTTTTTGTCCCAATGGCAATAGGCGTCGGTATACCTCTGCCTGTATGGGGCAGCGACAGACGCAACCCGAGAGGAAAACGATTTCATCAGTCGTAACCCCGTGTCCAAATGAGGGATTACGTCGTCCTCAAGTATCCACACGAACTCGGTTGTGACGTCTCGCATCATCTGATTGTAGATTTTGCCAACCTCAAGCGTCACCTCGTCTTGAACGTCCTTCTCTCGCCTGTCCATGTCAGCCAGTCCGGCGCGGCTGGCCTTTCTCTTGACGTAGCGGAAATCCGGGTAGTCGGACTGGTGCAGCCACTCCCTGACTTCTTCGCCAAATGCGACATCGTCACTGCCGTCGTACATCAGCAGTTTGATCTGATCCTTTGGCCACGTCTGCTCCTCAAGGAACTCACGCATGCGTGGCCATGCCCAGTCCCTGCCTGACAGCGGGATGAACAGGGTCAGGTCTTCCATCTCCAGGCTGGCAGACTTGTAGTAGGGCACGCTTCCGTTGTTCAGATGCTCGTTTTTTCCGTGCATCCGGTACAGCAGCATGGACGCCTGCTTCCCCACAGTCCAACCGGCACGCAGAACCGCCCTCCAGATGTACCAGTCTGCCATGGGTGCATACCCGATGGCGTCCTTCTCGAAGGCTTCGGTCAGATTCAGTGCGTGCCTGCGGACAAGAGCACTGCAATGGATGTAGTTGTCCCTCTCCATCATGTCACGGTTGAACGACGGATAGTGCTTTGTCTCGTACCTGTTGCCTATGGTGTGCAGGTCTGACGTGACAATCCCCACCCTGTAATCAGCGAACAGGGGCATGCCCCCGGCCAGGTAGTCACGCTCCATCATGTCGTCGGCGTCAACGAAACAGACTATGTCGCTCTTGGTGTTCCTAAACCCGAACCCCCGTGACAGGTACACGTCCCGGTATGCCACTTTCTCGTACCTGACCCCGTCATTCTGGTAGTCTTTGGCCACCTGTGCCGTGTTGTCTGACGAGGAGTCGTCAACAACCAGTATCTCCCGTGGACGCTTGGTCTGATCCACAACGCTCCGGATGCACTCCCCCAGGAATCTGCCGTAGTTGTGAGACACGATGACCACCGACACCGTGTTCGCACCCGGCGTGCCCTTGGCAAGCATGCTGCGAATCTTGCCGCCCATCTTTCTTTTCTTGCGATTCATGATGCCACCCATGCTCTGGCATCCACGTTCAGGTCTATGTAGCACACGGGACTGCCACCAGTGTCCGTCACGCCCGTCCCGTTACTGACCCAACGGATATAGATTTCTGACCCATCGACATACACTGTCTCCACGTCATACGGGGGATCAACCGTCTGCGACTCGCTGACACCTCCTGCTGTAGCAGTACGAGCCTGACTGTCATCCTCTACGTCTGTGTAGGAGTTGCCGCTAATGGTCTCACCATCGTAATAACTCGTCCTCAAGACTGGAGGTTTGGCCACGGTGACCGTGTCTCCGATGATCTCCCGTTTCACCTCCAGGTACTCCTCGTAGACGGCAGTCACTTCGCCACGGTTGACAGCCCACCCGTGCAGGTTCTTGATCCACCACAGGGGGTTCCCGTTGAGGGTCAACTGGTGTGCTGTATCAGGCGGGTGGCTACCTTGCAGCGTCGAAGAATCAGAGCAGTTGACACGGGACGACTTCTGCAAGCTGGACAGCATCTGGCCGTAACCGGCTATTACCACGAACGTCGGTGGGTCTATGCCCACCAGTCCGGGTATGCCAGTTCCGCTGTTCCCGGTGTTGTATCCGCTCTTGAGATCAGCCCCTCCCTGAGTCTTCTTGTTCACTCCTGGTCCAGCAGGCGAGCCGCTAGGGTTGTCTGTGCTGTCCGGGGTAAGTGTCGTGTATCCCCCGTGACCACCTACCGACGAGTATTTCTGATGCACCAAGTCCGGGTCCAGGGCGTAGTTTATCAGAGGGATGATTTCGTTGGCCACGATCCCCTCTGACCCCATCCCCACGCCTAGTGTTGATTGCTCACCCTTGTCGTTGATGACAGACAGTCCGCTGTGGTTCGTGTCCCCCACGTTGTTGATGCGGATAGCGGGACCGTTCGTCTTGTTGTTCAGGACCAGAGGCTCCTCCAGAGTGATCCCATCTGAAGATGACAACGCAGCCACCAACGCCTCGGAAAACTCCTGTACCTCAGGAGACCACTCCCTCTGGGACAGGTTTGCGATTACTCCACCAAACAAGGACTTCAAGCTCACTGCTGCACTCCATGGACGGATATCTCGAACACCTTCTGCCTCTCAGTGGAGGGCACGCCTTCCACCTCGATACGCACATACATTGGTGACTTTGTCCGTCCCTGACGCACCCCATCAAAGAAGTGCTCTACAACACCAGTGGTCTCTGTTGTGTCTACTACGATATCAGATGAACCCTTCTCAGTAGCTGACCCGTCCCCCTCTGACTGGGCACGGTCGTACTGCATCGGGTCCGCCTCTGTCGAATGATCCAGGTAACGCCTCACGGATAGACGTGAGCCTTTATCGGGCTGGAACACCAGCTCAAATCCACGCACGTCGTTGCTGTCCGTCCAGACCCAGCGTAGCATTCCGCTTTTCCAGATCCAGCGTATTCCACCGAGCTGGTACTTGCTCGTGTTGTCCGGCCTCACCAGCCATGGCCGGTCAATAGTAAGCCTCTCTCCGCTCGCTGCTACCACAAGCCTCTGCTGCCCCTTTCCCCGTCCACCTGTGATCTGGATGGGAGTGCCAACCACGGCACTGCTGAACGAAGCCGAGGGGTCACTGGATGTCACCTGGGTGGATGTACCCAATGTTCCCGATATCTTTCCGTCCGTCGTCCCTAACCCGTCCAGGGAGCCGGTGTTTGACGCAACGACCTGACGACCGTCCATTCCGAGGTACATCTGCCTGCCACCCTGCAATTCACCCACCGTGGACGACGTGACAGGTCGGCTGTATTCCTCTACCCACCAGCGTGAGTGGATGTAGTGGTAACACAGAGCGTGCCTCGGATACCTCATCCCCGACAGGCAGACAAACCACTTGATGGTCTGCTCACTGGGGTAGTGTGCAGCGTGGAAGTTGTCTGCATTCTTCCAGTTGATCGCCAGCTCACCCCTGCCTGAGAACATCGGTTGCAGGTCTGATGCCAGCTCCTGGGCCTGCCTGCCGTCGTAGGCGTATATCCCCTTTCGGTCAAGCAGGTAGGCATTGCCTTCCACAGTGACCCAGCATTTCTGGTTGACACAGCCTCTCCATGTGCCAAGGAACACCCTGCCGTCGTCCTTGGGGCTGGTGACGTATTCCAGTCGGTACAGCCGGTGCTCGAACAGTACGAACAGGGAGCTGGACAGCGGCATCAGGCCTGTCATTTCTCCAGCCTGCGGGTCCTCGGTGATCGTCAGGTAGTCACCGTCCGCCTCCTCCTTGTTCCATGAATCAGGGAAATCCACCTTGCTATAGAAGACACGCAGTGCACTCTGCCCGCCTGGAGCGATGGCGTAGTCCGCAAAGGGTGACGTTGTCCCGTCGTATTCTGCTGACAACGTCAGCGTCTGGTTCGTGGTGTCAACTGATGCAATCGCGTAGCTCTTGGTGTTTCCCGACACGTTCGGATACAACACTCTCCCGGCCAGGTTTGACGTCCACCCGGTTCCAATCCCTGTGACGGTCGTCGAGCTGTTCGTCAACACGACGCTGCCCTCCGTGTACGTCATGTCCACGGCTGCCCACAGGCGGCTGTAATGGGAGATCAACACCTGCTTCAGTCCGGGCGGCTCGCCATGAACAGACACGGAAAAGTCATTTCCGTTGTCGTCCATCAGGGTCACCTCCTCTAGAGCACCCAGGTCGTCGTCCGTGTTGGTTGAACTGAAGCTCGTGTCCGTCAGGTCTGTGTCAGTGACGTCTATGTAAAAGACGTTGACTGATCCGTCCTTTGATCTGAGGATCTGTCTCGTTGTGACACGGCTGTCCGTGGGGACTTCGACATTCGTGTAGTTGATCGTCGAGGCCCCGCCTGACCACTCGCCGCCGCTGGTGTAGTCTCCCGTGCCCTCCGATTCATCCAGTGTAAATGTCGTTGTGCCCACCACGGTAATTGCCCAGCGTCCATTTGCGCCGTAGTTCCCCCTCACTCCACTGATCTTCACCGATGCTCCAGTGGACAGCCCGTGAGATGCCGCCGTCGTTATCTTGATTGGGCTGGCATTTAAGGCATTACTGACCGCCCCGCTACTGACAGCTATGCTGTACGAGGAGGACAATGGAGACAAGTTGCTCAGGCGACCATCGGCATCCAGAAACCTCAGATAGGCGTAGATCGTACCCACGATTGGACCCGTCCCCGACGCTGCCAAGGTGACCGCCGTGCCAGGTGCCGGAACCCCCGCGTCCACAAAGTCTGAGGCCAACCCGTCCCACCGCTTCACAGGCTGGTCACCACGGGCCATATAGATGTTCCCGTCCGCCGTCTTGGTGAACGTCGGGACTGGAACCCTGGCTGTGAAACTGTCACTCATTAGCTTGTCCTCGGATTCTTCCTGAATTCAAGAACACCGGAGTCCAGATGTCCGACAATGTGGCTGGCCTGTGGGCGCTTGTAATGCTGCACTGCCGTGTACGCCCCATCCTGGTGACCACCACCCACCACCCTGAACCGCTTCAGATCCGCCCCGTTGTGGGTTCCTGCCGACCACTCGAACAGAGCGTGATGCACGCCCTCGCTGAACCCTGACGCCAGCCTGCCCTCGATCTCGAACATCCCTGTCCTGTTGCTGACATCCTTTGCAGGGATGGACTTTCCGCTGACAACGGACGCGAAGTCCCCGTCGTATACCGTCACAGTGGGAGCACTGTCCGGAGCGACAGCGTCACCGTTTGCATCAGTGCATTGCACGGACAACGGAACCCACTCACCCAGCTTATAGCGTCCCAGATACATCGAGTTCTTCTTCCTCTCCATCTAACATATGCCTGCCCACCCTGAGAGAAGGCGGGATAACCGGTGCGATGTATGGCATGGCCTTTCCGTACATCCCCGGATCCAGCCCAGCTACCGATGCTCTGGTTCTGGCCCGGTGTCCGGTCACTGTGGTGAGCGGGTCCCAGATCATGTCCTCTATCATCTCCGTGAACTTTTTGCCGATTGGCCTGTTGCTTGTGATATCGACGACAGTCGGCTCATGCCATCCACTGCCCCCTCTGCCGGCTTCTTCCAGTGCCAGGTCATACTCTCCAATCTCCCTAAAGACCGGCGAACTGGTGGGCGAGCCGTGGGTGGTCTTAATATTCTTCTGCCTGATTGCACCTGGGTCATTGGTGACTGCCCGTCCGGTATCCGGGTCCAGCATCAGGTTGTGCATTTTCCTGCCTGATCCCATGTCCTTGACGTCCCATGGATTGAGGCCCTGCCTTTCTACTTGGTCCTTCCATGCGTAGAATTCTTGATTGTGTATTTGTTTATTTCCCAGGTCTTCTCCTCCTTGAACCACGGCTTGCCGTCTCACATACGCCGCCTTCTCGGCATCGTCCATCGCATTTATGATGTCCGACCCTTGCCCAGCGGTTAGCTGCCCGCCGGGGATCTCCTCCAGCATGGGGGAATGCGTGATCTGGATAGCCTCGTGGCCTGGGGTTGGAGTTGCTAGCTTCCTCTTCGCGTCATGAAAATTAATCATGGCACGTTGCATCTCCTCATGGGTTGCCCCAAGAGAATCTTGAATGTCAGAAACGCCTCGGCCTGTCGCCAGACGAGCGTCCCCTTTCCCTTGCGCATCTAAAAGCGGAGCAATTATCCGCTGGTCCTCAACATCCAAATGACGCAAGACGACTTCATCCGTAGCAGGCGTTTCTGGCCAGTTACCCCGCCTAAGACGCGACCTAACTCCGTGACGGCCTGCTTCTGCCGACGCAGCCCCAGAAGATGGAGCGGGAGAAAAGTCTGATGTATGCGGACCAGTCCAGACAGATGGCGTTGTTCCCTCCTGCGCTCGCAACCAGGAAGAACGAGGACTAGGAGAATGCAAGCTAGACAGTGCCTCCTCTCCAGACCCCCGCAGGGAGACGCCCCCCCAACCACCACCCCGCAGCCGTCTATTGATGTCACTCGTGTTGGTTGGCGGTCGGCTCGGGTGCTGGTGTAAGCTCCGGCCAGGTGCCCGCCAGTTGATGGCAGCGGCGGGAGTGGGCGGCGTCAGGCCAAGAGCGGGGAATACTTCACCAGTTTCCGGGTGTCGCGTCTGTATCGAGGGAGTGGCAGTATCAGACCTGATAACCGCATGTCTCCTGATCGGGACCATTTGCTCTACGTCCGGAATCCTCATGCTTTCTACAATCGCTGATTCAGGCATATCAGTCGGATGTATGTTCCCCCCGCCTAGAGGAGATCGGGATACCCGAACCACTCCGCCCTGGGGTGTTTCCAAGGCCATGGCTTCAACGCCCTCATCAAGACGCCTACTTCCCGGAGGTATTTCCCGCAGAAGTTCTCGCTCCACCGGATCGGACGGTGGAAGAATCCTCCTCTCGTCGGTAACCCTGATACTTCCGGCATCGTCCAGGTTTTCAATACGCTTCCTGAACGTCGTGCGGTAACGGGGACCGAGCTTGGCGGACATCTTAGCACCCTTGAGGGCACCCAGACCTCCGACGAGCATCATGGGGTCCAGCAGCATCTCCACGCCCATGCCGGCCATCATTCCGGGGTCTTCCATCCCCCAGTGTTTCAGGACATCAGCGCCCGTAGCCCTGTTCTTGGAACTGACCCAGGCTTCAGGTCCCTCAAGCTGGTCCAGTGGGTTCTCCCACGCAAACGCATCCCTGACCATTGACCCCGGCAGGTCAAACAGGTTCATCAGCCCGAGGCCGAAGTCCTTCCAGAAGTCACTCATCGACATCAGGTCACCATGAACGTGCCAATTGCCGCCCTGTTTTGGCTGTCAGCCGTGTATTCGTAGATCACAGTGTAGAGCTTGTTGGTCTCATACCCCGTTGACGACGTTGTCGCGATGCTGCCCGTCCGGAACCCTACCTTCGAGTCCTTGTCGCTGGCATCCAGTGACCCCGTGGCGATGTATACCGAGAACCCCGGCGGGTACACCGTGTAGGTCGGTGCGGAGGACGGTGCTGTCACTACACCTGACGAGTTGCGGCACTGGATCGCCACAGGCAGCGTGTCGTCCAGATCAATGAAGCCTATGAATCCAATATCGTCCATTACTCACCCTCGAATTTCACAACCGCGTACCCGGTGCGGGACTGTAGAACGCCCACGTCCTCGCACACGGCATTGATCTGCTTGTCTGATGCACCGGGGGGCAGATCCCTGACATCCGTCTCTCTCTTGAGGCCCGGAAAGTCCTTGATAACGATACTTGTTGTTGGTGCGGCTGCCATTATTCCGGATCATCCACTCGGGGCCTGAGGGTGTCTTCCTGGTCCGCCCTCTCTGGTATGTAAAGACCACCCTTTCCGTCGATGGACGGCTCTGCTGTCGGAGGAACAACAGTATCATCTCCGCCTCCAGTGACAGCCGATGGGCTGGCGACAGAGGGATTAGTCGTAGGCACAGATGGGTCGCCGCTGGCAGAGTCCCTGTCCATTCCATAAGCCCAGTACGCTTTCTCTCCAGCACCCTTGCGAGGCATGACAGGCTCAGACGCCTGCAACCACCAATCACTCACGTCAGGATATATGTTCCTGTCTTCCTGACTGTAGAAGCGGTATGGTGCTCGCCTGTGTTCCAGTGGCAACACTGGGACCTCGGGAGGTGAAGCCCAGTCGGTGACGTCCGGCACATCCAGAAACTTGTCGTTGAGGAATCCGGACCACGAGTAATCGTATTGCACGAAGACCGGGTTGGTACGCTCCGGGGTGAGGTGTCTGCGGTGCAAGGTTTCCAATGAGCCGGTTGATTTCCAGTCCAGGTCTGATCCATTAGCTTCCACCCACGGGTACTGTATACCGAACCCAAAATTCCATAGCTGCTCGACCTCGCCCATCGTCAAGGCCCGCTTCCAGATCGCCACCTCGTCCAGGCCGCCCTCAAGGAAGTTGGCAGCCCCGGTGGATGTACCGAATCTCAGTGCATTGGACCCAGCGCCAGGCGCAGATTCCAACCTAGTATTTAGAGAATTGAGTCGTCTCCCTGGAGACCAAGCCCCACTCGCCGCAGTCCCGTGCGCATAATGTGACTGCATCCCCGGACCTGGCTCCCACTCTGAATACATCATGATATTGGCTTCTGAGCCATCGGGATTTGGGTTCGGAATGGAGCTGTCGTATACCGCACACCCAAAATAGTATTCTTGAGACGGACCATGTCCTGTAAATATATAACCGCCATCCGCTCCGCTATCAAACTGTCCATCTGTTGTAGAGTAGTCAATAAAACCAAGAGGTGACCCTACGCTACGCTGGGTGTCAGTTCCGGCTGATAATCGCCAGTACCCTCCTGATGACGATTGTATGAAGGAAACCGTGTATTCGTTTCCTGCCTCGTGTAGAGTCCCCGTTCCGCTTCTCTTGGCGACCAGGCACGCTGACGCCAGGTCCGCTACGCGCGCTCTCCACATGATCGTGTAAGACGTTCCGTTCAGTTGCAGGTCTGAATGGTTTGTAACCGATAGGGATTCACTGGCTGACGCATCAAACAGGGCCGACCTACCGACCTTCCCGGATTCATAGAGAACCGTGTTGTTGTCTGCCAGGTCGTGGTTGTTAGCCGTGGAGTCCAGACGGGTGCCCCCCGTCTCGTCGAGGCTCCAGTGCGACATTAGACTGTCTGTCAGCGGCATGACTAACTTCCAGGTGTCCAGATCACTGACGTAGATACCTCGGTCCCGTTACTGGAACCTTCCATGATCTCAAGCTGCCGTTCCATGGGCACACACTCAGAACACTGTGGTCCGCAGACTGGGCCGTTACAACGCGAGCAGAACCCTCGCAGCTTTCCGCTGCCGGGCTGTACCTGCCAGTGACATCCACAGTGAACACACTGTAGTGTGTCGGCCTCGATCACCCCGTCAGGACCCGACAGTATTGACGTTCCCTTTGGTCGGAGTGCTGTCCACTTCTTGTCGGACATCCTTACTCCTCATGGAACATCACCACTTCATAGGCTGTGGTCCCCGTGCTGACGGACACAGTCTTGCAACCCAGGCCATTGCTTGCCGTGGCCGGAGCTACCATCTCGCCACCAGGAGCGGCAACCCAGCGGAAGGTGTTACGCTGGTTCATAGAAATCTGGAGCAGCACAGCGTTCGACGTGTAGGTCGGCTCGCTGGAGTGAGCCACCGCGTAGTCCGCCAAGGACGCCGGGTCACCAGGGTCGAGAGCAATCGGGGTGAACCCGCTGCCCTCGGTTCCAACAGCCGTGGTCCTCGCGACGTGCCACTTGACAGCAGCGTCAGCCGGTGTAGCAACGCTGCCGATGACAAGATCGTAGAGCGCCGGACGAATCGTCGCTGCCGAGATCAAGTTGAGGCAGGTCTTGTTGGCACCACTCGCTGCGGTTCCGTTACCTGTGTATCGTCTACCCATCGAATTGTCTCCTACTAATTCGGTGTAACTGTCGCGAAGTCCCGCAGGTGGTGGACGGAATAGTTTGCCGAGCCGTCCTGTCCACTGAAGTCCCTGTTGTCAGCCTGCATCGCCAACCGTAACGCTCCGGCGTAGATGCCCTGTTTCATACCCACATCATCCGACTTGGTCAGGATCGACAGCCGTGCCTCGGCAAGTGCCAGGAACGCCTCGAACATCGCACCCTGCTCAATGTCCAGGGGGTCAGAGATCCTGTATTTTATATTAGTGTGTCCGTTGTCCAGTACCTGGTCTACCGTGATGGACGTCGCGCTGTTGACCGCTGTGACGACCCTCTCCTCCTGATAGGGATTCAATCCGTCGATGCCGTCCGGGTAGTCTTCAAGGGTTCCCATTCTGACGATGGAGCCAAGCATGCTCTGGGTCCACGTTGTGCCTTTGCCCGTGAGAGTCGCCACCCCAGCCGTGCCGGTCAGCGTGCCAGCCTTGTAGTCCGTGATCCGGACGGGGTGCGGAGTCCGCTGGTACACGAAGTCGAAGCTGTTGGCACTGGACGGGGGCGGGTAGAAGAACACCGCCATGGCCCCGAGGTAATCCGGGTCAGCCATGTAGGTGTAAATCCTCGGATCATTGGCGGCTTCCTTGCTCTCGTGGTGTGCCAGCCACTCGCCGGGAGCAACGTATGTGGGCCACTGCCAATTCTTGTCAGCGTTCCTGAGCTGGTTGGCTGACTGGAAGTCCAGAGGCAGCGTGTACGAGTCCCTGGCGAGGGTGTACGACGAGGCTGTCGTGACGTCCTCGCCGGGATTGTTATTGATACCCAACACTACCGCCGTGTCACTGATACGCTTGGACACTGCGTAGTCGATATTGTTGATCCGGATGATTCCTCTGGCGGCCCACGACGGGAATGTTCCGGATGCCAGCGTCACCTCACGATTGTTGCTGCCCCCGGCATGGTCGTATGTCACGGTCCCGGTGGCATAGGACGCCACGGTCGTCACGCGACCACGCTTGTAGTAGTACGACCAGTTGGTAGCAGTCGAGAGGTTCCGGTAGGCGGACAGGATGGATCGCTTGGACATACGGACGTTCCGCCCCTCGCTCGTCCCGCCCATGTGGTCGAGCAAGTGGTCGATGACGTCAGAGAATGTCCAGATTACCTGTGTCGTCATGTTATCAGTGCAAGAAGTAACTCAAATGGCCGCCTACAGCATTGCTGCCACAGGTGACAACCAGGGCCTCGCCGGACAGGCTCTCTAAATGCCCATCTGGGTTCCAGCCACACGACAACCCACTGCTGGCAGAACCCTTGACTGTCATCGTCCCGGTCAGATCGGTGTATGTGGAAGCACCGTCAAAGCTCTTCAACACCCATGTAGTGTTTCCAGACGAGGAGGCATAGTACGACACCACGCAAATCTTCTTGCCTGTCACTGCTGCAACAAGTGACGTGGTCGCTGATCCTCCTGCGACGATCTTTGCGAACTTGACGTCCTGACGTGACAAGTCCCTCAAGCCTACTGGCATCAGTATCTCCTCCGAATGTTCTTTATCTGTCCGGGAAACTGACCCTGTGGTGGCCTGTTGAACTGCCTGAAATCTCGTTGGAACCTGTCGGACATGGACTGCTGTCTCAACTGCCGAAACAGTTGGTTCATCATCTCCGTCTGCATCAGGCTCCTGGCATTCACACCCGCTGGCACAGACTGGAGCGGCTGCTGCTGTAGACCCGGCGGACGAACCCCCGGATGGTTTCCGGCAAACTCACCGCCGTGAACCACCGCTGACAGGTTCGATGGCATCTGTGGTGACAGGCGGGGCTGATACATTATTTCCCACCATGCTTGTCCGTGACCTCGTCCTTCAGGTCCCTCATGTTCATGCGAGCCTTATCAGGATCATTCCTGATCGCCTGCTGCATCTTCCTCTGTGTCAGGTCCTTGCCTAGCTTCTCCCGGTCTTCCCGTGGGTCCGTCTCTGGCTGACGATGCTTCACGTTCACAGAGCCTGAGCACTCCCAGCCCCTACGTTCACAGAGGTCCTGGATCTGTCCCCGTCCTCCGCTGCCAGAAATGAAAGCCTCCGGGTCTCCGGGAAACTTCGCCAGCCCTCCGATGTACACGTCGTTGTAATTCGGAGTAAACCCCTTGGCCCGAGCGTTCGCAACGAGAGTATCCAGTGCTCGCTCGTCTCCCTCGAACTGCTTGGCAAGAGTCCCCTGCCCCTCGAAGAATTCCCTGTCCGTCAGGGACCGGGGACCCTCACGGAACGCCATCATCTCAGCCATCCGATGGCCGTTGCCTTTATCTCGCAGCCACTCGTAATCCGACTGGATTCCTTCGTTGCTGCTAACTGTCTGGTATGCCATGCCTAGCCCTGTTTCAAGTTTTACTACTATGCGAACGGCGAGGCCGAAGTTCCAACACCAGCAAGGGTTCCAGAAGCCACCAGCATGTTTGCGGCGGCGATCTCGACCCGGACATATCCACCCTGAACCCACCCCTTGGTGGCACCAGTAATAGCCAGCTTGTAGTGGCTGGACTGGTTTGGTAGCTGAATCGCCTTGACTCCTGCCGTGCCGGTGTTGTCCTGCGAGATGAAGACGTGTCCGTAGTAGAGATCGGCTGAACGACTGCCGTCGATGCTGAACCCTGCTGACGCTGCTGTTGTCTTGATGAGAAAGTCGCAGTACCAGCCCACGTTGTCTGCGTTGGCCTCGGGCAACGTCACAACTATGCCGTCATTCTTGTCGAGAACGACGAGAGAACCGCTCTGGGCGGCAGTCAGCGTCTTGGTGGCGTCTGTGACCGTGATGATGGGACGATGGGCGACCTTGCTTCCATCAAGAAGGTCACGAACCTCGTCGTTCGTCGTGTTATCTGCCACCGCAACCGCCAACTGGTTGAGCGCCTTTGAGCTAAGTGTAGTAGTCATCGGGACCTCCGTGTGTACCTGACAGTTGCTGTTAGACTATACTCTCTCGCCCATCTATGGGAAAGATCACTATTTTTCGTCCTTGTCCTTCTCGTCCTTGCCATTTGTCTTGGCCGCAGCCTGCTTGAGACGGGAGCGTTCTCGCTGCTCAGCCTGCTTTATCAGGAGCTTCTGGGCAGCCTCACGCTTACGGATTTTCTGCTCCGTCTGGTGGACGTCAGCCTTCTGCCCAAGGTTCTGCTGGTGCGATGTCTGGCTGAACATGATGTCCTGTAGCTGCTTGGCCCTGCCAGCCATGAATTCCTGCTGTCCCTGCTGGGCGTCCTGCACAGCCTGTGCCTGGTCCACCTGCTGGCCCATGGCTGCTGCCTGCATGGCCTGCTGCGTCTTGGCGGCATCCAACTGCATGCTCTGCTCGCCCTGAGCAGCACCCAGTTGCATATCTGTCTGCGCCTTCATCATCTCAAGCTGCATCAACTGCTGCTTGAGTTGGGCTTCCATGGCAGCCATCTGCTGTTGCTGCTGCATCTTCATCATTTCAGCCTGGGTCTTGACCTGCATGCCCTGCTGCTTCATCGCTTCGGTCTGAACCTTCTGCTGCGATTCCTGGGCGGACATCTGCATCTTCTGCATTTCCATCTGCTGCTCCTGCTGCTTCTCCTGCTGCTGTGCTTCCTGCTGTTGCTGCTGGCCCTGCTGCTGTTGCTGGGCCTGCTGTTTCTGGAATTCAGGCTGGAATTGCAGCGGCAGACGCTTGTCAAGCTGCAACTTGGTGACATCCATGTCGATGGCCCGGCCCCACATCTGGATCAGGGCATTGATAGGGTTGGTGTCGGTCGTGGCGTCCGCGTGCTTGGAAAGCTCCGGGAACAGTGCAGGCATCACTGTGTTGATATTGGTCGTGTCCAGTGCGCGGTTGGGCTTTCTGGCACTTCCAGCTTCCACCGTGGCGTCGATCTGCCTCACCACCAGCTCCGGGTCCTGCTTGGAAACGAGCTGCTCCCAAAGCATGGAGCCAGCCTTGCCGATCAGAGGCTCTACATCCTTCCCCTTGATGAAGAACCGGCAGCACATCTTTTCCATCTGTGCCACCTCGGCCTGCCACTTCTCCACCTTGGAGGCCATGTGGTCTGGCCGAATGTTCATCTGCTCCCGCTTTGTCGCAACATCCTCGGCGCTACGGGATTGCGTTGCCGTAATCCCTGACATCAGCTCCGTCAGGCCTGTCCGACGCTCGAACAGTTGCATGACGTGATCAAGGATTTTCCAGACATCGTAGTTCGTCTGCGGCTGCTGGAGGAACTGCACCACTTGGTTGATATCGCTATGCACCTCGTTCAGCGGGATGATAGCCTGATCTTCGCCGCTCTTGAGGACCCTCTCGACTTCCTTCTCTGCCGACTTGAGGACAGCAATGAAGTCCCGGCTGCTGCTCCAAATCCTGTTTGCCAGGTGGGATATGATCACGTTCATGAACACCAGTTCGCCCAGTCCTGGGGCGATTGGTGCGATTGGCCACGCGCTGCCGGGACGCGGGTAGAAGTCCAGTATGGCTACCGGCCAGCGGGCATCACGCCAGTACGGAGTCGGCCACGAGAACATCTCGGCAACTTCTTCATCCTTGGCACTCTTGACCGTAGGTCCTGGCTCCTCAAGGACGCTTGAGTCCATGGGAGCGTTGAGCGGGAACGGGACGTCTGGACTGACCACGATGTAGGCATAATCTCCCACGACCTTGTCAAACGCATCCTTCAGCGGGGTCTTGACATCTGTCATCCGTGCCCCGACACCACCCTTGCTCCATATCTTGTAGTACACCACTAGGTCAAACGTCTTGCCCTGCTTGCGGTGCATGCTGCTCGTGTCGCTA
>Ga0209403_10003456_pt1 | contig 17832 bp, 17 predicted proteins | sample ArcticOcean_MG_C_8_FD_187440 | JGI IMG/M metagenome (GOLD analysis project Ga0209403, IMG submission 187440) | Marine microbial communities from western Arctic Ocean - ArcticOcean_MG_CB11_86 (SPAdes) (version 2) | ecosystem: Environmental > Aquatic > Marine > Oceanic | place: Arctic Ocean... | reverse complement strand
CCGTCAGGCGCTCTCCAGTGAGCCACTTGGCGCGGGCCCGTGGTTGACCGGCCAGGCCTATATGGCGCATCTAGCGATTAGCGATGTGGACCGGCAGCGCCATTTGCATGCCCAGAGATTAGCGCGCGGTCATCCGAAGTTGGCCGGCGTACGGGGCGAACCCCTTGAGATGTGGATCGAGGATTGGCGCGTCAAGTCGGAGTCTCGAGGAGAGTTGGTGGAATTCAAGCTGCGTGCTGAAGAGGTCGGCAAGATGGCAATCGCGTTGGATTTGCATCAGACGCAACCGATATTGTTGCACGGCGACGCCGGCCTATCCAAAAAAGGCGACGAACAAGCCTCGTACTACTATTCCATGTCGCGACTGGCAACGGCTGGGCGGATAAACATTGGTCAAGAGTCCTTTGAGGTAAAAGGATGGACGTGGTTTGATCGCGAATGGAGCACGTCGGTTCTTGGTGATGGATTAGTCGGGTGGGACTGGTTTGCGTTGCGGCTGGATGATGGCCGCGACATCATGACATTCAGCTTGCGGCGCCGCGAGGGTACACGCGACCCTCACGACTACCTGCTTCTGCGACGTGGCGAGAACGTGGCTAAATTGACACTCTTGGAAGAAAACGAGCAGTCATTTTTCGACGTAGTGCCTGTGCGTTATTGGCGCGATAGCCAAGGCGTCGATTGGCCGGTGGCGTGGCGCCTACGGGTTCAATCGAATGAAGGGTGGGCTGCAGACAGCAGCGGCGAACCCGAGGTCTTCGATATTGAAGCGCTCATTGATGATCAGCTGATGAACGTCGGTTTGAAGTATTGGGAAGGCATTGTCAAAGTGAGCCGTGGAGGGGTTCGAGTTGGCAGCGGCTATATGGAGTTAACCGGATACGGGAGCGAGAATTGAGCATGTCTCACGAAACCGAAAACAGTGAATTGGATTGGCAGCTGTTGGAATCACGATATGAAGATGCAGGTCTAATACTGTTCGACAAACGTATGGACCGGCTGCGCAATCCACGTAACAAAAAGGAATTCGAACGTTTAGTGCTGGAATCTGTTGACTGGGTCAATGTTGTCGCACTCACTAGTGACAGAAGCTCGGTGATGATTCGCCAGTATCGGTTTGGTGTGGGTTATACAACACTCGAGACTCCGGGAGGAATGGTTGATCCTGGGGAGAATTCTAAACAGGCAGCCGAGCGAGAGCTGCTAGAAGAAACCGGATATACCTCCAATGACTGGACATATTTGGGTGCTGTCGAGCCCAATCCTGCCTTCCACAATCATCTGTGCCATCACTGGTTGGCGGAAGATGTAATCCAATCCGAGCTACAGAATCTCGGTGACGGAGAGATGATTCGTGTTGAGTTGATGAGCGTTGAAGGGGTCCGTAGCGCTGTGCAGCGTGGGGAACTCAAACATGCATTGGCGCTGTCTGCCTTAGCTCGGGTTATCCCACTTTGGCCGCTTCCATTTGCGCAGGCGTTTACCGAATCGACCGAAAAAGCTTGAGATCACGTATAATATGGCAGCATCGTTTGTGGTTGGGGTTTACCCGCGGGGCCAAAATTGGTCAGATAAGCTTACGAGTAATTAGATCCGCGTTGGTGTGACAGTCGGCAGTTCCGCCGGCGCGGACGTACAATGGTGAAAAACTGGCATGGCGAAAAACTGGATAGTTTTACCGGTGATCGACCTTTGAAGGCCCCTTTAGGGGATTCTCTGGGCGGAGCAAAGTCGGCAGCTGATCAAGGCCCACACGACCCATTCAAACGAGTGGCTGAGGCCCAGTTCCCGCTGCCGCAATCGGTAAAACTACTGCTGGTCGACGACAAGCCGCAGCTGCTTGAATCGCTTTACCGTTTGGTTTCGCTGTATGGCTACGAGGCGGACAAAGCGTTGGGGGGAGAAGCCGCATTAACGCAGCTTAAAACCCAAGACTACGATGTTGTCCTGCTTGATCTCATCATGTCTGGCGTCAGTGGCCATGACATTTTGGACTTTGTCGTGCGCGAAAAACTCAAGTGTAAGGTCATTGTCGTCAGTGGTGACGCGAGTTTTAGCGGCCTCAAGCATGCGCTACAAAGCGGTGCACAAGACTTTGTTAAAAAGCCTTATGAAGCGGCGGAGCTTATTGCCACGATGGAGACCGCGCTCAAGCAGGTCGCATTGGAGCGGCAGAATCAAGCCTTGGCGGGGCAACTGGAGAAATCTGAACAACTGCACCGGTTTATCGTCAACGCGTCACCCGATTTAGTCTACATCTTAGATCACAACGGCTGTTTCACGTTTCTCAATTCTCGTGTCGAGAGCATGCTCGGGTTTGCAAAGGAAGAGCTTCTCACCAAGCAGTATTCAGAGTTAATCGACGACGACGACTTGGAGGTGGCAAACAATCTTTTCAACGAGCGTCGTACTGGCGATCGCGCCATCAAGAACGTGGAAATCCGCCTGCGCTCCAAGCGTGCGCGCAAAGGTAGTGGTTTAGTCAGAAGCTTGTCCGTTTGGACTGAGCTTACCGCGATGGGTATTTATGCCGATGACTCCGAGCGGACACGCGACAATTTCGTCGGTAGCTACGGGACCGCGCGTGATATCAGCGAGCGCAAGGAAGCCGAAGAACTGATCAATTTTCAGGCTTACCACGACCTCTTGACCCATCTGCCTAACCGGGCACTACTCAAAGACCGATTGAGCCTTGCGATCACACACGCACGCCGCAACAAGCGCAAGATTGCGGTCATGTTTCTCGATCTAGACCGTTTCAAGTTAGTCAATGACACCCTCGGTCACACAATGGGCGATCGGCTCTTGCAAGCCGTCGCCAAGCGCCTGCAGAGCTGCTTGCGGCAAGGCGATACGTTGTCGCGTTTCGGCGGCGATGAGTTCACGCTATTGTTACCGGAGGTTCGCAGGCAAGACGACGTGGTCGTAATTGCTGGCAAGATCCTCGATCGTCTAAATCAACCATTTGTCATTGACGGCCACGAGGTCTTCGTGGGGGCTAGCATCGGCATCGCGATGTACCCGGAGGCGGGCGACTCGGTTGAGTCACTCATCCAAAACTCCGATATCGCGATGTACCATATAAAAGGCCGCGGCAAGAATGGCTACCAGTTCTTTTCCGAGGAAATGAATCATCAATTCTCCACCCGCTTGAGTCTCGGGCGCGAGTTGCGCAATGCGTTGATCCAGGATGAACTGTGCGTCTACTACCAACCTCAAGTTTCACTCAAGGACGGACGAATCAGCGGGGTAGAAGCGTTAGTACGTTGGCGCCACGCGAGCAAAGGTATGGTCGAGCCGAGTGGCTTCTTGGAAATTGCCGAGGAAACAGGGCTGATAACACAGATCGACGCCTTCGTGCAACGCCAAGCGTTTAATGACGTTGCGGCATGGCAACGAGAAGGCTTTGGCGACATTCGCGTGTCCGCCAACTTATCGGCAATGCAGATAGAGCAAGACAACTTTGTCGAGAGTTTTGTTGCCTCGATGGAAGCTGCAAAGATCGACCCGCATTGTGTGAAGCTTGAAATCACCGAAAGCACCTTGATGCGAGATATCGAGGTCATCATTCCAAAGCTGAAACAGATCCGAGAATTGGGTGCACGTATTGCGATCGACGACTTCGGCACCGGTTATTCGTCGTTATCCTACCTGCAGCAGTTCCCCATCAACACCTTGAAAATCGATCGTACCTTCGTTTGCGATATTCGCGCGGAGCAAGGTGAGGCTAGTTTGATTGATGCCATTGTCGCTATGGCGCGTGGGCTGCGCTTGGATCTGGTCGCTGAAGGCGTGGAAAACCGTACGCAGCTTAATTATTTGCAAGACCAAGGGTGTGAGGAGGTACAGGGTTATATCTTCTCGCGTCCAGTTCCGGCGAGTGAAATGACCGAACTGCTGAAAAACAACAACTTTAAGGACCTGTTGCAGGCGGAAGAGCAAGTAGTTAGCGCTTAAGAGCCCTCAGCTCTATCGTGAGCCCTCAGCGTGCCGGGCCCGGGCACGCGTAACCACGCGTGGAACATCGCTATGGCCACCGAGATGGTGAAGCGTGTGCCATGACAGGGTGTCGCAAAACACCCTCTTAAGCACTTTTTCCTCGCGTTCCGCGCCCTCGCGCCTCCGCTGCGCTCGGCACTCGCACAGCCATGTGCTGTTTACGGCAGGCACGCTGAAGGCTCTTTTGGCCCAAAACCAACCAACTTTGTTGTAGGTCAATTTTGTCTTGGCCATCCTCCTGGTCATAAGGAGGCCAGAGTGCGCATTTGTAGCTCGCGACTGGGGTTGTGTATAGTTCGCCGTCCTTAACCCACTCGCGAAAGCGCAATGGATGGATTCACCAGCAAGATCGTACACTCCGACCGGCAAAAGCCGGTTGAGCACGGCTCGATTCACAAGCCTGTCCATACGACCGTCGCGTATGGGTATGAAGACGCACGCGAACTAGCTACAGCGTTTCAATCGTCGGGCTATACCTACGGGCGTCAGGTCAACCCCACGGTCGAAGCGCTTGAAGACAAGATCACAACCATGGAACGCGGGCTAAAAACGGTCTGTTTTAGTACGGGCATGGCGGCGATTGGCACGGCTTTGTTTGCATTGCTCAGGCAAGGTGACCACTTTGTGTCCAGCGCATTCTTGTTTGGCAATACAAACAGCTTGTTCAATAGTTTTGATACCCAAGGCGTTGATGTCACGTTCGTTGATGCAACTTCTGTGGCGGCAGTCGAGGCCGCTGTCAACGAAAACACTAAGCTCGTCTTTGTCGAGACGATTGCGAACCCGCGTACACAAGTAACGGCGCTGGCTGAAATCGGCGAGTTTTGTGCCGACCGCGGCCTAGTATATGTGGTCGATAATACGATGACCTCGCCTTATCTATTCCAACCCATTGATGTCAAAGCGAGTCTGATCGTCAACAGCCTAACCAAATATATCGGTGGCCATGGCAATGCGCTTGGGGGTGCGATTACCGATGTTGGCCTATTTGACTGGGGCGGCTTTGACAATATCTATGAGACGTACAAGAAAGGTGATGTCGCGAGGTGGGGAATCACCCAGATAAAGAAGAAGGGGTTACGCGACTTCGGTGCATCGCTGGGACCAGAAGCCGCCCACCATATAGCGATTGGGGCCGAAACGTTGGCGCTGCGTTTGGATCGACAATGCGCTAGCACTCAGCTTTTGGTCGAACAGCTGAACGCGCATGACAAAATCAAGGCAGTCTACTATCCGGGCCTCGTCGACCACCCAGAACATGAGCGCGCCAAACAACTATTTCGTTATCCTGGGGCGTTGTTCAGTTTTGAACTCGAACCGTCGGTGGATATTTGGCAATACTTGAACAACTTAAAGCTTGTTATCAAGTCGACTAACTTGGGCGATAATAGAACGCTGGCGATTCCCGTTGCCCACACGATCTACTATGAAATGGGTCCGGATCGTCGCGCCAGCATGGGGATCGATGAATCGTTGATTCGAATTTCCGTCGGCATTGAAGAAGTCGAAGATTTGCTGCAGGATTTTATGGAAGCGTTTTAGAGCCCTCAGCGTGCGGAGCGCAGCGGAGTGGAATTAGAGCCCTCAGCGTGCGGAGCGCAGCGAAGTAAAATTAGGCTGTTGTAAAACAGCCTCTCGTGGAGGATTGATGGGAAGGCTTGACAACAAAGTAGCCGTGATTACCGGCGGCAGTGGTGGCATTGGTTGTGCTGCGGGAGCTCGGTTTGCATTAGAAGGCGCCAGCGTCCTGCTCGTCGATTTGAACGAAAGCGAATTGACCGAAGCGTGCCGCTCAATAGGCAGCAACCGGGTGAGCTATTTGGTTGGCGACGTTACCTGGGCGGCGGACAATCAAGCGATGATTGACACTGCCGTTGCGCGCTATGGCGGGGTCGATGTGCTGCTTGCTAATGCGGGCATCGAGGGCGACGTTGCGTCCATTCTTGATTACGACGAAGCGCGATTTGACCAGGTGATGGCGGTCAACGTTAAAGGCCCGTTCTTGGGTCTAAAGAGCGCGGTGCCGGCCATGCAACAACGCGGTGGTGGCAGTATTGTCATTACTTCGAGTGTTGCTGGCGTGAGGGGCGGACCACGTCTTGCGCCTTATGTCACAAGTAAGCACGCGGTGATAGGACTTGCGAAGTCCGCCGCGAAAGAATTCGCACCGCTGGGCATTCGAGTAAATACCGTGAACCCTAGCCCGGTGGATACCCGCATGATGCGCAGCATCGAAGCCGGCATACGGCCGGAGGATCCAGATTCGGTGAGGGTGGCAATGGAGAAATCGGTTCCCCTAGGCCGGTATGCGCAAGCCGCAGACATCGCCAATGTCATGCTGTTCTTGGCAAGTGATGAAAGCGCCTTCGTTACGGGTTCGGTTTACATGGCCGACGGAGGGTCCACAGCATGATCAAGAGCCCTCAGCGTGGCATGATCAAGAGCCCTCAGCGTGCCGGCGCGGGGAAAAACAAGAGGAATACAGATACATGAGGCAAGCGCTTCTCAAGACGGACCTCGACCTGCCAAACAAACGATCCGGCAAAGTTAGGGACCTATATGACGTGACTCTCGAGTCGGGGCAAGACGCATTGCTCATCATTGCCAGCGATCGAATCAGCGCCTTTGATGTGGTGATGGAAAATGGTTTGCCGGGCAAAGGCATCGTGCTCACTCAGATCTCCAAATTCTGGTTCGACCATTTCGCCGATACTGTGCCGCATCACTTAATTAGTATGGACGTTGGCGACGTGCCGGGCTTGAGTGATGTGCAGCGCGATCAATTGCGCGATCGCATCATGTTGTGTAATCGCACAAAGGTCGTTCCGATCGAATGCATCGCGCGTGGCTATATTACCGGGAGCGGTTGGAAAGACTATCAAGCATCCGGATCTGTTTGCGGAATTACTTTGCCCGCCGGATTGCGTAACAGCGACAAGCTCGCAGAACCGCTGTTTACTCCTTCCACAAAAGCTGAAAGTGGACATGATGAAAATATCAGCTTTGAGCAGGGCGCTCTTGTCGTGGGTGAAGAATTGATGACTTGGCTCGGTAAGACGACGCTAGCCCTGTACTCCCGGGCACGCGATTTCGCTGATGACAGGGGCATCATTCTCGCTGATACCAAATTCGAGTTTGGCCAGATCAACCCCAACGAGGTGCCAATTCTGATTGATGAGATCTTCACGCCGGACAGTTCACGGTTCTGGCCGAAGGATGATTGGCAGCCAGGGCGTGAGCAACAGAGTTTTGACAAGCAAATCGTGCGCAATTACCTCGAAAGCGTCGTAGCACAAGGGGAATGGGATAAGACCCCGCCGGGGCCCGCATTGCCAGACGAGGTTGCGGAGCGTGCCATCACGCGCTACCTGGAAGCCTACGAGCTGTTGACGGGTAAGACGCTGACCTTGTGATGCAATGGCCCCAGTACAAAGAGATTTGTAAACGGCCGGATTATTGGTCGCGGTGGATGATCGAACAATCCATCGAAATTCTGCAACGGGTCGATCGGACCGACCTCAAAGCCCCGTTAATGGCAGCGCTAGTGACCGAGCCCGTGCCGACACCCGACGGCCACAAAGGTGGTGCGGGATTAAACATGCTGCGCTTGTCGTGTCCCGTCCGCTTTAGACAAGCAATCGTCGACGCGATAGTCGCCGCGAGAGATGAGGGCATCAAAACATCGGGTACGCAGGATCGAGGCTTGGGTGGTTTCGAGGAAGCTTGGCGAGAGTACTCGACTTTTCCGGATTGAGCGTGAATAAGATCCTGATCGCCAATCGTGGAGCGATTGCCCGCCGCATTATTCGCGCGTGCAATGAACTCGGTATACAGAGTGTGGCGCTGTACTCGGAGGCGGATGAGGGTTCCCCCTATTTGGCAGAGGCGAGTGAAGCATTCCAACTTGCCGGCAACGACGTGAGCGAAACCTACCTCAATCAAGACGCCATCTTTTCCATCGCGACCCAAAGTGACGCCGACGCATTACACCCCGGGTATGGGTTTCTCGCTGAGAATGCTGATTTTGCAACGCGTGTGATCGAGGCAGGTATGCAGTTTATTGGCCCCATGCCCGCTGTGCTTGCCCGAATGGGCGACAAGGTTAGCGGTCGACAGGTGATGCAGGAGTCCGGTTTCCCCGTGTTTGCGGGGACCGGGTTGATAGAGGACCCCGATGCGGTCATCGAGTTGGCCGAAGAAATCGGTTATCCGCTGGTCGTCAAACCCACTGGGGGTGGCGGGGGTATGGGTATGGTGGTGGTTGAGTCCGCCGCAGGGCTGCCGGTTGCAGTGCAACAAGCCAGCGCAGTCGCCGCGAAAGCGTTTGCAGCCCCCGGGGTCTATCTAGAAAAGTGGATTCACAATCCGCGCCATGTCGAATTTCAGATTATTGGCGACAATGAAGGTCATTGCGTTCACGCGTTTGACCGCGAATGCTCGGTGCAACGCCGCCACCAGAAGCTCATCGAAGAGAGTCCAACGCCGGGGCTGGATTTGGGCTATCTAGCTACCCAGGCCGATCTCGCCGCAACGACATGTGCGAAGCTGGGTTACAGCAGCCTGGGTACCGTGGAAACACTTGTTATCGGTGATGAAATGGGATTCTTGGAAATGAATACCCGCATTCAGGTTGAGCATGGAGTGACTGAAGAAGTGACCGGGCTGGACTTGGTGCAGCTACAGATTGATTTGGCACGCGGTGGGCGACTGCCGGAACAAGGCGAGATAGAACGACAAGGTTATGCGATCGAGGCGCGACTCTATGCCGAGGACTCAACTACAATGTTCCCTTCTACTGGGGAGCTCCGAGTATTCCGTGCGCCCGAAATGTACGGCGTGCGTATAGAGACAGGCTATCAGGAGGGTCAGAGCATAATGCCGTACTATGATCCGCTATTGGCGAAGGTGATTGCCAGCGGCACAACGCGTGAACAGGCGATTGGCCGATTGACTGTGGCATTGCGCGCTTACGATGTACGCGGCGTGAGCACCAATGCAGACCTGTTGGGGAGTATTTTACAGAGCGATAGATTTTTGGCAGGCAATGTCGACACCGGCATCGTAGACGACTTGAGACAATAACAATTGTGAGGATAGAACGTGGCAAGACACGAAGTTGAAAGTGAAGTAACAGGGAACGTATGGAAAGTGCTGTTAGAAGCCGGTGCTACCGTCGCTGAAGGCGATGTAATCATGATCTTAGAATCTATGAAGATGGAAATCCCGGTCGAAGCCCCGATCGCGGGTACGGTGGCGGAGGTTTTGGTTGCGCCCGAAGATCAAGTCGAAGAAGAACAGGTCCTCGCAATCGTCGAGGGTTAGTTCCACGATGCTACTGCAGAAGATGTCGTAACTCTGTAGGCGCGTCTGCGTCCACTGCCAGAATATAACCGAGATCCACAGCGTTGCTGTGGGCCAAGATTGTTGCGACGGCACCTGCCCACACAAAAGTTTCAAGACTCGACTCAGACCCCAAGTCGGGAATTTTCTGTTAGCCTAAACAGCTAATTATTTTCTGGGGACCTCTATGAGCGACGATCTCGTCACCATTGAAATCGACGGTGGAATTGCCGATGTGCGGCTCAATCGTCAAGAAAAATACAACGCACTGAGCCCTGCTATGTTCCGCGCCATCATCGGTGCGGGCGAAAAGCTTTTAGAGGCCAAGGATGTACGCGCGGTGGTGCTGTCGGGTAATGGCCGCGGCTTTTGTGCCGGTCTTGATATGGAGAGCTTCGCGGGTATGGCCGATCCCGGCGAGCCTGATGACGAGGCTGGTCGCGCCAGCGAAGTAACCGAGCCGTTGTTTGAGCGTGGTGATGCGCCTGAGAACTTTGCCCAGCGTCCTGCCCTGGTATGGAAGCAGCTACCCATGCCAGTTATTACGGCTGTCCATGGCGTGGCGTATGGAGGTGGTGCGCAGATCGCGCTTGGCGGCGACATTCGTATTGCTGCCCCGGACGCTAAAATTTCCATTATGGAAATTAAGTGGGGCCTCATTCCGGATATGAGCATTACGCAAACGTTGCGCGATATTGTGCCGCTGGATGTGGCAAAAGAGCTGACCTTTACTGGCAGGATATTGTCTGGAAATGATGCGAAAGAGCTCGGTCTGGTAACGCACGTTGACGCTAATCCACTCGAACGCGCTATGAGTTTGGCAAAAGAGATCGCGGATAAGTCGCCGGATGCGATTCGTGCCGGAAAACAACTACTGGAAACCGCGTGGCGAGCCGATGCGCGAACCGGGTTAGAACTGGAAGCCAGCCTGCAGGGACAATTGATCGGTTCACCGAATCAAGTAGAAGCGATTACTGCGAACTTCGAAAAGCGACCACCGTCATTCAACGACCCGGAGTGATGAGATGAGTTGGGAAGCTGAAATCAAGGAACTCGAGCTTCGCCGTCATCTTGCCAAACAGCAAGGTGGCAAGGAAAGCATCGCAAAACAACACTCTCGCGGCCGGCTGACGATTCGAGAACGGGTTGATGCCTTACTGGACAAGGGGTCGTTTCGAGAGCACGGGCGCGCTACGGCTAGCCCGGTCTATGGTGCCGAGGACGAGATTGTCGAGTACGTCCCCGCAAACTATATCGTTGGATTCGGCAAGGTTGACGACCGGCGGGTCGTGGTCGGCGGCGAAGATTTTACCTTGAAAGGCGGTTCGCCCAACGCTGCTGGCTTGCGCAAGAGTGTGTATGCAGAGCATTTGGCTGTGCAATACAAAGTACCGTTGATTCGCATGCTGGAAGGTGGTGGTGGGAGCGTCAAAGGTGGCGGCAAGAAAGGCGGTACAGTCGGTGAACCGGTGTTTACCGAACCGCGATTCAAAATCATAGCCGACGCCATGGGGGAAGTACCGGTGGCATCTGGTGCGATGGGCGCAGTGGCTGGGTTTCCTGCTGGCCGAATTGTGGCCTCGCATTTTTCAGTAATGACTAAGCACACCTCGCAGGTCCTGATCGGGGGACCCGCATTAGTCGAACGTGCTCTCGGTGTCAGGCTGACTAAGGACGAACTGGGCGGGGCACGTGTCCACGCTAGCAGTGGCATCATCGACAACTTGGCCGAAGATGAATATGACGTATTCAGACAAATTCGCCAGTTCTTAAGTTATCTGCCGAGTAACGTCCACGAGCGAACGCCGCGCTACCCGTGTAACGATCCGGTAGAGCGAATGGAGCAAGATCTGCTTACCGCAGTGCCTCGCGAAAGCAACGCCGGCTTTGATATGCGTGCAATTGTCGAAATGATCATGGACAAGGACAGCTTTTTCGAGATGGGGGCCAAGTTCGGCCCAAGCCAGATTTGTGGCTTGGCCACGCTGAGCGGTCAACCGGTTGGCGTTCTGGCGAATGACTGTATGCACTATGCAGGGGCGATGACCGCACAAGCGGCACAGAAATACCGTCGCTTCGTAGAGATGTGTGACACTTTTCATGTGCCGATCGTCAATTTCATCGACCAGCCGGGGTTCATGATCGGACCTGAGTCTGAGCAACAGGGCACCATTCGATATGGGATGGCGGCGGTCGCTGCCGCCGCACAATCGACAATTCCGTGGGCAGCTATTCAAGTGCACAAAGGGTTTGGCGTGGCCACAGCTGCGCATTATGCCCCAGGCAATTACGTGCTGGCTTGGCCATCGGTGGAATCCGGTGCATTGCCGTTGGAAGGCGGTGTGGCCGTCGCTTTCCACCGAGAGATTGCCGCGTCGGAAAACCCTGAAGCTAGACGTGCGGAACTCGAAGCAGGCTTGCGGGGATCTCGCTCCCCATTTCCACGCGCCGAATCGTTCGCGGTGCATGAATTGATCGATCCGCGTGAAACAAGGCCAGTGCTATGCGAGTGGATCGACTGGATTCAGCCGCAGTTGGACAGACTCCTTGGCCCCGTGCGTTTCGCGATGCGTCCATAGCGTGGCAGCGTTTGTTCTGACGGTCTCATCATCGTTCGTATTTGCAGCGGTTGCTTGGCTAACTCTAGGTAGCCGCATTTCCTTCAGTGCTGATCAGCAGCTGAACGATATTGCCAACATGGTCGTCTACTTTGGAGCAGTTCTTCCGGTCAGCTTCGTCGTTGTTTTTTTTGGCCTCGGCGCAAGCAGCTAGAGGCTAGTTTACAACAGCCTTTCTGCATGCCACAGCTGAGGGCTCTTATGGAACAACGCTTCACCACCTCGGTGGCCAGGGCGTTTTCCCACGCGCGACAACGGGTGCCCGTGCTCGGCACGCTGCGCTAGTTGTAGCCAAGCACGAAACTGCGTTCTTCTAACTTGGTTTGATCGTCGTTAGACGCGCGCGTTTGCTCGCGGCGCCGACGAAAGTTCTTGTTCACGAGCGCTAGACTCGAAAGGTGAAGGCGGAGTTGAAGAGGGCTGATTATCCATTTTCTTGTTCCTTGAAGGACGTTATCTAGGTCTCGAAGACCTTGAAGCCGGATGCTTGGAAGGTCTGTAAGACCTCCCGTTAGTGAAGGTCTATGTTGTGGCGACTACTGCAAGTTTTGCCATGCACACTGCCACAACTAAGATTTTGGTCGCATTCGTGCGAAGGACTGTTAGAGAGGTAGTGGCTTGCGTGGTCATCGTACTAATAGACGTCTAGTGCTCGTTAAAGCGGGTTGCGCATCCGATGCGGATAGGAACAAAAATCAAGTGTTTTTGTCGAGACACAGTTAACGTTTCTTAACGTTGTCGATGACTAACTCGGGCGCGCGAACCTTTGGGTCGGGTTCTCGCGAGCCGTGGTTAACATGTAGGTGATGGTACAGGTTGGCAATCCACTGTTGGCCGTCTTGGGTGCGCTTGAGGTAAGCGCACCTGCTCCAATATAGGGATGTACTTGGTGGTAGAAAAACTCCGGAAAACCGGCATGCAAATCGCCGGCGTTGGAAAAGCCCATTCGCTCTGCCGCACTGATTTCAACGAACTCGGCGAACAAGCGGGACAGTTTCTGGAAGTACTGAGGGTCTGCCATCTGGCCGATTAAATCAGCTACTCTAACGAGTCCGGGTAGCGTATCGGTTGGGCGGTAGCGTAGATCGTGAGGCACGGGGAAGCGGGTCATCTCGATACAGTCGTTGATGAGGTCCGTGTCGAGAGAGTTGTCACCTGAAAACCGCTCACGAATGAACATCGCGCCTCGAGTAACATGGTAAGGCGTCATAAAAGCGTCGGTTGCGCCCCTCGGCGGTGTTACGCGTTGACCTTGTGGATTGATTACACAATCGGACTCTCCGTCCTTCCTCAGCAGCGTGCGTATTTAGCCAATATCGTGGAACATCATTGCAACGACGGCTTGCAGCCAGTCGTGCGGGGTCAAATCGCCGCGTGCTAATTGCCGTCCTTGCAAGATGGCTTGGCCGACGTCGGCCACGAGAATCGTATGGGTAATGTCGTGATAGGGACAGTCGCAGCTCAGAAGCGACTTTAACGCGGTTAGTGACGTGTGTTTGAGAGCTTGTTCGTAATGGGCCCCTGCGCCTGGGAACGCACGACGAAATTGGGCCACCGTGTGGCCGACAAACTTTTCGATGACCAATGAGTTGGGGCTGAACATAGCGCCAGTCTAAGATAGTCGCATGTGCGTCATCGTGCTCTGGACCGCAGTTCGTTCGAGCCGGTGACCTACCCACCTCCAAGGCGTGACACAGCTACATGGCAATGTGTGACACAGCTTTCAGAGACGTAGCCCAGGGCGGCGAAGAAGGTGTTGCAAAACGCATACTCGCGGCTCTGCAGCGCTTAAGTACCTCGCACATCCATGTGCTATTTGCGCAAACTCAATCACCTGCCGTGGGTCAATTCTGTCTTGGCCACTCCTGGCCAGACGCCTGTGTTGTACCACAGCCTTAGAAAGCGTGACACGCAGATAGTGAGTGAATAAAATGCATGTAGTAAGACTTTTTAGTGAGTGGGATTCATGTCACAGATTGAGCTGCGGCACCTTCGAACGTTGGTCGCGCTGCGTGACACCGGAAGCCTGGTCGAAGCGGCGGGTCGCGTGTATTTGACGCAATCGGCGTTGTCGCACCAGATGAAAGAACTCGAGTCGCGGGTCGGCTGTGGGTTGTTTGTGCGAAAAACTCGCCCGGTTCGATTCACAAGTGCAGGCAATCGAATGTTGCGCTTAGCCGATGAAGTGTTGCCGCGAGTTCATAGCGCAGAGTTGGACTTACAGCGGCTTGCTGGCGGTGAGTCGGGCAGAATATTCATGGCGATCGAATGCCATAGTTGTTTTGAGTGGCTTTTGCCGGCAATTGATAGTTATAGAGACCAGTGGTCGGACGTGGAACTCGACATCGCCAGCGGTTTTCATTTCGCGCCGCTGCCGGCGTTGGCGCGTGGCGATTTGGATCTTGTTATCACGGCTGATCCGGTTGCTGAGTTGGGCGTGGCCTACTTCCCGCTGTTCAGCTATGAAGCGCAACTCGCGGTCGGCAAAGACCATCCTTTGATTGCACGCGAGTGGATTGAGCCACAGGACATGGCGGATGAAGTGCTGATTAGCTATCCTGTCGATCGGTCGCGGCTGGATCTATTTACCAGCTTTTTAGACCCGGCTGGCGTTGAACCGAAGCGCGTTAGGCATGCCGAACTCACCACGATGATCGTTCAATTGGTTGCGAGTGGTCGCGGGGTCGCATGTTTACCGAACTGGGCGTTGCATGAATACACCGCCAAGGACTACCTGGCAGTTCGCTCATTGGGCGAGGAAGGTGTCTGGCCGACACTGCACGCTGCGGTGCGTAAAGATCAAGCCGATGCGCCGTTCATGCAGGGATTCGTGGATGTTGCCAAGGAAGTTTGTTTCAAAACACTAGTCGGTATAGTGACGGCGGACCTTGACTAACCATTCGGCCGTGGTCGTCGCGCGGAGGGTTTAGGGTACGAGGGTCGACTCGATCCAACCCTCTTCAGTGCGGGTATACAGCACGCGGTCATGAATACCGTTATCTTGTGTTAGGTCTAAGCGCTCGATTGTGTGCGGGGTGAGGATGAGACCGCGTGCGTGTGTAGGAGCGGTCAATGGTTCGCTGACATTGCCGAGATTGGCGAGCAATTCGGCGCGCGTGCCGGCGACACTGGTTTGTTCGGCAATCGTCTCGTAATACCAGTCCATATGTTTGGGCGGATCTGGTCGCAACGCCCAGCTCGCCGCGACGGTTGGTTGTGGCACTGGCTCGGTGCTGACCTTTAAGCGGTACTGCACTTGGATGCTGGGCCAATAAGTGAGTATTGCTATGCCATTGGGGATTTCCCGCCACTTGGGGCTCGTCGCGTTGACGAATATGGCAAGCTCGTCGTCGATGTCGCGCAAGACGAGTGTTCTGACCTGCGGTTGTCCGCGGTCGTCGACGGTGGCGGCGACGCAGAGACTTGCGGCCGGGTCGCTAGCGTCGCGCGCACGCTGGCGGTCCTTCTTGAATCGGTCTAGTGGCAACAACTAGTGGCCGCTGTTTGCTGCATCCAATTGCATGATTTCGATCCAGCGTTCGGTCGAAATGAATCCGCTACCCCACTTTGCATACTCGCCGAGTTCGGCTTCTATCGCAGCGCTGGATTTGCCGCCCTTCAATCCTTCACGGATGGTGCGGCTGGTCGATTTGATGGCCGCCAATGCAGCCGTCAATTCTGCGACTGTGGCCAACGGTCCGTGACCAGGAATGACTTTGATGTCGCCAGGTATCAAGCCGACCACCTTTTCTATGTTACGTATGTAGCCATCAACAGTGCCGCCGCTTTGCACGTCGATGAATGGAAAGCCCCCATTGAAGAATTGGTCGCCCATATGAATCACGTTGGCATTCTTGAACCAGACAACCGTGTCGCCATCGGTATGGCCGTTCGGCATGTGGATTAGTTGGATTTGTTCGTTGTTGAAATGCACGCTGATGTCGTCATCGTATGTGACGAGCGGCAATCCACTGCGCGGGAAATCCTCTGTGCTCAAAAGTCTGACACGCACATTATCGTGCGCGATGATGGTTCCGGTCTCGCCAAATGTAGGATTGCCGCCGGCGTGATCGCCGTGAAAATGAGTATTCAAAACAAGCTTTGGCAAGCTGCCGCCTAATTGATCGACAGCTGCAACGATCTTGTCGGCTAGTTGCGCAAACTGATCGTCGATGATCAATGTGCCATCGGCTCCCACCGAGACACCGATGTTGCCGCCGGCACCTTCAAGCATGTGTACGCTACCGCCGACGTGTTGGGCTTTGATATGTACGCCTGCGAAACGATCGGCCGGAGCGGCGGCGGCCACCGCGGTTAGGCAAGTGGCTACAAACGCACCGGATATAGAGTTAATGAGCCGCAGTTCGTCCTCCTAAAGCCGGGCAGGTGCCGATGGCTAAAAATTTATATGAGTACCGGTCTTCGTGTGATCGGACCATTGCTCGGGCGCTGCGCTTGTTGGCGTTTGAGCACCCGATAGAGAAAGCCGTGACCAGACGCGCTCAAGGCATCCTGGATCGTGTTTTCAGTGTTGGCCGATCGTGCACGGTGCATCAATCGCTCGAATCTGAAGATGAAGTTGTTCGTGTGGCATGCGCGTACTTCGGTCCCGTAAAACAGGTCGGCCCGTTCTTTTGGATCCTGCAACCGTAAACTAATCGATAAAAGTCGACGTGAGAACGCTTCGCTGTCGACGGCTCTGTTTTGCGAAGAGGAGAGTTCTGAGATTTCTTGTTCGCTTCTTGTGCCCGACTGACTGGACAAAAACAGTAACCCGGCGATTGACCAAGTTGGCCGCTTACCGAGTTTGCGATTTGCAAGAATGCCTCTTGGCGCGCGTGCATCTCGCTCTGGGCTAGCTTGACGGACTGGATAACGGCTTGCTCCGCCGAACGCTGGATCTCCATGGCTTGTGCACGTACTGCGTCGGGTGTTTTGTTGCAGTTCTTTTTGTTGTAAGAAATAGCCGATTATGAGCCATAGAAATGCCAAAGGGGCGGATGCGCCCTCAAGGAAGTTACTGAATTTTTCGGCAGGTAAAACCGAGAATGATGTCCAGTCGATGGTGCTTGAAACGTAAGGGATACCGAGCACGATCCAACCAACGGTCAAAGTCAGCCCAAGCCAGATGTGCCAATCCAGGTTGGTTAGATTATCCCCGGGTGCCGAATGGGCGATCACAAGTTGACTCTAATCGTGACTGGGATCCTCGGATGGAGAAGCCTGTTGCGGTGATTCTGACTGGTCAGAACGCCTGCGCAGTTCAGCCACGTCCCGCTGAATTTCACTGATTCGAAAGATGATGTCCGGCATCTGGTCGCTAATGCGCCAGAGCATGTAGGCAATTGCCAATATTACAACGAAAGAAAGAAAGCCCATCAATGCCCCCATTAGATTTCAAGCACGAACAATTGTAAGGCAACGGACTACGCAAGCGAACCTGTAATCGATTTACGTTGACTGATTTCGATCCAATTACCGTCCGGATCACGCACGAATGAGATGTGAGCGACATCGCCCAGGCGGATGGGGCTGCGCCCTTCGCTACCACCATTGTGGATAATGTGGTCGTGCTCGGCGACAACGTCAAATACCTGAAACGTCATGTAGCGCAAACCAAGTGCTTTTTGTTCGATCGGCGCGATGTTGCCTTGGACTAGAGCAATTTCCGAATTGCCGGCGGCAAATGTATTGTCGCGGCGCTCCTCGAGGTTCAGGGTTGCACCATAAAAGTCAGTGCTGCGTTCTAAATCGTTGACCGCGAGCACGAGTCGCAAGTTCGGCGAGGCGTCAGTCTTGGGATGTAAATCAACCTCATTGGCGTCAGGGTCCAACAGCTCCTGGACATCATCGACACTATCGGAAAACAGCACCA
>Ga0209403_10003450_pt1 | contig 17851 bp, 18 predicted proteins | sample ArcticOcean_MG_C_8_FD_187440 | JGI IMG/M metagenome (GOLD analysis project Ga0209403, IMG submission 187440) | Marine microbial communities from western Arctic Ocean - ArcticOcean_MG_CB11_86 (SPAdes) (version 2) | ecosystem: Environmental > Aquatic > Marine > Oceanic | place: Arctic Ocean... | reverse complement strand
TTGAAATATAAAAATGAAAATTAATTTATTATTATCCTCATTAATATTCAGTTGTAATTTAATTTTCAGCCAAAACAATGATATCTCTTCAATTAATAGATTTGAAAATGGAGAACTGCTTGAATATAGACTTCACTATGGTATTTTTAACACAAGCTACGCATCGTTAAATCTAAAAAAAGTAACTCTTGAAAATAATTCTGTATACCATGCTGCAGGTTATGGGAAAACAACTGGATTAGCAAGGCTCTTTTTTAAAGTTGAAGATTATTATGACAGTTATTTTGATACGAATACAATCGCTCCTATACTATTCAAAAGAAATATTAACGAAGGAGGATATACTAAAAATCTCGAAATAGTTTTTGACCAAGAAAAACAAACAGCATATATTAATAATATAAAGGAGCAAACTAAAAAAGAGGTAAAAACTGAATTAAACTCTCAGGATTTAATTTCATCCTTATATTATTTAAGAAAATTTTTTGCAACAAAAGACATTAAAGAAAACGAATATTTTAACATCAATATGTTTTATGATTCAAAAAATCGTTTTTTTAAATTACAGTATCTTGGCAAAGAAGTGATAAACACAAAGTTTGGAAAAATTGAGTGTCTAAAATTTAAACCAACGACTAAAAGAAGTAGAATATTTAGAGGAGAGGGCAGTATTACAATCTGGTTGTCAAATGACCAAAACAGAGTCCCTGTTAGGCTGCAGGCAGACCTTGTTATTGGATCTATAAAAGCTGATTTAAATAATTTTGATGGTTTATTGGCCCCTTTATTGACTAAAACAGATTAATGTGAAAAGTAAAATTCTAATTACTGCCTTAATAATTCTTTTAAGTTCTTGTTCTAACTATGATGTAGAAAAAGAAAACCCAAAGACTATAGAGTATAAGTATGGTTATAATAAGGATCAGTATATTTTTCAAGAAAAAAAAATAAAGTCTGGAGATACTTTTGGTGACATATTAGAAGATGTTGGGATTGATTATCCTGAGATATTTGAAGCTCTACAAACAACCAAGGGAAATGTTGATTTTAAAAAACTTCAAATTGGGAAGCCATACACTTTGATCTTCTCAAATGATTCCTTAAAAACATTAAAAGCTTTTGTCTATCACCCCACCATTGAAGGCTATTCATTTATTCAATTAAGAGATAGTGTATTTGGAAAAACTATTGTTAAGCCAAAAACTTATAAAGAAAGAGAAGCCTCTGGGGTAATCGACAACTCTTTATATGTGACTCTGGATGAACAAAACATGAATCCATTATTAACATATTATTTGTCGGATATATATGCCTGGACAATTGATTTCTTTAGACTTGAAAAGGGGGATAGATTCAAAGTTATTTATACAGAAAGTTTTGTAGATGACACAATATCTGTAGGAATCTCAAGAGTTAAAGCAGCATATTTTCTTCATAGAGGAAAAGAACAATATGCTTTTGAATACGAAACCGATTCAATCAAAGGAATTGTCGAATATCTTGATCAAGATGCTAAAAACCTTAGAAGAGCATTTTTACAATCACCCATAAGGTTTGGAACAATATCATCCAGATATAATTTGAGAAGAAGAATAGCTTATTATGGCAATCGTATTAGGCCGCATAAAGGAACTGATTTTGCTGCACCTGTTGGTACTGGAATTTTATCTACCGCTAATGGAACTATTGTTAAATCATCATATACTAGAGCAAATGGTCGATATGTGACTGTTAAACACAACAATACTTATTCAACTCAATATTTACACATGAGAAAAAGTAATGTAAGGGTGGGGCAACAAATAGAACAAGGTGATTTAATTGGATGGGTTGGAATGACAGGAAATACATCTGGCCCTCATGTGTGTTATAGGTTCTGGAAAAATGGCCTGCAAGTTGATCCTTTTAAACAAAAACTCCCTGAGGCAAAACCAATCAGCGAATCATTAAAAAAACAGTATTTTAGAGACATAAGTTTAACAAGAAGTCAGCTTGATTCAATTAAAATTAAAACTAAAAGCTCAATATAATGTCTTTAAATAAGTTAGATCCCTCAAAATTAAATTCTTGGAAAGAACTAAAAGCTCAATTTGATAAAGAGGAATTCTTGACAATTGAAAAATTAATGGAAGAGAGCGACAGATTAAAAAACTTTTCTGTTGAATGGGAAGACTTGTTTTTGGACTTTACCAAAAACAGAATAAGTCAAAGTACACTAAATCTATTAATTAAATTATGTCATGAAAGTGATTTAAAAAATAATATTGAGTGTTATTTTAACGGCGTTGTAATAAATGAAACTGAAAAAAGATCTGTTCTGCATACAGCATTAAGGTCTCAAAAGAACGAGTCTGAAGAAATAGATAAGGTAGTGAATGATATAAGACAAAAAATTATAAATATAGCTGACAAGGTAATTAGTGGAGGTAAAACTGGTTATACGGGGAAGAAGTTTACTGATGTGGTTAATATCGGTATTGGTGGATCTCACCTGGGGCAAGAAATGGTTATAGAGGGTCTTTCTCACTTTTCACAAAATATTAAAACTCACTTTGTGTCAAATATTGATCCTGATTATACAGCAAAAGTTTTAGAGAAATTGAATCCTGAGACTACATTATTTATTATTGTTTCTAAAAGTTTTAACACTATTGAAACTATTAATAATGCAAATAAAATTAAAGATTGGTTTATTGGAAAGACAAATGTGAAAAGTATTCAAGATCACTTTATTGCAGTCTCTAATAATATTTCTGCCCCTAAAGATTTTGGGGTTGACGCAAATAATATCCTTCCAATTCCAGAATGGGTTGGGGGACGATTTTCACTTTGGGGTTCTGCTGGTTTAATTATTGCTATAGCACTTGGTTCAGAAAATTATAGGCAATTGTTAAATGGTGCCAATAGTATGGACAAGCACTTTAGAGAAAGTGATTTTGAAAAAAACATACCTGTATTGCTAGCTCTAATTAGCATTTGGTATAATAATTTTTTTAAATGTCAAACAGAAGCAATAATTCCATATAGCGAATTGTTAAATAAGCTTCCTGGTTATTTGCAGCAAGCTAGCATGGAAAGTAATGGTAAAGGAACTGACAGAAACAACCAAAAAGTTAATTACGAAACTGGAGGAATTATATGGGGTGCAACTGGAACTAATGCTCAGCATTCATTTTTTCAATTACTACATCAAGGGACAAAGTTAATTCCCTGTGATTTTATTGCATTCCAAAATCCTCTTTCTGAAGATGTAGAACAACATAAAATATTGACTGCAAATTTCTTGGCTCAAACAAATGCATTAATGTCAGGGAACAAAACAAAAGAATCTTATAAAAACATTGAGGGAAATAAGCCTTCCAATTCATTATTTATCAACAGTTTAACACCCTATAATTTGGGTATGTTAACCGCTCTTTATGAAAACAAAATATTTACTGTTGGATCAATTCTGAACATATTCAGTTTTGACCAATGGGGTGTTGAGCTAGGAAAATCAATAGCTAAAGGAATTCTTGATGGGAATATTGATTCTCTAGATGTCTCTACAAAAAACCTGTTAACTAGATATAAAAAGGGAAAATAAATCTCTTGTTAATTCATAGTTCATATTCTGTTAATATTTTCTTAATCTCTAATCGATCTAATAGTTTTATTTTTATGAAAAATCAAAACTATAAAAATGAAAAAAACTTTATTTCTTCTATTCGCGATGGTATGGTCTATGTCCATCTATTCGCAAGATGAAGCTTCGCTTGACTCAATTGCTCTTGCAGAAGTTGTTGTTTCTTCTGGTATAATTGATATAGCTAAAGAACGGGAAACACCTATTGCAGTTAGTACCATAAGCGCTAGAGAAGTTCAATTAAAAGTTGGGAATATGGAGTTCCCAGAAATTATGAACAAAACTCCAGGTGTATACGCTACTAAACAAGGAGGTGGATATGGAGATTCTCGTATCTCTCTTCGTGGATTTGACCAACGAAATACTTCTTTTTTAATTAATGGTCAACCAGTAAATGATATGGAAAATGGCTGGGTTTACTGGTCAAACTGGGCTGGACTTACAGAGGTAGCTTCGGGTATTCAAATTCAAAGAGGTCTTGGAGCATCTAAATTGGCCGTACCTTCAGTTGGAGGGACAGTTTCAATATTTACTAAAAGTGCTGAAAGAGCTAAAGGCGGATCATTCACTCAATTACTTGGGAATGATGGCTATAGCAAATCAACAATGGCTTATAATACCGGTCTTAACGAAAATGGTTGGTCAACATCTATATTGTTATCAAAATGGTCTGGTGACGGCTATATTTATAATACAAGTGGAGCAGGGACAACCTACTTCGCTGCTGTAGGATATGCTCCAACTGGTTCAGATCACAAAATGAATCTTTCCGTTTTAGGGGCTGGACAATGGCATCATCAAAGAGATGTGTGGGTTTCAATTCGTGATTATCAAAACTTCGGTGATAAGGGGATAGATCAAAGGTGGAATTCCAATGGTGGAACTTTAAATGGTAAGGAGTATAGTATGAGAAGAAACTTCTATAATAAACCTCTAGCTACTTTCAACTGGGATTGGGAAGTTAACGATCAGATTGAAGTTAACACTTCTTTATATGCTTCAGCTGGTCGAGGTGGTGGAACAGGGCCAAGAGGTAGAAATTATTATAATTCTGCAACTGATATTTTACCATATAGAAAAGACCTTACTACACATTACACAGAAAATGGTAAAGGGGCAAGAGATTCCGATGGATTTATTAATTTTAATGCAATTGTTAATCATAATACATCTAATACTGATGGCTATACTGGAGATATTGGGGGAGGAAATTATGCTGGGAAAAAAATTGGATCTAATTCCTATAAATATGATGGGGTAAATAGAGCTGTTTTAATAAGACGAGCTTCAATGAACTCTCATGATTGGGTTGGAGCTATTTCTAATTTTAATTATAGATCAGGTAATATGAGATATTCGTTTGGAATTGACTTAAGAGACTATACAGGATATCACTATAGAGTTCTAAATGATCTAATGGGTCTTGATGGCTATCACTCATCTGGGAATCAGAATACTGGTGGACAAATAATTGAAACCTTAGTTGAAGCGAATCCATTTAAAAATACTGGTATTAAAGGCCCAAAAATGGCTTACTATAATGTTGGTAATGTTGGGTGGACAGGCCTAAATGCGCTTGCAGAGTATTCTTCAGATGATTTAACATGGGTTATTCAAGCAGGTACATCTGCCCAAACATACCAGAGAGTAGACTATTTTGCTCAAGTCGGAAATCCGGAATCTAAATCAAAAACTGTTAACGGAGGTTATATAAAAGGAGGTGCAAACTATAACTTTAATGAAAGATCGAATGCATTTTTTAATGTTGGGAAAATTGAAAGACAGCCTAATTTTGATGCTATTTTTCCTAATTTTGCTAACAATGTAAATCCTGAGATTCAAAATGAAGAGATTTCTTCAATCGAAATTGGATATGGTTATATAGGCGAATCTTTAAAGGTTAACATAAATGCTTACTCAACTAATTGGGGTAATAGATTTATCTCAAGAGGCTTTTCAAATGCTCAAGGAGAAGACGGTACTGCTCAATTCAAAGATGTTGATGTAAGTCATAAAGGTGTTGAGGTTGAGGCTGACTGGAGGCCAAATAATATTTCTAGAGTTAGAGGTATGCTATCTATTGGTGATTGGCGTTATACGAAAGACTTTGATGCACAACTATTTGATGACCAGCAAAGATCTATTGGAACAGCAACATTATATACAAAAGATGCAAAAGTTGGGGACGCTGCTCAATTTGTAGCTTATCTTGGATATGAAAGAAGGATTGGAAGTAAGCTAAATATAGATTTAGACTATAGATTTGTAGATGGGCTATATGCTGATTATAGCATTACAGATTCTGATTTTACAAATGCTACTAATAAAGGTGCTCTTAAGCTTCCTTCATATGGATTAGTTGATCTAGGTGCAACATATTTTATGGGCAGTAATTTGAGTATGAGACTGAATATAAACAATCTATTTAACACTGTTTATATTGCAGAGTCTAATTCTAATATTCACGCATCGTCTGATTCACAGAAATGGAACGGTATTGATACTAGAAACTATGTGTGGTTTGGATTTGGAACAACTTGGAATATGTCTTTAAGATATAGATTTTAATATCAAATATTCTTTTTATTATAAAAACCCTGCTTTGGCAGGGTTTTTTATTTAAAGCTAATTGCTTTTATGCTTAATTCTAATGATGATGAATTATTGAAAGTATTCCTTGATATTGTATATAAAATATCAAAATGCTGTTTGTTGTTTATTTGTTGATAATGCTCTGACATGTTAAACCCTAAGGCTTGAATTTTATTATCTTCAGAATCGGAAACTTCAAATTTAATATGATTTTTTTCTTTTCCTATTAATCTTAAATTTCCAGTTCCACAGCAATTATTGGTTCTAAAAATTGGTCTATAATTAGAAGGTCCAAAAGGAGACATTCTAGATAATATTTTAAAATTTGATTCGTTAATATCGGAAAGCTCAATTTCTGTATCATAGCCTATTGTTTTTGTGAACATCTTATTATCCATTGCCTTCTTTACATAAGACTCAAAGTGATTAATAAAGCCTTTAAGATTTTCCTCTTTTATGGATAATCCTGCAGCATATTTATGGCCTCCATATTGATCTAAATATTCTTTGCCCGATTGGATAGCATCATAAATATCAAAGTTTGAAATTGATCTTGCAGATCCAGTATACAATTTGTCCGCAAGGGTTAAAACAATTGTTGGTTTATAAAATTTATCAACTAATCTTGAGGCAACAATGCCCAGAACACCCTTGTTCCAATTATTTCCATAAACAACATTTGTAAATTTTAATGGATCTGTCTTTTTTATAGCCTCCTCTGTTACTTCTTTTTCTTTAGATCTTCTAAGCAAATTTATACTCTCTATTTCTTGAGCTATCTTGTAAGATGCATTAGTGTCATTTTCCGTCATTAGTTTTACTGAAAGCATTCCACTCTTCATTCTCCCTGAGGCGTTAATCCGTGGGCCTATATTGAATGAAATATCTGATTCGACTATGTTTCTATTTATAGACCTAATAAAAAAATGGAAGCCTGGCCTGGGATTATTATTCAATTCCTTAAGACCTTGGTGAACTATCGTTCTATTTTCATTAATCATTGGCATTTGATCTGCAATAGTTGCGATTGCAACTAAGTCAAGATATTGGTTAGTTTCTTCAGACCCTCCTGATTTTTTTTCAATTGCTGAAATTAGTTTAAATCCTATGCCACAACCACAAAGACCCTTAAAAGGGTAATCGCAATTCTTTTGATTCGGATTAATTATTGAGTAAGCTTTTGGTATACTATCATCAGGGATATGGTGGTCACAAATAATCACATCAATTCCTTTTGTGTTTGCAGCTTCAATTTCATCATGTGCTTTGATTCCACAATCAATAGTTATAATTAAAGAAACTTTTTGATCTGCTGCAAAAGCTATCGATTCTTCAGAAACCCCATAACCTTCTTTATATCTATCAGGGATATAATATATCGGCTCAAGAGTTTTTTTTATAAAATAGTCATATAACATTGAAACAGATGTTGTTCCATCAACATCATAGTCTCCAAGGATCATTATTTTTTCACTACTATCTATTGCCTGGATTAATCTGTCAACAGTCCGGTCCATGTCTTTCATTAAAAAGGGATCATGTAGTTCATTTAAATTTGGTCTGAAATATTTTTGAGCTGATTCTAATGAATCAATATTTCTTTGAAGTAAAAGAGTGCAAATAAATTCAGGAATATTAAGATTGGACTGGAGCTCTTTTAATATTTCTGTTTCTGGCTGTTTGCTTATTTTCCAATCCACTTTTTTATTTTACTTTGTCAATACAAATTACAAATTCTCCTTTAGGGTTTTTATCTGCAAAATATGTTATTGCATCACTTATACTCCCCCTGTATGTTTCCTCATATATTTTTGATATTTCTCTTGATAAACTTATTAGTCTCTCTGATTCAAAAAATTCTTTTAAGTCTTCAAGTGTTTTTTTCACTCTTAAAGGTGACTCATATAATATGACCGTTCTTTTTTCATTAGATAGTTCTTGCAGGCGGGAAATCCTTCCTTTCTTTTTTGGCAAGAAGCCCTCAAAAACAAACCGTTCAGCCGGTAAGCCACTCATAACAAGAGCAGGAATTAAAGCTGTAGGTCCAGGCAAACATATTATTTCAATGTTTTTTTTTATAGATTCACGAATTAGCAGAAATCCTGGGTCTGAAATAGAAGGTGTGCCCGCATCTGAAACTAATGCTAAATTTTTTCCTTCTATTAAATCACCCACATATTTATTAACGAGTTTGTGCTCATTATTAATATGATAACTTTTTAATGGAGTGGTAATTGAATATTTCTTAAACAGGATTGAGGATTTTCTTGTGTCCTCTGCTAGAACAAAATCAACATTTTTTAAAGTCTCTATTGCCCTATATGTAATATCTTCTAAATTGCCAATTGGTGTGGGAACGATAAATAGTTTTCCATTATTTGTCATTTGAATCTTCGGGAATTTGTGTAACCAAATACTTTTTTGATAAATTTGTTTAACTCTTAGTAAAATACAAAATGTTTTTAGAAAACTCTGCACATGGAAATAAACAATTTGGATGGATTGAAGTAATCTGCGGGTCTATGTTTTCAGGTAAGACTGAAGAATTAATCAGGCGACTGAAAAGAGCAAAAATAGCAAATCAAAAAATTCAAATTTTTAAACCTTCCATAGACTCGAGAAGTGATGAGTATCTAGAGTCACATGATAAAAACAAGATAACGTCAATTACCGTTAAAACATCTTATGATGTGTTTGAAATTGGAAAAGATTTTGATGTAATTGGAATTGATGAGATTCAATTTTTTGACAATGATATTATTTCTGTTTGTAATTCTCTTGCGAATAATGGTGTTCGAGTAATAGCTGCTGGACTTGATATGGATTATTTAGGAAATCCATTTGGGCCAATGCCAAATCTTATGGCAATTGCAGAATATGTTACAAAGGTTCACGCGATTTGTTCTGAAACTGGAAATATTGCTAATTATAGTTATAGAAAAAAGAAGGAAGATTCAATAATTTTAATAGGCGAAGAAGATGAATATAAAGCTTTGAGTAGAGAGCTCTTTTTTAAAAAAATGAACAGTAAAAAGAAAAAAACATGAAAATAGCTGTTGTTGGTGCCACAGGATTAGTTGGCAGGGTAATGTTACAACTTCTAGAGGAAAGGAATTTCCCTGTAGATGATTTAATTCCTGTTGCTTCTAAAAATTCACTCGGTGAATCAATTACTTTTAAAGGCAAAGATTATTCTGTTGTTTCTGTTGAAGAAGCTGTAAAATTAATTCCTGATATTGCTTTGTTTTCTGCTGGAGGATCTGTTTCATTGGAATGGGCGCCAAAATTTGCAGAAAGCGGATCAAAAGTGATAGATAATTCATCTGCTTGGAGAATGGATCCGAATAAGAAATTAATTGTCCCGGAAGTGAATGCAGATTCTTTAAAGAAGGATGATATGATAATAGCTAACCCTAACTGCTCAACTATTCAAATGGTAGTAGCTATAGGCCCTTTACATAAAAAATACAATATAAAAAGGTTAGTTATTTCTACATACCAATCTGTATCTGGAACAGGAAAAAATGCTGTAGATCAATTAAAAAAAGAAAGGACTAATGATGATGTTGAAAAAGTTTATCCACATAAGATTTACCAAAACCTTATACCTCACTGTGATGTTTTTGAAGAAGCTGGATATACGAAGGAAGAAATTAAATTAATTAACGAAACTAGAAAAATATTAAATGACAATTCTATTAAAATAACCTCAACTGCTGTTAGAGTTCCTATAGAGATATGCCATGGTGAATCTATAAACTTGGAGTTTCACAATAAATTTAAAATAGAAGATGTTGTTGAAGTTTTAAACAATTCTCCTGGGCTTAAAGTTATAGATGATGTGAATAATAATTTATATCCAATGCCTATCTCTGCTGCTAATAAAGATGATGTATACGTTGGCAGAATAAGAAGAGACAATAGTGTTGGAAATGGTCTAAACCTCTGGGTTGTTGCAGACAACCTACGAAAGGGAGCAGCAACAAATACCATCCAAATTGCCGAAACTCTTCTTGAAAAAAACCTTTTATAAGGACTACATTTCAAAGGTATCCATAAATTTTGTAGTGTATTTACCTGATCGAAAATCAGGATGTGACATAACTTTTTGATGAAAAGGAATTGTTGTTTTAATGCCTTCAATTATAAACTCATCCAGCGCACGTTCCATTTTAGCAATTGCTTCTTCTCTTGTCTGTGCTGTAGTTATTAATTTAGCAATCATTGAATCATAGTTTGGAGGGATAACATATCCACTATAGACATGCGTGTCTATTCTTATACCATGTCCTCCTGGAAGATGAAGATTATGGATCCTCCCTGGATTAGGCATAAAATCGTTAAAAGGGTCTTCTGCATTAATTCTACATTCAATAGAACAAAGTTTGGGAAAATAATTGTTCCCTAACAGGGTTTCTCCATTCGCAATTTTAATTTGTTCTCTTATTAAATCATAACCTATAACCTGTTCAGTTATTGTGTGTTCAACTTGAATTCTAGTATTCATTTCCATAAAGTAAAACTTTTTATTCTTGTCTACCAGAAACTCTATAGTTCCTACACCTTCATAGTTAACAGCCTTTGCCGCTTTAACAGCTGAATCGCCCATCGCATTTCTTAGTTTTTCTGTCATAAAGGGAGATGGTGTCTCTTCAATTAATTTTTGATGCCTTCTTTGAATAGAGCAATCTCTTTCTGATAAGTGACATGCACCTCCTTTTGAATCTCCAATAATTTGTATTTCAATGTGTCGTGGATTCTCAATAAATTTTTCAATATACATATCATCATTTCCAAATGCTGATTTAGATTCTTGACGTGCTTGATCCCATGCTTTTAATAAGTCTTTTGCTTTGTGGACAATTCTCATTCCTTTTCCCCCTCCTCCTGCAGATGCTTTTAACATAACAGGGTATCCTATTTTCTGAGAAATTTTTTGTGCATCTTCTAAGCTTTCAACTATGCCTTCAGAACCCGTAATAGTTGGGATTCCTGCTTTTTTCATTGTTTCTTTAGCTGAAGATTTATCCCCCATCTTATCAATCATTTCAGGGGAAGCTCCTATAAATTTTATTTTATGTTCATCGCATATTTTAGAAAACTTGCTGTTTTCAGATAAAAAACCATATCCTGGATGAATAGCATCTGCATTTGTAATTTCCGCAGCTGCAATAATATTAGATATCTTTAGATATGACTCTGCAATATTGGCAGGGCCAATACACACCGCTTCATCAGCAAATCTTACATGAAGGCTTTCGTCGTCAGCTTTTGAGTACACTGCTACAGTTTGAATGCCCATTTCTTTACAAGTCCCTATAAGGCGCATTGCAATTTCTCCTCTATTAGCTATTAAAATCTTTTTAAACATTATAACTCTTTAGGAAGGGTCAATAATAAATAGTGGTTGATCAAATTCAACAGGAGACTGGTCTTCAACTAAAATTTTTATAATCTTACCCGAAACCTCTGACTCAATTTCGTTAAATAATTTCATTGCCTCAATAACGCATAAGACATCCCCTTCCGCAACAGTCTTTCCTACATCAGTAAAAATATCTTTATCTGGTGCAGCCTTTCTATAAAAGGTCCCGATCATTGGAGCTTTTATTATTATATGATTTTCGTTTTCTAATACAACTTCGTTTTCATCCTGTGTTTCGTTTTGAACAGCTTCATCTTGTATTGCTTTAGGTATTATGATTTCCTTTGGGCTAGCTCCTTCAACAATAATTTGTTGAGGGGGATTTTTAGTTCCAGTTTTAATAGTAATCTTAAACTTTTCTCTTTCTATTTTTACTTCTTCTACGCCAGATTTTGAGACAAACTTTATTAAGTTTTGTATTTCTTTAATGTCCATGATATTGATTTTTTAATTGTATGCCCATGTTAAATATGCCGCTCCCCATGTTAATCCAGCACCAAAAGCCGTAAATATTAATTTATCCCCTTTGGACAATTTTGACTCATTGTCAAACAATAAAAGAGGGATTGTTGCCGCCGTTGTGTTTCCATATTCGCTTATATTCATAAGCACCTTCTTTTTATCTAAGTTAATCTTTTCTGCCGCAGCGTCAATAATTCTTTTATTTGCTTGGTGTGGAAGCAAAAATTTAATGTCTTTTGGGGTTAAATTATTTCTTTTTACAATCTCTTCGGTGGCATTCGCCATTTCAGATACAGCAGCTTTAAAAACAAGTTTTCCGTCTTGAGTTATAAAGTGCCAGCCATTGTCAAAAGCTTCTTGAGTCATTGGGTGCTTTGATCCTCCGGCTTTAACCATTAGCCACTCTGCCCCTTTTCCGTCTGATCTTAAGTATTCATCTTCCCATCCAAAGTTGTTTTCGCTTGGCTCTACTAAAACAGCTCCTGCTCCATCTCCAAATAAAATACTTGTTTCTCTCCTAGAATAATCAACTACAGAGGACATTTTATCTGCTCCTATTAACAAAACCTTCTTATATCTCCCTGACTCTATAAAACTAGATGCTATTGACATCCCATACAAAAATCCTGAACAGGCAGCGCTTAAATCAAAGGCATATGCGTTTTTTGCGTTGATTTCTGAAGCGACTGTAACTGCTGTAGCAGGTCCTTTATAATCAGGTGTAATTGTAGAGACAATTACCACGTCTATACTTTCTGGATTAATTTTACTTTTTTTTATTAAGTCCTCCGCTGCTTTAATTGCTAGATAAGATGTTCCTTTTCCCTCACCTTTTAATATGTGTCTCTTTTTGATGCCGGTTCTAGAAGTTATCCACTCATCGGTAGTGTCAAGGATTTTTTCTAAATCTTGATTGGAAATAAAGTCTTTTGGTACAAAGCCTCCAACAGCTGTAATAGCAGCTTTTATGTTTTTTGAAGAGTTAGTTTTCATCCTAACATTAGTTTTTTCGTAGATAGGTGAACCTCGTATCTAAGATACTGGTTTTTTCTTAATCTTTAGCCTCAACTAAGACCTTTCCTCTATAATAAAGCTTACCATCATGCCAGTGAGCTCTGTGATATAAATGAGTCTCTCCAGTTGCTTTACTAATAGCAATTTGTTGCTTTTCTGCTTTTATATGAGTCCTCCTTTTATCTCTCCTTGTTTTTGATATTTTTCTTTTTGGATGTGCCATTTATAATAACTCTTTTAATTTATCCCATCTAGGGTCCCTTTTATTTAAAAACATTTCTTTAGGTTTTAAGTTTTCGAGTTTATCAAGTATTTCTGATTTTAATGAGCCCTCCTCAATTCCTGGATGAACTCTCTTTTGAGGAGTTTCTAGCACTATAGTCTCAAATATTATATTAGAAACGTCAATACTAGAAGCGCTTGTTGATAGAAAAATAATTTTATCATCTGCTGAATCTTTACTTTCAGAAAGCTTAACTATTACACTATAATCTGTGTTAATGTCTATATAAAAAGGTTCCATAGTTAAATCACATGGGACTTTTATTTTACCTGAGAAAAGAAAATCAAGATTTAACATATTCTTTCTCTTTTCTAATTTAAGTTTAGCGACTATATCAACATCAATAAAATCATCATAATCAAAACTCTCAAAGAACTTATTTCCTATATCAAAGTTAAAATTGTGAAAACCTTCTTTTAAACCAGAAAATTTAACTAATAGTGGTGAAGGTAATTTCATCTCTTAACTATTGAGGGGCAAATTTAAAAATATTTTGTCTATTTACTTAGATATCAGATTATTTCTTGAAAAATAAATATTTGAAGCAATTACAATTGCATTAATAAATGATCCTGGGTCAGCTATATTTTTGCCTGCTATGTCAAATGCAGTCCCATGATCAGGCGATGTTCTAATGATAGGCAATCCTGCTGAAAAATTAACCCCTTTCCCGAAATTGATCGTTTTGAAAGGTATTAAGCCTTGGTCATGGTAAGCTGCAAGAACTGCATCATATTGTTTATAACCATCATTGCTAAAAAAAGTGTCTGATGGGAATGGGCCTTCTATATAGTAGTTCTTTTCGTTTAATTCCTTTATTACGGGCACAATAATATTGTTATCTTCATCTCCTATTACCCCATTATCTCCAGCATGGGGATTGATAGCTAAAACTGCTATTCTCGGATTTGGTATTTCAAAATCTTCTTGTAAAGTTTTATTTAAAAGGTTCAGTTTTCTCTTTATTAAGTCTTTATTTAAAACACTGTGAACTTCTTTTAATGGGATATGATCTGTTGTTAATGCCATCTTTAAGTCCTCTGAAACCATTAACATAAGAGCTTCAACATTAAAAAAAGATGATAAATAATCTGTCTGTCCCGAAAATTTAAACTTTGAAGAATATGCGGCATTTTTATTTATTGGTGCAGTGACAAGAACGTCTGCTAGTTGTTTTTTTACAGCGTCAATGGCTGCCTCAAAAGAAATAATTCCGCGTTCTGAAACGGACTTGTCTAGTACTCCAAACTTATATTCACAATGCCTAAAAACATCCAATATGTTAATTTTTTGATCTTCTAAATCATTTATAGTTGATATTGGGTTTAGTCTTGCTGTTTCTTGACCAAGATCTATTGCTTGAGCTTTTATTAGATCGTATGACCCAAAAACTATTGGGACTATTTTTGCTAAAACCTCTTCTTTAGAAAGAGCCTTTAAAATTATTTCAATTCCAACCCCATTTGGATCACCAATTGAAATTGCCGCTCTAATTTTTTTAGAATTAACCATTAGTTAATTTAATTAGTAATTTTGTCAAAATTAATCAATATAATGTTCACTGGTATTATAGATTCTCTTGCAACTGTCGAAGACATTAATAACGATAAAGGTAATTTACAAATTACTTTCAAATCTTCCATAGCGAAAGAGTTAAAAGTTGACCAAAGTCTCTGTCATAACGGAGCGTGTTTAACTGTTATTAAAACAAATGAAGATCAGTATACAATAGATGCAATTTCCGAAACAATAGCAAGAACCAACTTGGGAGATTTGATAATTGGAGATTTGATAAATGTAGAACGGTCCATGTCTGTTAATTCAAGATTTGATGGTCATTTAGTTCAAGGACATATTGATGAGGTTGGTATATGTGAGAAGATTTCTGAGAGTGACGGAAGCTGGGTGTTTGAGTTTGAACATTCAGGAAAAAACATTACTGTTGAAAAAGGCTCAATTACAGTTAATGGTGTTAGCCTCACGGTTATTGAATCTGAAGAAAAATTATTTTCTGTTGCTATAATACCCTATACTTTTAACAATACTAATTTTTGTGAACTAAAGGTCGGCTCTACAGTTAATTTAGAATTTGACATCCTAGGAAAGTATCTTTCTAAACTAATTAAAAAAAATAAAATATAATGCAAAAAATTCCACAAGTTGATCTTAATGATTTCTTATCTGAAGATTCCGAAAAAAAAGAAAAATTTGTAAAAAAAATAGGTCAAGGATTTAGTGAAATTGGTTTTATCGCAGTTAAAAATCATCTACTAATAGACGATATTAAAGACGAGCTATATGCTCAAATTAAAATGTTTTTTAATCTCTCTGAAAAAGAAAAAAGTGCCTATATAATAAAAGGGCTATCTAGCCAAAGAGGGTTTACTCCCGTTGGAAAAGAACATGCAAAAGGCAGAAGTACAGGAGATCTAAAAGAGTTCTGGCATTGGGGGCAATTTGTTGAAAATGAAGAGGAACTTCTAAAAACTTATCCGGATAATGTGATTGTATCAGAATTACCAAGATTTAATGATATAGGCAAGCTTACATATAAACTGCTTGAAAAAACGGGCAAACATATATTGCGAGCAATTTCTCTGTATTTGTCTCTGTCTGAAAATTATTTTGATAAACATATATATAATGGGAACTCTATTCTTAGATCGATTCACTACCCCCCTATCAAACAAGAGCCATTAGAAGCGGAAAGAGCAGCAGCTCATGGTGATATTAACTTGATTACTTTGCTTATGGGGGCTGAAGGAAAAGGGCTACAAGTGCTCACTAATTCAGGCGAATGGATAGATGCAATTGCAGAAAAAAATGAAATTATCGTTAACATTGGTGACATGTTGTCTCGTCACACAAACAACAAACTAAAATCAACAATTCATAGGGTTGTTAATCCTCCAAAGGATATGTGGTCTAATTCAAGGTATTCTATTCCGTTTTTCATGCATCCAGTAAGTGAAATGAAGTTAAATGTTTTAGAATCTTGTATTTGTGAAGAATATCCTAAATCATTTGATGATATTACCGCTGGAGAGTTCTTAAATGAAAGATTAGTAGAATTAGGTCTACTAAAGAAATAATGAATTTACAAGATCAATTAAAGAATTTATTTCCTGAGCATAATTATAAGGAGGCAACAAATAATGTTAAGCCTAGTGTGTTTCAAGAAGAACCTCTTATTTGTAAGTATGAAAAAAGAAAAGACAAACCTATTACTATAATTGAAGGATTTATAAATGTAAATGAGAGTAAACAGAAAGAAATTGCAAAAAAACTCAAAAGAATGCTGAGTGTAGGTGGTAGTGTTAAATCAGGAAAAATTATCATTCAAGGAGATAATAGAGATATTATAATGAATGAGTTAAAAAATATAGGATTTAATGTTAAAAGAGTTGGGGGTTAAATAATAATTAATGGATAGATCAGAATTAATATTAAACAAAGATGGTTCAGTATATCATTTAAAACTCAAACCTGAAAATTTATCTTCAAAAGTCATTTTGGTCGGTGACCCATTTCGTGTAGATAAAATCACTAAACATTTTGATAAGATTGAATTCAAAACTCAGAATAGAGAATTTAAATCTGTAACAGGCTATTATAAATCAAAAAGAATCACTGTTGTTTCAACTGGAATTGGTTCAGCTAATATAGATATTGTTTTAAATGAACTTGATGCTTTAGTTAATATAAATTTAGAAACAGGAGAAGTTTTAAATTCAAAAAAGTCTCTTAATTTAATAAGAATTGGTACTTCAGGTGCAATTCAAGATGATGTGCCTGTTGATTCTTTCTTATTAAGTAAAATGGCAATCGATATTGATGGTTTTATGTTAAATTATGATTTATCAACTATAGATAACAAAAACTTCACAAAACATATATACGAAAATTATCAAATTCAAGATCAATTATATTGCTATGATTGCTCAAGTGAATTATATGATAAATTTAATTCAAATGATGTTAATAGTGGAATTACAATAACATGTAGCGGTTTCTATAGTTCACAGGGAAGATCCATAAGATTAAGTGCTTCTCATAAGAATAATCTCAGTGAAATTAAGAAGATAAAATACAATAATTATAATGCTACAAACCTTGAAATGGAAACGGCAATTATTTATGCAATGTCTAAGCTTTTAGGACATAAGGCTATTTCCTTAAATGCAATACTTGCTAATAGGAATCTAGAAGAATATAGTATGAATCCAGAAAATACTGTTGAAAATTTAATAGAGTATACACTTAACAAGCTTTAATTACCATAGAATTTCTTCTAACCCTTTTGATTTTAAATACCCATTTGTTTTACTAAAATGTTTGAAGACATTACAGCTGGGGATTTTTTATATCAAAGATTAGTTGACCTAGGGCACCAAAAACGTCAATAAATAGAAAACACTACATTTATTAAAACCATTAATCAATAATTATG
>Ga0209403_10003448_pt1 | contig 17852 bp, 16 predicted proteins | sample ArcticOcean_MG_C_8_FD_187440 | JGI IMG/M metagenome (GOLD analysis project Ga0209403, IMG submission 187440) | Marine microbial communities from western Arctic Ocean - ArcticOcean_MG_CB11_86 (SPAdes) (version 2) | ecosystem: Environmental > Aquatic > Marine > Oceanic | place: Arctic Ocean... | reverse complement strand
CGCGCGACGAGCTGCTGGTCGACGGCAATGACCAGCTGTTCCGGAAACTGGTTCACGCATTTTTCGCCTTCAACGTGCGCCACGAGATGATCCGCGACGGGCACGCAAAGCGCATCGGCCTGGCCGGAACCGAATATACGATGCTGATCACGATCGCCCATCTCAGTCAGGACACGCCGGTGAATGTCAAAGCCGTCGCCGAGCACCTGCATGTCAGCACCGGTTTTATCACCAACACGACGCGGAAATTGCAGACGATGGGGCTCGTCAATAAATCCAGCGATCCCGACGACAAGCGCCGGACGATCCTGACGGTGACACAGAACGGTTTGGCCCGGCTCGAAGAGCTCGCGCCGTTTCAGCGCCGGGTGAACGACGCCGAATTCGGATCTCTGAGCCGCGCAGAATTTCTGCAGCTTGGCGCCGCCATCGCGCGGCTGGTGGACACCGGCGATCAGGCGATCGAGATACAGAAATCCCTCGAATCCGCGGACCATCCAGCCTGATTTTCCGATATTCGCATGGCGCTGAAATAGCCGTTGGAAACGCCCCTTCATCGGCAAAACGCACTATGCTCGCCGGATGACCGGCCCCGCCCTTCCCCCCGATACACCGCCCGAACCGCCCCGACAATCCGCCCGCGCGCGGGTGACCGCCCGGTTCGGGGTGCAGTCTCTGGTTGTCCAGTCGGCGATAATCGCCACGGTGGCGGCGGCGCTGTTCAGCGTTGTGCCGCCATCGGTCCGTTTGCTTTCCGACAGCATGTCGTCGTGGCAGATCGTGTTTATCCGTACCGCGTTCGGCACGGTCTGGATCGGGATATTTTTGGCGTGGTCGGGTCTTCACGCGCTGAAAACCCGGCAGATGGGCATGCATTTCCTGCGCTCGACGTTCAATTTCGTCGGCATGGTGATGTGGTTCTGGGCGTTGGGGCTGGTCGAACTGGCAAAGGGCATCGCGATCCATTTCACGATGCCGCTGTTCATCACCCTGTTCGCCGTGATTTTCCTGCGCGAACGCGTCGGGCCGCGCCGCGTGGCGGCGATGCTTGTCGGGTTTACCGGGGCGATCATCATCCTGCGTCCAGGCATGATCGATATCGGCCTGCCCGAACTCGCCATCCTCGGCTCCGCCGCGCTGTATAGCGCCGCGGTGATCCTTATGAAGGTCGCGGTGCGCGAGGAAACGCCGATGGCGGTGACGTTCTACACCAATTTATATATGGCGCTGTGGTGTCTGGTTCCCGCCTGGTGGTACTGGGTACCGATCGCAGCGCAGAACATATTGCCTGTCCTCGGCCTCGGGATATGCGGTCTGTTCGCGCCGTTCCTGGTGGCGGTCGCACTGAACAAGGCCGATGCCAGTCTGATCGCCGCCTTCGATTTCCTGCGTCTGCCGTTTACCGCCGCGTTCGGCTTCGCGCTGTTCGACGAAGTGCCGGACGAGTTTGTCTGGGCGGGGGCGGCGGTGATCTTTGCCAGCACTTATTACATCACCCTGCGGGAGGCAAAGCGGCGGCAATAGGGCGTGTGCAAAAAGCTGCAGCGCATGGCAGACCCGAAAAACCGGCATCCGACCGGGGTTTGAAATGGATACCTCAGGTCAGGCAAAGCCAGTAGGTTAACGCCATGAAATCCGAGCGCGCGAAATCCCTGTCCACCCTGAAATCCCCGACGGTTCTGAAGGCCGTTACCATTGCGGTTTTGTCGATGGTGCTGTTTTCGACGACCCATGTATCGGTGCGGTTCCTGTCGGACACGATGTCGACTTTCGAGATCGTGTTCTGGCGCATGCTGCTGAGCATGGCGATGCTGATGCCATGGTTCGCGTGGAAGGGAATCCACCTTCTGAGAACCCAGAGGCCCGGCCTTCATGCGATCCGGGCAGTGGTCAATTTCGGCGGCATGTTCCTGTGGTTTTACGCCATTAGCTTCGTGCCGCTCGGCAAGGCGGTGGCAATTCATTTCACGCTGCCATTATTCCTGCTCGTACTGGCGGCAATATTCCTGCGCGAACGCGTCGGCATTCGCCGCATCACGGCAACGCTGGTCGGTTTCGGCGGCGCCCTGGTGATCCTGCAACCAGGCTCGGCCGAGATCGGCTGGCCGGAACTGATGATACTTGGCTCCGCGGTGCTGTATGCGACGACCGTGATATTCCTGAAACACATGCTGAGAACCGAGACCCCGCTGGCGGTAACGTTCTATACCAACGCGTTTATTTTCCTGTTCTGCATTCCGCCCGCGATCTGGTTCTGGGTCGGCCCGAATGTGGACGATATCGTGCCGATACTGGTGATCGGCGTGACCGGAACGTTCGCGCCGCTTATGTACGCATCGGCGTTGCGCATGGTCGATGCCAGCATTATCGCACCGACGGATTTCCTGCGGCTGCCGATCACCGCCGGATTCGCCTTTGCCCTGTTCGGCGAAATTCCGACGCTCTGGGTGTGGGTCGGCGGCGGGGTTATCTTCACCAGCACCTGGTACATTACGGCACGCGAAAGCCGGCTTGACCGCAATCGCCGGGCGGCCGCAGCGGCGGCAAACGCGCGCGCTGCCGACCCGGCGCCAAACGAATGAGCGGCGCGGAAACCCGCCACGGTGCGATCCGAATCTGGTTCTTCGCGCTGCCCGCGAACATCCGCGGCTTCATCTGGATATTGCTGTCGATCTTCTCGCTTATGGCGATCGTCATGCTGGTCCGCCATCTGTCGGACCGTTACAACACCGGCAAGTTGGCGTTCTGGCGCGCATCGCTGGGTCTGCTGCCGGCACCGGTGTTCCTGCGCCGCGGACAATCGCTGTTCCGGACCCGGCAGTTCGACCTGCATCTGGTGCGCAACAGCCTGTATTTCATCGGCGTCGCCGGCTGCTTCTACGCGATTTCGACAATCAATCTGTCGGTCGGCATGTCGCTGCAATTCACGGTGCCGCTATTTACCATCGTGCTTGCCATCCTCATCCTGCGGGAGCGCGTCGATGCCGCGCGCTGGATCGCGACTGCCCTCGGCTTCGCCGGTGTCCTGATCATCCTGCGGCCCGGCATGGAACCGGTCACGCTGGCGGCGGTCGCCGCAATCGTGTCGGCGGCCGGCTAAGCAGGCGCCAATATCGCAACCAAGGTCCTGATGCGTGATTGTTCCAGCGACACCATCGTTTTTTACATGAACGTCATCCACCTGCCGATGGCGCTGTGCACAGCGTGGGCGATGGGTGCCTGGCTGGACCGATCTGCCGTGGCTCGCCGCCCTGGCGGCGTCGGCGACGCTGGCGCACTGGCTGCTCGCCAAAGCCCTGGGCGAGGGCGACGCAAGCCTGATCGTCATCGTCAATTTCACCAAGCTGCCCTGGGTGACGCTCGGCGCCTTCGTGTTTTCCGGCGATGTGCCGGTGATCTGGGCTTAGGCAGGCGGAGCGGTTATCTTTGCCGCGACTTGGTACATCGTCCGCCGCGAGGCGCGTGCGGCGCGGATCGACCGGGAACCTGGCCTAACGGCGAACTAGAAAGAAGAGCGAGATGGCAGAAATCGCCGAACACCGGGACGCGCCCCCGCAGGATGCCCTGCGCGCGGCATTCTGGGTACTGGGAACCGCATTTTCGTTCATCCTGATGATGATCGCGATTCGCCAGTTATCGACTTCCATGTCGAGTTTCGAACTTCTGTCTTTCCGGTCTCTTCTCGGGATACCGGTGATGTGCGCCGTCGCCTGGCATATGGGTTTCCGCCAAGTCCGGACCCGCCGGGCCGGCATGCAGATCGGCCGCAATGTCGTCCATTTCGGCGGCCAATGGTGCTGGGTGATCGGCCTCACGCTGCTGCCGATGGCGCATGTCACGGCGCTGGAATTTACAATGCCGATCTGGACCGTCGCAATCGCCATGCTGGTGCTCGGCGAGCGCGCCAAATCGCACCGGATAATCGCCACGCTGATGGGTCTCGCCGGCGTTCTGCTGATCCTGCGGCCGGGGATAGAGATCGTGACCGACGGCGCCCTTGTGGTGCTGCTCGCCGCACTGTTATACGCCATCTCCAATGTGATGATGAAATCGCTGACCGGCGACGACGCCCCGTGGGTGATCGTGTTCTGGATGCAGATTATCCAGCTTCCCCTCGCGCTGTTGCCGGCGGTCTTCTGGTTCGACTGGGTCTGGCCGGTCTGGGCGGATTCACCGTGGATTCTGGCGATGGGCGTAACCGGCATATCGGCCCATTTCTGCCTGGCCCGGGCGTTCCAGCTTGCCGATGCGATGGTCTGCATTCCGATTGATTTTGTCCGGCTTCCGCTCGCGGCACTGGTTGGCTGGCTGTTCTATTCCGAAGCGGTCAGCGTCTGGGTGCTGATGGGCGCACTCCTGATCTTCGCCGGTAATTACTATTCCGTCTGGCGGGAAACCCGAACCGGAACACCATGACCACGCTTCCACCTCTGATCCGGGCGGTGCTCTGGTTTTGCGGCACGATGGTTGGCTTTGCCGCCATGGCGGTATCCGCGCGCCAGTTGCAGACAACCATGTCGGCCTTCGAGATACTGTTCTTCCGGTCGCTGATCGGGGTGCTGGCAGTCCTGCCTTTTATCATCCGCAACCGTTTTCGGGATGTTCGGACGACCAATATAAAATTCCACAGCTTGCGCGCCGTGGTCCAGTTCTCGGCCCAGATCTGCTGGATGTACGGTATTATGTATCTGACATTGTCCGACCTGACGGCGATCGAATTCTCGGTGCCGGTATTCACCGCCGTTCTCGCCGTGATTTTTCTCGGCGAGCGCATGTGGCGGCACAAATGGATCGCGACGGTCCTTGGTTTCGCCGGCGTTCTGATCATCCTGCAACCGGAAGGCTCGGCTTTTAGCACAGCCGGGTTCGTGATGCTGCTGGGCTCTTTATTCTATTCGGGATCCGGCATTATCGTGAAATACCTGACGCGGACGGAAACACCGCAGGGCATTATTTTCTGGATGAATTCAATGCAGCTGCCGCTGGGGCTGCTGCCGGCGATCTTCATTTTCGACTGGGTAACGCCGGGGCTGGCCGATATACCGTGGATCCTGGCTTGGGGTCTGGCCGGGCTGACGGCCCATTACACGATGGCGCGGGCGCTGACGCTCGCCGACATCACCATCATCTTCCCGCTTGATTTTCTGCGCCTGCCGCTGATGGCCGTGCTCGGCTTCCTGCTCTACGCCGAGGCGATCAACCCGTGGACAGCAGTCGGAGGCATCGTGATCTTCGCCGCCAATTATTATAGCGTGCGCGAGGAATCGCGGCGCGGCGGCTCATCCGGCGCACACTGAAGAACCGCCGATCAGTTCCCAACGCCCGGCACGAACAGATCTTCGATAGCCATCGGTCCGGCGATGTAGTCCTGCTCGACCATGTATTGTATTTCGGCCTCCAGAGTCGGGCGGTTCGCCTCGATGCCGTAGGGCCACGGGTCGCCGTCAAAGACGCGGTCGATCTCATCCACGTCATCGGGCAGAAACGGCAGCATGTAGCGCAATGCGCCCGAATACCGGAGCCGCTCCAGCGCGATTTCCTTGGCCCGGCAGAACGCGTCGTATAACGCCCCCGCGGCCGCCGGGTTTCTATTGTAGACATCCTTGCGGATCACGACGAAATGCATGATCGGGAAAATTTTCGTGCGCGTGTAATAATCAGTTTCGACCTGGCGAAAATTCGGAAACAGCCGGGCGAGATCGGGGTGGGTGCCGAGACCGGTCGGCAGCGTCGCCGTCAGCACGGCGTCTATCTCGCCGTCTTCGAGCAACTGGCTCAGCGACCGGTCGGTGTCGTTATTGACCACATCGGGCTGTTTGAGCAATGGCAATACGGTTGGCGTGCCGTGGGTCCCCGGGCTGTCGATCGAGCCCTGAACCCAGCTTATCGTCGACAGGTCGACGCCGTGATCATGCTGAAGCATGCCGCGGATCCACATCGCCGCCGACATCGTATAGAGCTGAACCCCGACGCGGCGGCCTTCCAGGTCCTTCGGCGTCTTTATGCCCGAGCGCGTATTTATGACGATGAATCCGTGCCGGAACATGCGTGAGGCGAAGACCGGAAGCGCCACGAACGGACTGTTGCCGGTTGCCAGATGGGTGATGTATTCGGTGCCCGACATTTCGCAGGCGTCGAATTCGAGCCCGGCCGCCATGCGGTCGAAAATCTGGCGTGGATCGTCGATGACCGTGAAATCGAGATCGAGGCCCTCGGGCTCGACCTGTTTGGTATAGAGCGGCAGAAACCGGTCGTAGAGCCCGCTCGCGAAGGCGAATTTCTGGTTTGCCATTTTAGTCCCTCTCAAATTGTCCCTTGCCGAACAAAAGATCGCGGGCGTCGTCCGTCATTGTTTTCGATCCCCGGTGCTCGGCGAGCAATTCCATTCCCGTCTGCACCCCTGGCCGCGCCGTCATGTCGTCGAACCAGCGTTTGACGTTGGGAAATTCCGCTTTGTCGACACCCTGGCGGCGCGACGGGCGTGCCCATGGCCAGCACGCCATGTCGGCGATGGAATAATCTGCACCGCCAAGCCACGGATTGTCGGCAAGCCGCGCGTCCATCACCCCGTAAAGCCGGCGCGCTTCCTTCGAATAGCGCTCGATGCCATAGGGCACCTCGACCCCGCCCATGGCCTGGCGGAAATGATGCGCCTGGCCGGCCATCGGGCCAAGCCCGCCGATCTGCCACATCAGCCATTCCACCACCGCCTTGCGGCCTCGGATATCGCCGGGGCCCGGCAGGAACCTGGCTTCTTTCTCCGCCAGATAGATCATGATCGCCGCGGTCTCGAACACCGATACCGGCACACCCCCATCGGCGGGATCGTGATCGACGATCGCCGGAATCCGGTTATTCGGGCTGAATTTCAGAAAATCGGGATCGAACTGGGCGCCGGCGTTGATATCGACGGCGACAACCTCATTCTCCAGACCAAGTTCCGCGATCAGGATCGACACCTTGTGCCCGTTCGGCGTCGGCCAAGTGTATTGGGTGATCATATCGCGGCGGCGATGGCCTTGCCGGCCTCTTCGGTCGTCGCCTGACCGCCGAGATCGCGGGTGCACGGCCCGCCGTCGCCGAGCACGTTCTCGATTGCGCCGACGATGGCCGCGGCCGCCTCGCGTTCGCCGAAATGATCGAGCATCATCGCCGCCGACCATATCTGCGCCACCGGATTGGCGATGTCCTGGCCGAAAATATCGGGCGCCGAGCCGTGGACCGGCTCGAACATCGACGGATGATCGCGTTCCGGATTTATATTCGCCGATGCCGCTATGCCGATCGAGCCGGCGATGGCCGGACCGAGATCGGACAGGATATCGCCGAACAGGTTGGAGCCGACGACGACGTCGAACCAGTCGGGGCTGGTGACGAAGCGGGCGGCGAGGATATCGATGTGATACTGGTCGGTTTCGATATCGGGATATTGGGCGGCCATGGCGGCGAAGCGTTCGTCCCAATACGGCATGGAATAGATGATGCCGTTAGACTTGGTCGCCGAGGTCACTTTTTTGGCCGGGCGCGTGCGCGCCAGTTCGAACGCATAGCGCATCACCCGGTCGCAGCCCTTGCGGGTAAACACCGCCTGCTGGACCGCCATTTCCGCGTCCGTGCCTTCATACATCCGCCCGCCGATCCGGGAATATTCGCCTTCGACGTTTTCGCGGACGATCATCATGTCGATATCTTCGGGACCGCGCCCCGCCAGCGGCGAGGCGACGCCCGGCAGAAGTCTTGCCGGCCGCAGATTGACGTATTGGAAGAATTCGCGCCGGATCGGGATCAGCATGCCCCAGAGCGACACATGGTCCGGCACGCCGGGCATGCCGACAGCGCCGAGAAAAATCGCGTCATACGGACGCAATTGCTCGATGCCATCTTCCGGCATGAGACGCCCGGTGGCGGCGTAATCGTCGCAGTTCCAGTCAAAATGAGTAAAATCGTAGTCGATGCCGAATTTTGCGCCCGCCGCTTCGAGCGCACGCAGCCCTTCGGGCATGACTTCCTTGCCGATCCCGTCACCGGGAATAACGGCAATTTTGTATGTGCTCATGACCTCAATGCCCGCCCTTGCGCTCGAATACGATGACGTAGTAGCTGGCGCTGAAGATAACCAGCGCGCCGGCCCAGGTATAGATGTCGGAGACTTCGCCGAACGCGATCCAGCCGACAATGGCCGCCGTGATCAGCCGCGAGAAATCGAACGGCTGCACCACCCGCGCATCAGCGACCGCCACAGCGCGGGTAATCGCGTACTGGCCGAGCAGCGCGAAAACGCCGATGCCGAGGATCGCCGGCACGTCGCCAATCACCGGGTCTTTCCAATAGAAATAAGCCGGGATCAGCGACAGGATCAGGATCAGGATGTTCACATAGGCGACGATGACGGCCGACGAATCCGTACGCGACAGGAATTTGACGGCGGTGTTCACCCCGGCGAACAGAAACCCGGTCGCGATTGCCGCCAGCATGCCGAGGCTGATTTCCTGAAACCCCGGCCGTAGGATGATCAACGCCCCGGCGAACGCCGCCGCGACCGCCAGCCAGGTCTTCGGCCCGGCTTTTTCGCCAAGGATCAGGACGGCGAGCAGAATGGTGAAAATTGGCTGGATATACAGCAGCGCCGTGTAATCCGACACCGGGATCACGCTGACCGCGTAGAACCAGGTCAGCATGGCGCTGTAGGTCAGCACCGAGCGGAACAGATGGATCGGGAATACGGTGGTCTTCATCACCCCGAGACCATTCCGCATCAGCATCGGGCCAATAAAAAACAGGGCGACCAACGCGCGGAGAAAGGCGAGCTGGACGGTCGAATATTCGGACGACAGTTCCCGCGTGCAGGCCGATGCCAGCGTATAGCCGAGCCCGGCGGTGATCATCCACAACGGGCCGAGAACGACCGGTGGCAGATTGGCGAAGGGGTTTTTCATGGGTGACTAGGTTTCAGACAAGATTCAGGTCTGTCTATGCTGTCACCCCGGATTTATTCCGGGATCCAGATTCTTCAAACCTGACCGCTTTCTGGACCCCAGAACAAGTCCGGGGTGACATTGCAGTGAGGTTCGGCGGCAGATGAACGATGCCCAAACCCTCACTCATCCTTCACCAGCCGCACATCGGTGTTGGGGGTCACGCCGGTGCGGCGGCGCTGGTGCGAGCGTTCGCCATTGGCGATCCAGTCGCCGGCGGCGGCGCGTTCGGCAAGCATGTCCCATTCCGCCGACCAGTCGCCGAGCTCGTAGCCGTGCCACGGCGGTTCGGCCTTGAGCGTCGGCAGGCCGAGAGTCTCCCACAGCTCTTTCGCATGCTCCATGAATTCGCGTTTGGGCAGGGCTACCGGCGCCATATCTGCCTTCAGGGTCGCGTCAATGAGCAAGGTCGCATCTTCCGCCGCGCCGGTCTTCGGTCCGTGACCGAGCGGGCGGTGACGCTGCAACTCGCAATCCTCGGCAAGATTGGCGCGGTAACTCATGGCCCAGAACACTGCGTCGAGATTGTCGGGATCGATATCCTCGTTGACGGCGATCAGATACTTGCCGACCGGTGCCTGCAGCGACATAGCCCCATAGAGCGCGCGCCAGATCTCCGTGCGCGGCACGCCGCGGTCGAACTGGATGACCAGCACCTTGCGCAGATTGGTCAGCGGCTCATGCATGGCGACGCGCCTGACCCCGCGGATGCCGAGATGGCCGGTCAGATGATTGAGGAAAAGCGGCTCATACGCGACGCGCTTGATCACCGACGATTCCGACGGCGTCACCTGGCTGATGATCGAGGTGAACACCGCCTTGCGCCGCCGGGTGATCGCCGTGACCTGCAGGATGAAATTGAATTCCTCCAGGTTGATATGGCCGTGGCTTTCGCCGAACGGTCCTTCGGGTTCGAAATACTCGGGATCGAGCAGCCCTTCGATAACGATTTCAGCGTCCGCCGGCACCATCAAATCCGATGTCCGCGCCTTCGCGACCCGGATCGGCGCACCGGAGATACCGCCGGCAACGCCCAGCTCGTCCACATCCCGGGCCAGTTTCTGCGGCGCGGCATAGGCGACCGGCGGCGGACAGCCGATCACCATCGCGATCGGCATCGCCTCGCCGCGCGCCCGGTATTTTTCCCAATGCGCGGTGCCGCCCTGGCCGAGATTCATGAACAGCTTGAGCCCGATCCGGTCGGGCGCCTTCAGCCCGCCGCGATAGGTGCCGATATTCTGGATGCCGGTGTCGGGATCGCGGGTGACGCAGGCGGTCGCGGTCAGATAGGGCGCGGAATCGTATCCCGGCGTCGAGACCGGCACCGGCAGCGCATCGAGACCGTTGCCCGTGGCCAGATCATCGCCTTCGAACACGATTTCCTGGCAGGACGGATTATCGACCATGACCGGCGCGATCGGATTGGCAATGGCGTTGCGCCAGCATTCGCCGATCTCGTCCACCGGCACGCCCATGCCGATGGAATAGATCGCGGCATTGCCGGCCAGCGCGCCGACCGCGACCGGCATATCGAATTTCTGCCCGCCGCCGGTGACATTGGTAAACAGAAACGCCTTGCGCTCGGTTTCCGGAATGCCGCCGCGAAACTGCCAGCGCACCAAGGGGCTCAGCTCCGAATCCTTGTCGATCGGCGCATCGATCGTGGTCAGCAGCCCGGCCGCGTCGAGCGCCGCCAGATGGTCCTGCATGTCGTTATAGCCGCGCGCTTTGGCGTCGCTCATTCCCCATCCTCCCGGTCAGCATGATGCGGTGCCTGAAAGAGTCGGGCAAGTGGGGCGCGGCATTCGGCTACCGGTTAGCGGTGTCCCGCCACCTGCGCCATCAGGGCGCCAACATCGCCTGGCACCTCGTCGCCGCACCAGGCGATGAACTGATCCGGGCGGACCAGAATCAGCCGCGCACCGTATTCCGCCAGGCAGTCAGCACCGCTATCGATGACTAATTTGAATGGGACGCCCAGCCGGACTGCCGCCTGTTTGAACCCCGCCACCGCCGCGTCATCAGCATCGAAGGCAAAAAGCGTGAATCCGGGGCCGAGTTCCTCGAACACATTGCGGCCCGACGACAGAATCTGCGGCGGCAGATGATGGCCGATACGCGCTTCGAATGTATGACGACCATGAGCGCCGCTCTCCGCGCCGTCAGGACCGGCGACGATTGGCGAGCCTTCGTAATGGGGTTCGTAGCCAAGCACACGGGGGGCAGATTTACCGGCATGTTCTTCCTGCCAGGCGTGGCTGAATTCCGCGGCGTCCTTCTCCGGGTTGTAGCGTTCGAAAAACGCCCGGTCGGTTTCGATCCGTTCGGCGATGAACCCTTCGGCGGTATCGCGAAACACCGGATGGCGTTCGGTGCCATAGGATTCAAGCAGATGCTCGCCGCCCCAGCCGTCAAGCGCCGCCGCCAGTTTCCAGCCGAGATTGACCGCGTCCTCGAGTCCGTTATTGAGCCCGTACCCGCCATAGGGTGGGTGACTGTGCGCCGCGTCGCCGGCGATGAACACACGGCCGACCCGGTATCGCTCGGCGATGTCGAAGCGCAGGTCCCAGAACCCGACGTAATCGAACTCAACCGCGAAATCGAACCCGGCGACGCGCTGAAGCAGGCCGTGAAAATCATAGTTGTCGCGCGTGGTGTCCTTCGGCACCGGCGCGTGGAAAAACCAGCCTTCGTCGACGTCGATGCGGCCGAAAAACTGCCAGTAGCCATTCAATTCCTTGCGCATTACCCGGTACGTCGACCGTTCGGGAAAGCGTTTCAACCCTTCGTTCAGTTCGGGAGACCGGAACACGGCAAGCACCATGACCTGATCGAAATCGGCGCCCGAACGCGGAATGCCGATCTGTTGGCGCATATGCGAATGACTGCCGTCGCAACCGACAGCGTATTCCGCGTCGATAACCTCTCGCGCCGCGCCGTCGGCGGTTGCAAGCGTGACCCGAACGCCGCCATCATCCTGTTCCACATTCTCCATCGACCAGCCGAACCGCGCCTCGACACTAGGCAGGGTCGCCAGTTTCGCCCGCAGGACGGCCTCGGTGCGGTATTGCGGCAGGCGCTCGTTGTCCTGGTAATAGTAGCTGTTGACGAGCTCGCGCAGCGGCGGCGCATACCAGTCGTCGGTCGTCAGATCGCCATAGGCAATAATGCCGCTCATCGGATATTCCGGCGGCATCGCGCGGGCCGCGCGTAACTCATCGACGACACCCCAGCGCCAGAAATGCTCAACCGACCGCTGGGTCAAATTCTGGCCCTTGGGGATGCGCTGCGGCTCCACATGGCGCTCGACCAGCAGGCAGGATATCCCGCGCAGGCCGAGATCAACCGCCAGCGCCACACCTACCGGTCCGCCGCCGACGATGACGACCTGATATTTCATTGATACACTCCCCTGAACATCACGGAGTATTAGCATGAAAGCGGCTGTCGTCGGCGAGAACGGACTAGAAATTAAAGATATTGCGGAACCGGAGATCAAACCCAACGAGGTGATGATCCGGGTGCGCGCCTGCGGCATGAACCGGGCCGATGCGATGGTCGCAAGCGGCATGGTGCATGGCCGCGACGGCGGCGCCGGCACCGTCCCCGGAATCGAATATGTCGGCGAGGTGGTCGAGATCGGCGCGGAGGCGCAAGGCGTGAAACCGGGCGACCGGGTGATGTGCACCGGCGTTGCGGGCTGGGCCGAATACGCCACCGCCGACTGGGGCCGCGCTGTCGCGCTTCCGGCCAACAACATGTCCTGGGCGCAGGCCGCGACGCTGCCGGTCGCGCTGCAGACGATGCATAACGCGGCCGTTACCGCCGGACGATTCAAGGCGGGCGAAACAGTGATGATCCAGGGCGCCAGCACCGGGGTCGGGCTGATGGGTCAGCAGATCGCCAAGGCGCTCGGGGCGAAGCTGGTGATCGGTTCGTCGACCAACCCGGAACGCCGCGCGCGGCTCACCGAGTTCGGCGCCGACCTTGCCGTCGATTCAACAGACCCGGGCTGGGTCGACCAGGTGCTGGGGGCCACCGGTGGCGAGGGCGTCGACCTGATCGTCGACCAGATTTCCGGCTATGTCGCCAACCAGAACTTGGCGGCGACGAAAATACTGGGCCGCATCGTCAATGTCGGCCGCCTCGGCGGGTTCACCGGAGAGTTCAATTTCGACCTCCATGCGCTGCGCCGCATCGACTATATCGGCGTCACTTTCCGCACCCGCACAGTCGAGGAAGTGCGCGACATCGTGAAGGCGATGAAGGCCGATCTGTGGCAAGCCGTCGAGGCCGGCGCGCTAAACCTGCCGATTGACAGCGAATACGCCTTCGGCGACGCTGCGGAAGCGGTCGACTACATGAAAGCCAATAAACATTTCGGCAAGATTGTGCTGAACGTGGATGGCTGAGATAAAAAGTGAACAATTTTCCTTGTTACTAGCGAAAATTTTACGATATAGAATTTCAGTACGTTTAATATAGTAATTCGTTACTGGTAATTTGCGTTGTGCGTCAGGAGTTGTTCAATGCGTGTTGACCCCGCTTCGGCAAAGGATCCGGAAATTCCTTCTGTCCTGTTAAATCAGGCTTAGTCAGATGGGTTGGTCTTTATTTCCGAAACTAGCACGAAGCCTCGTTGCGACGTTCACACATCGGCCTCACGTAATGGTCGTTCTGCTGATATCGCTCACCCTGATCGGCTTTATCACGGGCGTGCGCCACTACGCGGAAGAGGGAAAGCGGCAAGCCGCCTGCAGTACGGCCAAGACATTCCAGGATTCTATCGGCGTCCTCCACGAATATTATTCGAGGGAGATTGAACCCCGCGCCCGGGCGGCGGGCGTCGAGTTTTCCGTGGATTTCGACAAACCCCGGACAAGTTTTCGTATCCCGCGACATTGTCGATCAAATTTGGGGAGGCATTGCGCGATTTGTATCCGATCCTGAGCACCAGCCTGTACAGCCGGACACCCTTCCCCAACCGGAAAGATCGCGTTCTCGACCGGTTCGAAGAGGAGTCACTCACCTACCTGGAGACGAATCCGAAATCCGAGTTCTATCGGATTGAGCAGATCGGTGGCAGGAAGTCATGAGATATGCGCGTGCCGTTCTCCTAAAGCCTGATTGCGCCGAGTGCCACAACAGGCCGGAATTCGGTTTTGACGGTCAATGAAGACCAGGCGATTTCCGGGGGGCGAGACAGGTATCGATGCCGGTACCCAATTTGACCCCGATTATCGATAAAGCGACGTCGACGGCAATTATCCTGGCGATCATTTCGTCAGGCCTGGGCGGCTTGCTGGTCTGGCCGATCGTGGCACGGCAACACGCCACATTGCGCCGAACCGAGAATCTGGCCGCTCAGCTTGACCTGAAGAATAAGGCCCTGGAGGAAGCAGGCCGGGCCAAGGGCAGGTTCCTCGCCGGGATCAGCCACGATCTCAAGACCCCGCTTAATTCCATCGTCGGCTTTGCCCAGATGATCCAGGACGGGATTACGGGCACCGCTCCGAATGACCAGGCAAACAATTACGCCGGCTACATTCATGAAAGCGGAACCAATCTCGGACGGTTGATCGACCAGCTTCTGGACATCTCCCGTATCGATTCCGGTCTTCGGGATCTGGACGAGAAAGCGATCGATCTGGCCAGCTTTATTACCGATTTGCGCCCGATGCTGGAAAATACCCTAAAGAGTTCCAGCATGAATCTGTCAACGGATTTGAAGGGCGATGCGCTCATTCTTTGCGCGGATAAACGGGCATTGATGTGCATCATCGAAAATTTAGTGGAGAATGCCGCAAAATATAGCGAAGGCTCGATTATCACGATCGAGTTCGTCGCCGGTGATAGCGGCGAAATAATCCTTCAGGTCTCGGATGACGGAAAGGGAATCGACCCGCAAGGGCGGAGCGAGATCACAAAGTTCGGCGTCCGCGCCCAGGAAACGTCAGGCCCGGCGTCAGGATACGGAATCGGCCTGTGGTCGGTGGTGACGCTTGCAGTCCTGCATGACGCAACCGTCGAGATCGATACATCGCCCAAATTGGGAGGATGCCGGGTTTCCGTTAAATTCCCACGCACCCGCCACGTCATTCGCTGACCTGCATTCAGATAACAGTATCTGCAAAGTCGAACCGGTTCAGCGTCCAGCCCGGATCAGATCTGCCGCCTTTTCCGCGATCATGATCACCGGTGCGTTGGTGTTGCCGCCGACGATGGTCGGCATGATCGCCGCGTCGGCGACCCGCAGACCGTCGATCCCGCGGACCCGGAGTTCCGGATCGACCACAGACCCGGGATCGGATCCCATCCGGCAGGTGCCGACGGGATGGAAGATGGTGCTGGCGGTATCGCGCACCCAGTCGGCCAGCTCATCGTCATTGGCAAACTCCCTGCCCGGCACGACCTCGGGGCCGCGCAGTTTGTCGAATTTGGGCGAATCCATCAGCCGGCGGACTTCGCGAAAACCGCGCACCAGCGCCGCAAGATCGCGCTCGTCGGTGAAAAACTGCGGGTCGATCACCGGCGCCGCCAGCGGGTCGGCGGAACCGAGCCGGATTTCGCCGCGGCTTTCCGGCCGCAATAGCACGATACTTGTACTGTAGCCGTGCCCCCAGCCGATCAGCCTGCCGTTCTGGCCACGCTTTCCGGGCACAAACACGACCTGAATATCCGGCCGGTCGAGACCCGGCAGCGTGCGGATAAACCCGCCGCCTTCGACCAGATTGCTGGTCCAGAACCCGCGCCGGCCAAACACATATTTGGCAACCTGCCAGGCATGGTGCGGGACGCTGCGCAGCGACAGGCCGTAGGGCGCCGTGCTCGGGCTGTCGATTTCGATCCGGTTGGCGACGTGATCTTGCAAATTTTTACCGACCGCCGGCAGGTCATGAACACTGTCGATCCCCTGGCCCGATAGCGCCGCGCCGTCACCAATTCCCGACAGCATCAGCAATTGCGGCGAGGCTATGGCGCCCGCCGCCAGGATGACTTCGCGCCGGGCGCCGATGTGCCGGCGTTCCCCGCGCTCCGCAATCTCCACACCGGTGGCACGCTTGCCGTCGAGCACCACACGCGCAACCCGGCCGTCGGTGACGATGTCAAGATTGGGCCGGTTGCGGGCGGGATTGAGATAGGCAGAGGCGGTCGACCAGCGGCGGCCGTTTTTCTGGGTGACCTGATGAATACCGAACCCGTCCTGCTCGGGTCCGTTGAAATTGTCGGTGTGGCGATACTGAAGCTCGGCGGCGGCGTCGCAGAAGGTTTCGTGCAACGGGCTTGGGCTGTCGATAAACGTGACGTTGAGCGGCCCGGAATCGCCGTGCAGCGGGCCATGAATCGGATCATTGCCGAACTGCTCGTTGCATTCCGCCTTTTTAAAATAGGGCAGCACGTCGTCCCAGCCCCAGCCCGGATTCCCCGCCGCCGCCCAGTCGTCGTAATCGTTGCGGTGGCCGCGGATATAGACCATGCCGTTGATCGAGCTCGACCCGCCGAGCACCTTGCCGCGCGGGATATACACCTCGGCGCCGCCCATCTTTTCCTGCGGCACGGTCGTGAATCGCCAGTTCAGCGTCTTGTGGCGCATCAGCGTGAAGATCGTGGCGGGGATATGGATAAACGGGTTGCGGTCGCGCGCGCCTGCCTCGATCAGGCAGACGGTGGTATTCGCATCTTCGCTGAGCCGCGCCGCCAGCACGCAGCCGGCCGATCCGCCGCCGACGATGACATAGTCGTAGGATTGCCGTTCGCTCATGCCGATACTGCCTCGGGCATCGCCTCGCGGCAGGTGGTGCGGCGCACATCGCGCACCTGGTTGCGATCGTCGAACGGCCGCGCCCGGTGCATGGTCGCAAGATTGTCCCAGATGACCACCTCGCCCACCCGCCAGTAATGGGCGTAGACGAATTTCGGCTGGGTCGCGAAGGCCAGCAGTTCATCGAGCAGCGCGCGGCCTTCGTCCTCCGGCCAGCCGACAATGCCGGACGCGTGCGACGCGAGATACAGCGAATTCCGGCCGGCGCGCTCGTGCACCAGCTTGTGACGCGCGGGCGGGCGCGATTTCAGTTCTTCCTCGGTCGGCGGCGGTCCACCGCCGACGACCCGCGAATACCAGTAGGAATGATCCGCCTCCAGACCCTCAAGTCGTGTCTTCATGGTGTCCGGCAGCGCGTCGTAAGCGGCACGCATATCGGCAAATTCGGTCGGCGGGCCGCCATCGGCCGGCAGTTCATGGGCGGATAGCAGCGAATAGGTCGCGCGGATCGGATGGAACGATATGTCGGTGTGCCACAGCCGGTTGGCTCGCTTGAAGGCGAGACGCCGGTCGTCTTCGGCATAAATGCCGCCGGTCTCGTCCAGATTGCTCTGATCGATGATCTCGAAATGGGGAATGCGGTTCTCGCCGCTTGCCGCGATCGTCAGGACGGGACGCGCCTCGACCGGCCCGAGGCGGCAACTGAACGCAATGTGTTCTTCATTGCTCAGCGGCACGTCATGCGGGACCACGCCGACGGCGTATTTGTCCATCGCCGAGACGAGTTCGGCGACCCCGGCATCGGACAGGTCGCGAAGATCTATCCCGCCCAATTCCGCAGCGAGCAGAGGGTGTAGCGGGCGTACGGTCAGTGCCATTGAAATTCTTCCCCGCCTCGTCCCCTTTTCGACTTCGCCCTAACCGTTGAGGTGACGGGCGGCGGCGGAAACCGCAGCTGTAATTAACTTTGTTCGGTATGCCATCGGTTCGTTTCCTTATTAATTTTATTATTTTTGTTTTTTTGCAAAATTATTAGGCACCAAACGAACTTCGGACGCAATGGATGGTTTGGAACGGTGCGTGCCGCCCTCAGACCCCTGCGGTCTCGATATCGA
>Ga0209403_10003443_pt1 | contig 17862 bp, 15 predicted proteins | sample ArcticOcean_MG_C_8_FD_187440 | JGI IMG/M metagenome (GOLD analysis project Ga0209403, IMG submission 187440) | Marine microbial communities from western Arctic Ocean - ArcticOcean_MG_CB11_86 (SPAdes) (version 2) | ecosystem: Environmental > Aquatic > Marine > Oceanic | place: Arctic Ocean... | reverse complement strand
CAGTCGCGCTTGCTGAGCCTAGTGAGATTGATGATATAAATATACTGCAGGCTACATTGCTAGCGATGGAACGTGCAGTTAAGCAGCTTCAGCTTAAACCGAACATTATTAAGGTGGATGGAACGCAGGTTCCTAAATTCAAAGATGAGAGTTATGTTTTTATGGCCTATGCGGTGGTTCATGGCGACCAATTAGTGCCAGCGATCAGCGCTGCTTCCATTCTTGCTAAGGTTTATAGGGATCGTTTGATGCGAAGATGGCATCTTCGCTATCCTGTATATGGGTTTGATTCAAATAAGGGGTACGGTACGCCGTATCACCTTGCAGCACTTGGCCGAGTTGGGCCGTGTCCAATACATCGTAAGAGTTTTTCTCCGGTCAAACGTGCGTCAGTTGATGGTTGAATACGTTCATTTAGCCGTTCACAGTGAATTTTCGCTCGTAGACAGTGTGGTGCGCGTTCAAGTTCTATTGGAGCAGGTTGAACAGATGCGTATGCCTGCTATCGCTCTTACTGATCAGAGTAATGTGTTTGCGATGGTGAAGTTCTATCGAACTGCCATTAAACATGGAATCAAGCCGATAATTGGCGCGGATGTTTGGGTAGGGGAGTCCCAAGAAGATAGGAAGCCGAGTCGACTCTCACTTTTATGCACTAATGTAGAGGGATTTAAAAATCTGAGCCGGTTGTTGACGCTTGGGTACATAGAGGGACAGCAACATGCGGAGCCAATGCTTCTTAAGGAATGGCTAAAACCTGACAGACTCGAAGGACTCATTGCTCTTTCGGGAGGCCAGTTTGGTGAGATTGGTAGAGCTTTGCTGAGTGCTAATCCTGAGAGTGCTTCAGAGATTTTAGATGAATGGACGACTCGTTTCCCGGGTCGTTATTACTTGGAGCTTCATAGGGTTGGACGGGTGGATGAGGATATTCATGTGGCTCGTGCGGTAAATCTTGCAAGCCAATATGCGGTACCGATCGTCGCAACTAATGACGTTAGGTTTGTTCGACGAGACGACTTTGAGGCACATGAGACTCGAATTTGTATTCAGCGCGGACGAACCCTGGATGACCCCACACGGCCTAGAGAATACACGGAAGATCAATACTTAAAGTCCTCAGCTGAGATGGCTGAAGTTTTTTTTGATCTTCCGGAGGCGCTCGCTAATAGCCTTCATATAGCACAACGATGTAGCTTCCAGCTATCTTTGGGACAACCGTGTCTGCCTGATTTAAGTGTTCCTGAGGGTAAAGACCCAGCTGGGTATCTTAGGGAGAAATCGCTCGATGGGCTTAGTATTCGAGGGCTATCAGGAAAGACGAGCTATGAAGGCAGGCTAGACCAAGAACTCGGTGTGATCTGTGAGATGGATTTCGCAGGATACTTTCTGATAGTTGCAGATTTCATTAGTTGGGCACGGGAGAATGACATTCCGGTAGGGCCAGGACGTGGTTCTGGCGCTGGATCTCTCGTGGCTTATGCACTTGGTATTACCGATCTAGATCCTATAGAACATGAGCTTCTTTTTGAGCGATTTTTGAATCCAGAGCGTGTTTCCATGCCGGATTTTGATATTGATTTCTGTATTGATGGCCGAGATCGAGTGATTGAATATGTGGCCGAGCGGTATGGTCGTGATCGTGTGTCTCAAATTATTACTTTTGGAACAATGGCTGCGCGTGCAGTTGTAAGAGATGTGGGGCGTGCGCTTGGGATGCCGTATGGTTATGTTGACCGTATTGCAAAGCTAATTCCGTTTGAGATAGGGATTACACTTAAGGATGCGTTATCTGAGAATGATGAATTAAAAGAACTGTACAAGTCAGAAGAAGAAGTAAGTACGTTAATTGATATGGCTCAACAGCTTGAGGGGATTGCTCGAAACGCTGGAACTCATGCAGGTGGAATTGTCATTGCCCCTGAACCATTAACGGAGTTTATGCCCCTTTACTGTGAACCGGGTGGGGGCATGCTGACACAACTTGATAAAAACGACGTTGAGGCTCTTGGTCTCGTAAAGTTCGATTTTTTAGGTTTAAAAACGCTAACGATTATTGATCGAGCATTGAAGTCAATTAACCTAAATAGAATAAAGCCTGGGGAGAAGTCAATTCAGGTAGATCAGATTCCTGGGGGTGATTCGAAAACCTATAATCTTTTGAAGAAAGGCTCTACTACTAGCATTTTTCAGTTGGAATCTTTTGGCATGCGTCGCTGGATAAAAGAGCTTCAGCCGGATTGTTTTGATGATTTGGTCGCGCTTCTTGCTTTGTATCGTCCAGGTCCCCTTAAGTCAGGGATGGTTAAAGATTTTATCGATCGTAGGCATGGAAAAAATTCTAGCCCTATTGATTATTTTCATCCGATTCTTGAGCCTATCTTGAAGGCGACTTATGGAGTGATCCTATATCAGGAACAGGTTATGCAGATCGCTAGAGTGATGGCAGGTTACTCACTTGGGGGGGCAGATCTCTTGCGACGCGCTATGGGCAAAAAAAAGCTGGAAGAAATGGAACAGCAGCGTTCAGTTTTTTTAGAGGGTGCTGCAAAGCAGGGAATTGATAGGAATGTTTCTGGGAAAGTGTTTGATTTGATGGAAAAATTCGCGGGTTATGGATTCAATAAATCGCACTCAGCTGCCTATGCGCTCATTGCCTATCAGACTGCTTGGTTGAAGACACACTATCCAGCAGATTTTATGGCATCGGTACTCACTGCGGATGCGGATAACACAGACAAGCTTTTTATGTTGAAACATGATTGTTCCCAGTTTGGGATTAAGCTTGAATTGCCGAATATTAATTCTTCTTCTTTTGAGTTTTTGGCTATAAATGATGATTCAATCCGGTATGGGTTGGGGGCTATTAAGGGGGTTGGCCAGGCCGTTATAGGCAGGATAGTTGTAGACCGGAAAACTCATGGAATTTTTGCTGGTCTTCCGGATTTATGCAGAAGAGTTGAAAGCCTTAATAGGCGAGTATTAGAAGCATTAACACGTTGTGGAGCTCTTGATGAATTTGGAGAAAACCGAGCAACACTGATGGTGGCTATTCCCAATGTCCTAAAATTGGCTGAGCATACTGCGCATGCAAAGGCAGTAGGTCAGGGAACTCTGTTTGCTGAACAGGAGACAATTGCCGACTTCGATCAATTTTTAACGCAGATTCCTGATTGGAGTGAGAGCAAAAGACTTAGCGCTGAAAGAGAAAGTTTAGGTCTTTATTTAACGGGGCATCCGTTTGATGAGTACTCAAAACACTGCGCACACTTCACTCATGGGTCTATTAGAAATTTAATTGACACCCTTCCGGAAGGTGGCAGAAATGGATATGTGAAGGGTTTGCGAAAAGAAGTCACCATGGCTGGATTGGTTGTTGATGTTATTCGTCGTCGTAGCAGAGTTTGTGTCACTTTAGATGATAATACTGATCGACTAGAAGTTGTTCTGTTTGATGATGTGTATAACCAGTGTAAACATTTGATTGCCAAAGATATTGCATTGGTTGTTGAAGGTCAGCTTCGGTTCGATGAGTTTTCGAACGCATGGCAAGTGACAGCGCAGCGGATAAAGCCAGTGGATGATACGATAGAGGAATATGCTCGGCGAATCACTATCCAATGGCCAGCAGATAAAAATGGCACCGATTTTTTGCTTAATCTAAAGGATACTCTCCAACCATTTATGAATGGTCGCTGCGAAGTTTGTCTAGAGTATTCTGGACCAACTGCTAGTGCATCTCTGACATGTGGTGACCGCTGGACCGTTAAGCCAACTCGCGAGTTGCGAGAACGATTAGGAGTATTGCTTGGTGCTGAAAATTACTCAATACACTACCCAAAGCATTTTGCTTAGTGATATATCTCAAATAATCGTGTTGGCGATTTTTTCTTTGGATATTCTGTGCTTGTCAGTGTTTCACGCTTGCAGGTAAAGTCTTAAAATGGATCTTAATTTTCTTGATTTTGAACAGCCTATTGCTGAGCTTGAGTCAAAAATCGACGAGCTGAAATTCGTTGGTAATGATTCAGAGGTAAATATTAGCGAAGAGATTCGCAGACTGAGGAAGAAAAGCAAGGTTTTAACGCGCGATATCTTTTCTGGTTTATCCTCTTGGCAGATAACACAGTTGGCGCGTCATCCTCAACGGCCATATTCGCTAGACTATATTTCTCGATGTTTCACGATGTTTCAAGAGCTCCATGGGGATCGAATGTATGCAGATGATCTTGCAATAGTGGGTGGTATGGCAAGGTTAGAAGGTCAGCCCGTAATGGTTTTGGGCCATCAAAAGGGTCGTAATACAAAAGAACGAATTCGGCGAAATTATGGTATGGCACGCCCTGAAGGGTATCGTAAGGCATTGCGGTTAATGCGCATGGCAGAGAAATTTAATCTTCCTTTGATCACGTTTATCGACACTCCAGGTGCTTACCCTGGCATAGGGGCGGAAGAGCGAGGACAGAGTCAGGCAATTGCCCAAAACCTAGTGACTATGGCGAGCCTTAGGGTTCCAATTATTTGTGTGATTATTGGTGAAGGCGGCTCAGGCGGCGCATTAGCAATCGGAGTGGCTGATAAGGTAATTATGCTTCAATACAGCATCTACTCTGTTATCTCACCAGAGGGTTGTGCATCCATTCTATGGAAGAGTACAGAGAAAGCTGAAGCAGCAGCAGCGGCACTTGGCGTTACAGCTGAGCGGCTTTTAAAACTTGGTTTGATCGACGAAGTGATTCCTGAACCCCTAGGTGGCGCTCATCGTGATGGAAAAGCAATAGCGGAAGCCCTGCAGAGCTCGCTTCTGAATGCCTCTAACGAATTACAGTCTTTTTCCAGTAGTGCCTTAGTTAAAAAACGTCGACTTCGGTTGGCAAATTACGGGGCATATCAGGAGGGTTAGGTCTGAGCTCAGTTGACCTATGACCTTTCGTAGCTAGCAGTTGCGCTTCAAGTGGAGCCTATGGAAACGTTTCTTAAACTTCTCAGGCAAAGTCTTTCTAGGTTCCCTTCGAACTCAGAGCGTTACGTAGTAGCTTTCAGTGGCGGATTGGACTCTACCGTTCTCTTAGCTGCCATGCAGCGATTGGAGTCGGGGGTTACAGTGCGTGCTGCGCATATTGATCACGGTCTTCAGACAGACTCATATAAATGGGAAGCTCACTGTAGAGAGACCGCTAGCGCATTAGGGGTTGAGTACGTAAGTTCTAAGCTCCTAATTGAAAGTCAATCTGGTGATAGCCTCGAGGCCTTAGCTCGAGAGGCTCGGTATCGTGCTCTTCAGGACTTATTGGCACCTGGAGAGATTTTATTGACTGCTCACCATGCGGATGATCAATTAGAAACATTGTTGCTTCGGTTGCTTCGCGGAAGTGGTGTTAAGGGAATGCGAGGTATTTCTAGTTTTCATCGATTTGGAAATGGGTATTTAGGAAGACCATTGCTTCATATGACTCGGAGGGAACTTCAAGGGATGGGTGTTGAGTGGGAACTCGAGTGGCTCGATGACCCGATGAATCTGGATGAGAGATTCGACCGTAATTTTATTCGAAAAAAGGTCTTGCCGCAGGTTACGACTCGTTGGCCATCGGGTGGTAAAACTGCGGTGAGGGCGGCTCGGCAGATGGCTGATGCCCAGGAAATTCTTGATGGAGTAGCAGAGTCAGATAGCTCGGGTATTCTTCATCCAGATCGGATATCTCAGGCTGCTTTGCTTGAACTCTCTGCCTCTCGACAGAGAAATGTACTTCGTCACTTGATTGGGAGGGCAGGGCTGCCTATCCCTGATTCAGTCCAAATGGATGAATTGCTTAAAAGCTTGCAGGTTAGGCGGATTGACGCTGAGACTCAAGTGCAATGGCCAGGTGGAGAAGGGCGCATTTACCGAGGGGTTCTCCATCTTTTTGCTCCTTTTGGAATGGGCTCGAGAGATAACTATATAGGTGAGCTTACAAAAACTCAGCCTTGGTCTGGGCCTGAAGGGCGTATATCTCTTGTCTCAACGACTGGCCAAGGATTGCCGGATATTTGGGTAAAAAAAGGTCTTAGCGTGCGTTTTCGTGTGGGTGGTGAGTGTTTCAAACCTCCAAGCTACAATCACAGTCGTTCGCTAAAGAAGTGGTTCCAAGAGACTGGAGTACTTCCTTGGTTGAGGGGGCGTGTTCCACTGCTTTATAGAGATGAACAGCTTGTTGCGGTGGGGGACTTATGGGTTTCCAATGTGGCTAAGGATGCCCAAGAAAATAAGCAGAAATGGCAGATTTCGTGGACTAATCATCCCCCTATGACTTAAATAGAGTGGCCGTGGCGGGGTTCTTTTGGTAGTTTGTAAAGCCATCTTGGCCAATTTCTTGGCCCTGGAATTTTTTTAAATGAATATGGATGGGAAATGACACAATTCATTTTTATTACCGGTGGAGTTGTTTCCTCTTTGGGTAAGGGGATCACGGCTGCTTCTCTTGGAGCAATCCTAGAGGCGCGTGGACTTACCGTACGAATGACAAAGTTAGATCCATATATTAATGTCGACCCGGGGACGATGAGTCCTTTTCAGCATGGGGAGGTATTTGTCACCGAGGATGGAACTGAGACAGATTTGGATCTTGGACATTACGAACGGTTTGTTAGCACTAAAACGTGTAGCGATAGTAACTTCACTACCGGAAGAATTTATAGCAACGTCATTGCAAAGGAGCGTCGCGGAGGGTATTTAGGAGCGACTGTTCAGGTTATTCCGCACATCACTGATGAGATAAAAAAAAGTGTGATAAAAAGTGCTGGTGATGCTGATATTTGCATGGTTGAAATAGGCGGGACTGTTGGTGATATCGAATCACTACCGTTTCTTGAAGCTATTAGACAGCTAGGTGTGGAGCTGGGTCGTGATCGAACCGTTTATATACATCTTACTTTAGTGCCCTATATCGCGGCATCCTCTGAGATTAAGACCAAACCAACGCAGCATTCAGTTAAAGAATTGCGGTCGATAGGTATTCAACCAGATGTTTTGGTGTGTCGCTCAGAACAGTTTTTGCCGCTAGATCATCAAGCAAAAATTGCTTTATTTACTAATGTAGAACAACGAGCGGTTATCTCTGCCGTGGATGTGGATGATTTATATAAAATTCCTCTAATGCTTAAGGAGCAGAGGCTTGATGATATCGTTATCGACAAGTTACGTCTTGATGTGCCTCCTGCAGACCTCGCTAAATGGCAATCAGTAGTTGATGCGAAGGCGAACCCAGAAGCCGAGGTCGACGTAGCGATGGTTGGTAAGTATGTCAATCTTAAGGATGCCTATATCTCTCTTACCGAAGCCCTTATGCATGCTGGCATTCATACTCGCACACGTGTGAATATCCATTATTTTGATGCGGAAGAACTTGAGTTGGAAGGCGTTGAAAAATTGAAAGATATGGATGCAATTCTTGTTCCTGGTGGATTTGGTGAGCGAGGCATAGAGGGAAAAATTCAGTCCGTTAAATTAGCACGTGAAAAGAAAATTCCGTATCTCGGAATTTGCTTGGGGCTGCAGATTGCAGTGATTGAGTTTGCTCGTAATGTTTCTCACTTAAATAATGCGCATTCGACGGAGTTTTTTCCGGAAACGCCCCATCCTGTGATCGGCCTAATTACAGAGTGGCAGGATCGAACTGGTTCGATCGAGGAGCGTAGCAAGGATTCAGATTTTGGTGGATCAATGCGCTTAGGCGCTCAAAACTGTCAACTTGCAGATGAGAGTCTCATTCGCTCTATCTACAAAACAGAGACAATTTCTGAACGTCACCGCCACCGTTATGAGTTTAATAATAATTATCTTAATGAGTTGAAAGAGAGAGGACTATCATTTTCGGGTGTATCAGAGGATGGTTTAGTTGAGGTGATTGAGTTATCGGAACATCCCTGGTTTCTTGCTTGCCAGTTCCATCCAGAATTTACCTCTAATCCCTTAAATGGACACCCCTTATTCATTAGCTTTGTGTCTGCAGCTCGTGCATGTCAGGCGGTTAATCTGTCAAAAGATGGCAGTGAATGAAACTCTGTTGCTTTGACGTCGATAATTCAAAGCCTTTTTTTCTGATCGCAGGGCCATGCGTGATCGAGGGAGAGTCTTTTTTGCTCGATGTTGCAGAAGAGCTCAAGCAAATTACTGTAGAGCTGGGTATTCCACTGATTTTTAAATCCTCCTTTGATAAGGCGAACCGTTCATCTATGGATAGCTTCAGAGGACCTGGTATTGAATCGGGACTAAAGGCTTTAGAGGCGGTAAAGAAAAATCTTAATCTACCTGTTTTGACCGATGTTCATGAGGACACTCCTTTAAATGAAGTTGCGTCGGTCGTAGATGTTATGCAAACACCATCTTTTTTGTGTCGTCAAACCAACTTTATCCTAGCAGTGGCATCTTGCGGTAAGCCAGTGAACATTAAAAAGGGACAGTTTCTGTCGCCTTGGGAAATGATTAATGTTGTGGAAAAAGCCAAGTCCACGGGAAATGAAAATATTATGGTTTGTGAACGGGGATATATGTTCGGTTATAACAATTTGGTTGCGGATATGCGTTCCCTTGTCGCATTGCGTGAAACTGGATGTCCTGTGGTTTTTGATGCGGGCCATTCGGTCCAGCGCCCAGGCAGTCGGGGTGATATGTCTGGTGGTGATCGGCATCTTATACCGCCGTTAGCTCGTGCTGCGGTAGCGACTGGGATTGCTGGATTGTTTCTTGAGACTCATCCAAATCCTAATGAAGCAAAAAGTGATGGTCCTAACTCATGGCCTTTAAGGAATTTAAAGGCATTGCTGATGCGATTAAAGGCTATTGATAGTGCAGTAAAGAGTGGAAGCTTGGAAGAGCATCTTGACTAGGGGCTAAGGAGAAGGCATGAGCCATATTAGGGAAGTTCGCGGGATCGAAATATTAGATTCTAGAGGTAACCCGACTGTCGAGGCTGAGGTAATTCTTGAGACCGGCGCACGTGGTCGTGCGGGTGTGCCATCGGGGGCATCAACTGGTTCTCGAGAAGCAGTCGAATTGCGTGATAGCAATATATCTCGTTACCTAGGGAGGGGAGTTTCTCTGGCTGTGGAAAACGTAAACAGGGATATTGCGTCAGCAGTGATTGGTCTGGATGTGTCAGATCAACAGGGACTGGACTCGACGCTTATCAAACTTGATGGAACACCAAACAAGAGCCGTTTAGGAGCTAATGCAATGCTAGCTGTGTCATTGGCTGCTGCTAAAGCTGCAGCCAATGACACAGGACAGCCGCTCTATCAATCACTTGCAAAAGTTGATTCTTATGAAATGCCTGTGCCGATGATGAACATCATGAATGGAGGGGCGCACGCGAACAATAGCATTGATATTCAAGAGTTTATGATTCTCCCGGTAGGGGCTCCTAACTTTTCAGAAAGCATGCGTTATGGAGCAGAAATATTCCACGCTTTAAAAAAAGTGCTTGATAGGCAAGGTTTAAATACGACGGTTGGAGATGAAGGCGGGTTTGCACCCAATCTGGAGTCGAATGAGGCGGCTCTGAAAATCATAGAGGAAGCTGTTGAAGATGCAGGCTATACCTTAGGGCGAGAGATTTTTCTTGGGCTTGATACTGCCAGCTCTGAATTTTATTCTGAAGGGTTCTATCACTTAGAGTCAGAGAACAAACATTTTGATCCCGCAGAATTTTGCGGTTATCTAGAGGATCTTGTTGCACGTTACCCGATCATTTCCATTGAAGATGGTATGGCAGAGGATGATTGGGATGGTTGGACTCTGTTAAGTGAACGGCTAGGAGATCGTATACAACTGGTTGGTGATGATCTTTTCGTTACAAACACAGAGATCCTAAAGATAGGGATAGAGAAGAATATAGCAAATAGCATTCTGATTAAGCCAAATCAGATCGGTACTTTGTCGGAAACTATCGAGGCCATTAATATGGCAAATTCGGCAAACTACACCTCCGTTATTTCACATCGATCCGGAGAGACTGAAGATTCCACCATAGCCGATATTGCAGTTGCCACCACCGCTACTCAGATTAAGGCAGGCTCTATAAGCCGTTCTGATCGCTTGGCGAAGTATAATCAGCTTCTTAGGATCGAGAACCAGTTAGGTGATAAGGCTTCTTATGCGGGGATCAACGCCTTTCCGATGACTCTTTAAGTGAAGTAATGCTATGCGAATATTGTTGACCTTAATGTTATCAATTCTGTTTCTCCTGCAGGCGAGACTGTGGTTGTCTGATGAAGGGATGAGTGAGGTATGGAAACTGGAGGCGCAACTCTCTGAGCGCACAGAGGAGAATCACCAGCTTGCGATAAGAAATGCTGTATTAGAGGGTGAAGTGGTTAATCTGAAGGAAGGGATAGAGGCGGCAGAGGAACGAGCCCGAACTGACCTAGGTATGATTGCTGAAGGCGAGACGTTTTATATGGTTGCTAGACCGAGCTCACAAATAAACCAATCTCAGGGTCAGAACTTAAGCTCTTCTTTTCCGGCGCTAATGTCACCCTTAAAGATAGAGCAGTAGCCGGATTATTTCGTGGTCATGAAAGTTTTATGACCCTTCAAATAGAGAATAGTATGGTAGTTTTTTGTTTTACTAGCGTGGGCGTAGCAGAACATAGACTGCGCCAGAGCCTCCATGGCGGACTCGAGCGGAAGCAAACGCTAGTATGTCTTCCCATTGAGCTAGCCAATGCTGAACATGGCCCTTTAAAACAGGTCCTTCAGCCCCTGAGCGTAGACCCTTACCATGAATTACCCGTACACAACCAAGCCCGCGATTTCTCGATTCCTCAATGAATTCTCGTAAGTATTTTTTTGATTCTGCAGCTGTAAGCCCGTGTAAATCGACTTCTGCTTCGATACTGAAGTGTCCGCGATGCAGCTTTTTAAAGGTGCGTTGAGGTAAACTTGGATGGCAGTAAGCCGCTTCCTCCCCAAGTTGTTCAAGGACATAAGGTTGGTTGAGAGTCTTGCTAAGATTCTCACGCAGAACCTCTTCTCTAGCCGCTCTAGAATACCGTGCCTTAACGCTAGGATGTTTTTGATTCTGAATGCGCTCTTCGTGTTCAAGTGGCTTGACGTTTTTCATCGCATTTCTGAACACATCTGTATCTTCGCTATTGCTCAAGGTACAACTCCTATTGCTATAGAACATACATTATAGGTATTTAATTAAGTGCGAATATTACTTTCTAATGATGACGGATACCGCGCCTTGGGCCTGCGTTTGTTGGCGCGTGCGCTCGAAAATCTAGCAGAGGTCATTGTGGTAGCTCCTGATCGTAACCGGAGCGGAGCTAGCAATTCACTTACGCTTGATGCGCCTCTTAGGGTTGAGCGGATTGATTCTAATATCTATTCTGTTAATGGCACCCCGGCTGACTGTGTCCACGTAGCTATTACTGGACTATTAGAGGCCGAACCAGACATGGTGATTTCTGGTATAAATCATGGAGCTAATTTAGGGGACGATGTGCTCTATTCTGGCACTGTTGCGGCAGCAATGGAGGGGAGATTCTTAGGTCTACCAGCAGTCGCTGTATCACTGGTTGCTGAGCAATCTCATCACTTTGATACAGCCGTGTCCATGGTTCATCAAATCATAGAAGGGATAATGGATAATCCACTTCCTAGTGACACCATCTTAAACATAAATGTGCCGGATCGGTCTATAGAGGCGATTGGTGGGATTAAGGTAACGCGTCTTGGGGGTAGATGCCGCCCAAACCCAGTTGTGCTTGCTCGTGATCCCAAGGACCGTCCTGTTTACTGGATTGGGCCTGCCGGCGAGGGCCAAGATGCTGGCCCTGGAACCGATTTTGATGCAATTGCTAATGATTTCGTTTCAGTTACTCCTATTAAGGTTGATTTGACTGATCATTGCGCACTGGATCCCCTTGAAAATTGGTTGAAACAGTTAAAATGAAACGAGAGCAAAATGTTTCCGGGGTTGGAATGACATCTGCTCGGACTCGAGATAGATTAATAGACCGGCTTAGGGGAGAGGGAATCAAAAATGAGGCTGTTTTGGAACGAATTCGTAACGTTCCGCGGCACTTATTTGTAGATGAGGCCCTCGCGAGCCGCGCTTATGAAGATACGGCTTTGCCCATTGGCTTTGGACAAACCATTTCTCAGCCCTACATCGTTGCTTTAATGACTGAGGCTTTGATCGAGGGATTGAGTTCCGACAAAAAATTAATCAAAGTATTGGAGATTGGTACTGGATGTGGATATCAGACGGCAATACTTGCGCCTTTCGTTCAACACATCTATAGCATCGAACGTATAAATACGCTTATTCCACGTGTTCGCCCAAGACTTTCTCAGCTTCAGGTGCATAATTTAACATTGCGTCACGCCGATGGTTGGCGAGGCTGGATAAGCCAAGCGCCTTTCCAGGGGATTCTTGTTGCAGCTTCACCTCCCAAGGTGCCCCAGGATCTTCTTGATCAATTGGACGAAGGCGGTCGTTTGGTGATTCCCATTGGTACGCGTAATAGTCAGCAGCTACAGCGTATTACTCGACGTGGAGATATCTTTAAGATTGAAAAATTGGAACTAGTAAGCTTTGTTCCTCTTTTGGAGGGGACTGAAGGTTGAAGTTATTTACTAGATTATATGATTACACGATCAGCCTATCTAGGCATCCTCAAGCGGAGCGTTATCTTTTTTCTCTCAGTTTTTCAGAGTCTTTTTTCTTCCCAATTCCTCCAGACATTATGCTTATACCAATGACGCTTGCTAAGCCGCAGAGCGGGTGGCGTTATGCTGTTTTAACTACCATTGCGTCAGTTATTGGTGGCTTGTTGGGGTATCTCATTGGCTTATTCGCACTAGATACAATAGAACCTCTCCTAATGCAGCTCGGATATTGGGAAAGGTATCTTGCTGCCACAGGTTGGTTTCTGGAATGGGGGTTTTTAGCGGTTTTTATAGCTGGGTTTTCTCCAATACCCTATAAAGTTTTTACCATTGCGGCGGGGGCTCTGAATATGTTTCTGCCAGCATTCATTCTGGCGTCCTTGATAGGGCGTGGTAGTAGGTTTTTCTTAGTAGCTGGGTTGCTACGCTGGGGTGGCGAGTCCATGGAAAAGAAATTGCGAAATTACGTAGAGCAGATTGGCTGGTTTTTGCTAATCTTTTTTGTGATTTTTTATTTTTTTATTCGCATGGGAATTTAACGAGCGTGAGAGTCTTTAGACTGTATATTGTCATTTTGACAATTGCGTTTTTTCTTGGCTGTACGCCAACAATTGTGGAGTACACACCTCGCATGCATGTAGTGCGAGCGGGCGAGACTTTACAAGTAATAGCGTGGAGATATGGCCTAGATGTCAGAAATCTTTCCCAATGGAATCGTATAGAAAATCCAAACCTGATTTTTGTTAATCAGCAACTTAACTTGATTCCTCGAGATGGGGATAGAACGGTTTCTGTGCTGCGAAATTCTCAACAATCGGAATTAACTTCTACTCAGTCTGTCTTACCGGCGCCAAGTTGGTTATGGCCTGTCAAAGGCCCGCTTTTAAGCACTTACGGCTCCGATAGCGGTACTGGAAAGGGAATTGGCATAGGGGGAGAGGTAGGAAGTGGTATTCGCGCGGCAGCAACTGGTCGAGTGGTTTATGCCGGAGATGGTCTGATCGGATATGGCCAGCTTTTGATTATCCAGCATAATCCCACGTACCTAAGCGCCTATGGGCATAATGATCGTCTGATTGTGTCGGAGGGCGACTCAGTTGAACAGGGGCAGGTGATTGCAGCTATGGGTATAGGACCCGGTCGACAGCCTCAACTCCACTTTGAGATCCGACGCAACGGCGGATCTGTCGATCCGCTGGCCTATCTGCCTAGATAAGAGAAAGACTGTAAGGGCTTATGACGTAAGGAACAATGCAGCTACTACAGCACGATTTTCGTGTACTAAAACATTATATGTTCGGCATGCTGCGGGTGTATCCATAACCTCTAAGCCAACCCCCTGAATAGCTGCTTCTGCCATGAGACCCATGCTTGGAATACATACGGAGTTGCCGGTCCCAAGTATTATAAGTTCGGGTTCAAATGCCAGGGCAGATTCAAGATCTGCGAGTGTCAGGGAGGCAGGATTCGAAACATTCCAATCTTTCAGTAAGTTTTGAGCTGATATAATGAGATGACTGCGCACCCATTGTTCGCCCACGCGTACGCCCCCAGTTTCCCATGCCGAAACTAGATTGGCGGCCGAATTTTCCCTCATAAACTTGATAAACTTTCTCCAATTAGAACTAGGTTTGATTATAAGCGCATATATTATGCCAAGGAGTTATTAGAACCAGTGCCAGTAATCGAAGAACGTCAACAAGTTCCGGGTTCGAACCATTGGTCGTGGCCGAAAGGTACTCATCATGTACTTCGGCAAGTCCTTTCTCGTCGAGAAATAAAGTCCCCATCGGAGATTGATCTATCTCTTAGTGGGCTGCGTCCAGTAGGTGAATTTCAATCCCTTGATAAGGGTGTAGATCTAATGATTCGTCATAGGGATAGCCGAATCACCATAGTGGGCGACTTTGACGCAGACGGTGCGACTAGTACCGCATTAATGGTTCTTTGTCTTCGGTCTTTTGGTTTCAGTGATGTTTCATTTTTTATTCCAGACCGCTTTGAACTTGGTTATGGACTTACAACCGAGTTGGTTGACCAATTACTCATCAAAAAGCCTAATTTAATTGTGACTGTAGATAATGGAGTTACGAGCGTGGCTGGGGTGGCCGCTGCGCGGAAATTAGGCATCGATGTTTTAGTTACCGATCATCATTTGCCAGGCGCTGAGTTGCCAGTTGCAAATGTGATAGTCAATCCAAATCTTATAGGCAACACTTTTCTTGGCAAAAATCTTGCCGGGGTAGGTGTGGCTTTTTACCTTTTAGCGGCATTAGGGCGTCGCCTTGGTGTTTCTTTAATCATCCCTGATTTTTTGGATTTGGTTGCTCTGGGAACTATAGCTGACTTAGTGAAATTAGATCACAGCAATCGCATATTGATTGGCCAAGGTCTTGCAAGAGTGCGAGCAGGACGCTGTCGCCCCGGGCTCTTAGCATTATGTGAGGTAGCTAATATTTCATATCGTGATGTCACAGGAACAACGTTAGCCTATCAAATCGCCCCAAGACTGAACGCTGCTGGTCGACTCGATGACATGGCAATAGGTGTGCGTTGTTTATTAACGGATTCTCCGAAAGAAGCTTTGAGCTTAGCAAATCAGTTGAATTCCTTTAATAAAGATAGACGAGTATTAGAGTCGAGAATGCGTGCGGAGGCTCTAGAATTGATGGATGCTGAAACCTCTATATCAGCCGGAGAATTGTCTCCCATACTTTGCCTATTAAGAGATGATTGGCATGAGGGAGTGGTGGGTTTAGTGGCCTCCAAGATTAAGGATCGATATCACCGTCCCGCATTTGCATTTGCTCATACGAAGTCTGGGTTTTTAAAAGGGTCTGGTCGATCTATTGCTGGGTTCCATCTTCGAGACGCACTTGTGACGATCGATGCTCAACATCCTGGACTTATAGACCGATTCGGAGGGCACGCAATGGCTGCGGGTCTTACGTTAGACCCTAATGGGTATTCTCTGTTTCGAGCAGCCATGAAATCATTGGGTGAAGAAAGACTTGGGCCAGAAGATTTTGACGAGAAAATTTCGACTGACGGTGTGCTATCAAGTAGCGATATTACCGTAGAGGTGGCATCGCTGCTACATGCTATTGGGCCTTGGGGGCAAGGGTTTCCTGAGCCTCTTTTTGAAGGCTCGTTTGTGCTGATCAATCAACGGATATTGAGTGATAAACATCTGAAAATGACTGTTAAAGTTAATAGAAATGAGCATCCCTTAGATGCGATAGCATTTAATTTTTCTCCGGGAAATTGGCAGGTGGGTGATTCTTTGAATCTTATTTACCGATTGGGCGTGAATGATTATTACGCTTCACCCAGGGTTCAACTAATTGTCGAATATATCGAGCCCTCTAAAAGTGCAATCATGTGAGTGGGATTCGATTGCGCTATCATTCAGCGCCTTCGGTATCGGTGTGACAAATGGAATTTGGTGAGCTTAACTCAAAAATTTCTGATCTTCAGGGACGTTGTAGCGCCCTTAGGGGGTATCTTTGACTATGATGGGAAGCTGGAGCGACTTGAGGAGGTTGATCGAGAACTCGAAGACCCAGCTGTATGGGAAGATCAAAGTCGAGCCCAAGGTCTTGGAAAGGAGAGGGCTGATCTTGAATTGATTATTACTACGCTTGATGGGGTAGATCGATTTTTGACTGATTCAGATCAGCTGTCTAGGCTTGCGCGAGAGGAGGCCGATGGTGAGGCTCTTCAGGATATTGCCAATGAAGTTGTAAAAACCCAAAAGGAAATTGAGCGCCTGGAATTTTTGCGTATGTTCTCTAGGGAGATGGATGCGAATAACGCTTATCTCGATATTCAATCTGGATCCGGCGGTACTGAAGCGCAGGATTGGGCTGAGATATTGTTTCGAATGTATCTTCGGTGGGCAGAGTCTCGTGGGTTTAAAGCAGAGATACTGGAGTACTCCACGGGCGATGTTGCAGGGCTTAAAAGTGCAACTGTCTTGTTAAGCGGAGACTACGTTTATGGTTGGCTTAGAACCGAGACGGGCGTTCATCGTTTAGTGAGAAAGTCACCTTTTGATGCAGGCCACCGACGCCATACCTCTTTTGCTGCCGTTTTTGTTTCGCCGGAAATTGAGGATGAGGTGGACATCGAGATAGACCCAAGTGATCTTAGGGTTGATGTCTATCGTGCAAGTGGGGCCGGAGGTCAGCATGTCAACAAGACTGAGTCAGCTGTGCGTATAACCCATTTGCCATCTGGAGTTGTTGCTCAGTGTCAAAATGATCGTTCGCAGCATAAAAATCGTGCAACAGCAATGGCGCAGCTGCGGGCTAAGTTATATGAGCAGGAGCAACAGAAACGTCAAGAAGAGGCAGAATTGTTGGAAAAGGGTAAAGCAGATATTGGTTGGGGGAGCCAGATACGTTCCTATGTGCTTGACCAATCCAGAATTAAAGATTTAAGAACGGGATTTGAAAGCGGAAACCCTAGCGCCATACTAGACGGTGACCTTGATCCTTTTCTTGAGGAAAGTTTGAAACAGGGTTTATAAGAAATGTCGGAATCAATAGATAAAACTTTATCAGGCGAAAATAAGCTTATAGCGGAGAGGCGTGAGAAGCTTCGTAAGCTGCGTGATGGAAATGCTTTTCCAAACGATTTTCGTCGTGACTCTCTAGCAGATGAGCTGCTTTCTGCCTATGGGGACCGAACGGCATCTGATTTTGATGTTCAATCTCCTCGCGTGCGCGTTGCAGGTCGTATGATGGCAAAACGCGTTATGGGCAAGGCCAGTTTCGTGAAGATTCAGGATAGCTCTGGTCATATACAGCTCTTTATAGAGCGTGATCGTGTCTCTACTGAGACCTACCAAGCCTTTAAGTCTTGGGATGTGGGAGATATTTTAGGGGCTGAGGGGGGTCTTTTTAAGACTAAGACTGGTGAGTTATCGGTGCGTACAGATGACTTACGGTTACTTGTAAAGTCTCTTCGTCCAATGCCTGAAAAATGGCATGGTCTCGTGGATCCAGAGTTAAGGCTTAGGCAACGTTATCTGGACTTGATAGTTAGTCAAGAAACTCGTCGAAGATTTCAAATTCGCATGGAGATTGTACGTTTTCTTAGGTCATCCCTTGACGCGTTGGGCTTTGCGGAAGTTGAAACGCCGATGATGCATCCAATCCCAGGCGGAGCCCTCGCTAAGCCTTTTAAAACTCACCATAATGCAC
>Ga0209403_10003441_pt1 | contig 17870 bp, 22 predicted proteins | sample ArcticOcean_MG_C_8_FD_187440 | JGI IMG/M metagenome (GOLD analysis project Ga0209403, IMG submission 187440) | Marine microbial communities from western Arctic Ocean - ArcticOcean_MG_CB11_86 (SPAdes) (version 2) | ecosystem: Environmental > Aquatic > Marine > Oceanic | place: Arctic Ocean... | reverse complement strand
TGGTAGAAACCACTAAAGTGTTCGTATACGGTGATCAAGATGAGTTAATTAATCAAAATACTTATACAGTGCTCTTAAAACATTTTTGCAAACCTAATGAAATTTACAAAATAAAAGGTACTAACCATATTTTTACTGGAGCTAATGATGAAAACTCAAAAATAATTGGAGATTTCTTTCACAGTACTTTAAAATAAACATTCTATTTATACATAATTACAGGAAACACTTTGAAACAGAAATATTCTTGGCGGTTAGATATTTACATGGTAGGGATAATGCTATTTGTTCTGTCTATCGATCAATTCACAAAATGGTTGGTGAAGGAAAATTTAGTTATAGGGGAATCTTTTCCTGCAGAAGGTTTTTTCAGACTTACTTATACCCTTAATACAGGAAGCGCTTTCGGACTATTTAGAGGACAAACAACATTTTTGCTTATCGCATCATTAGCTGCAATAATAATCCTCTTACTATATTTCAAAAATGCTGATTTACCTCCAGTAATACTACATACATGTTTAGGAATGCAGCTGGGAGGGGCTTTGGGGAATTTACTCGAAAGAATTACCATCGGACATGTTACAGACTTTATAGATATAGGGCCTTGGTATATTTTCAATATTGCTGATAGTGCAATAGTCCTTAGTATTATTATTATTATTTGGATATACATAAAAAACCCGCCCTTAGAATCTTTTGAAAACAACAATGAAAACACAACCGAAAACAACTGAATATGAATACACCATGATTTCTCCTATGAGAATTGATCGATTTATTTCAAAACAATTCCCTGAGCTCTCTCGAAGTAAAATACAAAAAATGATCATAAATAAACAAATCTTGGTAAATAATTCAACGATAAGTCAGTCCTTTTCAGTTCCTACTAGTTTTAATCTTTCCATTTCCATTGAAAAAATAGTAGAAAATGTTTTGGAGCCTGAAGACTTAGCTGTTCAAATTATCTATGAAAATGAACATTTACTAGTTGTAAATAAACCACCTGGAATGGTAGTACATCCAGGAGCTGGTAATTCTCATGGCACATTAGTAAATGGATTACTGTATTTATATCCAAAATTAATCAACGTGGGTGATAAAAAACGCCCTGGGATAGTTCATAGGCTAGATAAAGACACGTCTGGAATAATCCTCGTAGCCAAAACAAATTCAGCTTATTTACATCTTTCAAATGAATTAAAACAAAGAAATGTGAAAAAGATATACTATGCTTTAGTCAAAGGAATTCCTACAGAACAAGCTTCTAAAATAGAAGGGCCAATATCAAGAAATACAAAAAATAGAAAGAAGATGTCAATTAATTTTGCAGGTAAAGCTGCTACAACATTTTATAAAACTATAAAAACCTTCACCCATTTTACATTGGTTCAAGCTGAACCAGAAACAGGCCGTACTCATCAAATACGTGTACATATGTCTGCAATAGGTCACCCTATTGCAGGAGACAACCTATACGGAGGGAAAGTGTCCTTTTTGAACCGACAATTTCTTCATGCTTACTCAATAGAAATTGTCATGCCTGAGTCAAACGTTATTGAAACATTTACTGCTGAATTACCTGTAGATCTAACAAATACACTTGAAAACTTAGTATAATATTCAAATAATAAACAAAATCTCATTTTTTAAGGTCAACGAATAATGACAATAAATAAACCTAGATCACGATTTGCACCAAGTCCAACTGGAGATCCACATGTCGGTAATATGAGAACAGCTATTTTTACATGGCTTTTTTGCAGGCACTATGGGGGTGAATTTATACTACGGATTGAGGATACTGATCAAGCTCGTAAACAAGATGGTTCGCTTGAAGCAATAATTAATGGTCTAAAATGGTTGGGATTGGATTGGGATGAAGGTCCTGAAAAAGGTGGACCTCATGGCCCTTATATGCAATCAGAGCGTCTAAACCTATATCAAAATGCTGCCCAAAAGCTTATTCAAAATGATGAAGCTTACAAATGCTATTGTACAACAGAAGAATTAAGTGAAATGAGACAAAACCAACAAAAGCAAAAACTTCCACCCCAGTATGATCGACGATGTAGATATGGAGATACTGCGAAAAAAGCCGAACAGAACTTACCTTATGTTATTCGGTTCAAAATACCTGAAAATATTGAAACAATTGTTGTTGATGACCTTATTCGAGGACGCGTAGAGTTTCAAAATACTCTTTTAGATGATTTTGTATTATTAAAATCAGATGGATACCCAACCTATCACTTAGCAAATGTTGTTGATGACCATGCAATGGAAATATCTCATGTATTACGTGCAGAAGAATGGCTTTCTAGCACACCCAAACACTTATTATTATATAATGCATTCGATTATACACCACCTGCTTTTGCACACCTTCCAATGATACTAGGAAGTGATAAATCAAAACTTTCTAAGCGACATGGGGCCACCTCTATACTAGAGTATCAATTAAATGGATATCTTCCAGACGCTATGCTCAATTTTTTGGTTTTACTTGGTTGGTCCTTAGACGATAAAACTGAAATTTTTTCCATTGAAGATTTAATTAACGTATTTACTATAGAACGAATTGGAAAGTCGCCTTCTATTTTTAATACTGAAAAGCTAAATTGGATGAACAGTCAATATATAAAAAATTCGAATGGATCTTTTATTGCATCAATAATTACTAACATCTTATCCAATTACTGTACAATTAATGATATTGAATTAGATACATCTATTAATCAAGATTCGATACTGAGGGTATTAGAAATCTTAAAAGAACGAATTAAAACTTTAAACCCTGAAGAAATTTGGTTAGTTTGTAATTTTTTCTTTCAAGTACCTGATCCAAAAGAACAACAAAGGTTGTTAATAAAATCAAAAGCTTTATTATTAAAATCTATTTATGAAGAAGCAATTGAAAAAATGTCTGCACTAGATGATTTTATTGAAAAAGAAATAGAAAAATCATTGCGCGAACTTTTAGATAAATACCAATGTAAACCAAGAGACCTATTTGGAACTATAAGGATCGCAGTTACCGGTAATGAAGTTTCTCCTCCTTTATTTATAACTATGGAAATCCTTGGCAAAAAACGATCTATTGAAAGAATGAAAAGCTTTATAAAATTTATAAGCGTTGCAACATAGCAAAGCATACAATATAATACGAAAGGTTTAATTAAACCTGAATAGTATTTAGCTTATTACACAATTCTGTGGGAGGAAATCTAGAATGACTTATATCATTGCTGAACCTTGTGTTGACTTAAAAGATGCATCATGCATAGACGTCTGTCCTGTTGATTGCATTTATGGTATGGATGAAGGAGATGATAGGCAACTATACATTAATCCTGATGAATGTATAGACTGCGCTGCATGTGAACCTGTATGTCCAGTAAATGCTATTTTTGCAGAAGAAGATGTTCCTACTAAATGGGAAGGCTGGGTAAAAGTAAACTATGAATACTTTGAGGATACAAACGCAGCTCGTCAAAAAGTAAACAATCTTAAACCTGCCTAAATAATACTCTAGTAAAAAGTGACCACACCAGAAGAAATTAAACTACTTCCTGACGGAATTCATATACTTTGGAATGATGGCGTTTGGTGCTCTTATGAATATAGAACTATCCGATACCAATGCGGATGTGCTCATTGTGTAAATGAAATGACAGGTGTACGAGTAATAAACCTTGCAGAAATTAACTCCGATATTCAGGCCTTAGACTATATGTATATTGGTAAATACGCTGTTCAATTCTTATGGACAGACTTGCATACGACCGGTATATATCCATTCGAAACTCTACGTTTTTTATGTGAAACAAAAAGTAAATAAATTAAATAAAGTATTTTTCTCCATTATTTATTATCAACTCATCTTTCACCAAAGACTCAAGTATTAGATTAAGTCTACTATTCGTCATTTCACATTTGGAGATATTATTTATTAATTTCCTTACCTCATTAATTGAAACCTCACCATTTAAATTAATAAATCTTATAAGTTCACCACGGTAATACCTGTTAGAATTAATAAATGATTCTTTTTTCACCTTCTTACTTATCTCATTTTTCCTGAATTGACTTGAACCATAATCCATTAAGGCATAATTCCATTCTCTTGGATTATCTCTATCTAAAATTAATTCAGCAATTTTATAAACCTCTTTGTCCGATATAGATTCTTCATCTTTAAAGAAAAAATGCTTGATGACTTTTCTAATATTTGTTTCAATAAATGCAACTGGATAATTATAAATAAAACACAGTAATGCAGCAGAAGTGTATTCACCTATACCAGGTAACGTTTTGAGAGTATTTATCTCTCTTGGTAAAACACCTTCATATTTTTCTTCAACAATTTCTGCTATTTTTTTTAAATTTAAAGCTCTTTTCCAATAGCCTAAACCTGACCATAGATCAAATAATGTTTTATTATCTGCAGTTGCTAACGCTGAAAATGTGGGATATGTTTTCAAAAATTTATCATAGTAATTCAATACTCGAGATACTTGAGTTTGCTGTAACATAATTTCAGAAACTAAAATTGAATAGGCATCAAAAGTGTTACGCCAAGGTAAATCCCTACGATATTCCCTATACCAACTGTTAATTAATTTTTGGAATTGATCAATATTCATCAAACTACCTTTACTAATCTAACTAATAAAAAACAGCTTCTGATGCCCCACCATCTATAGTTATGTTTTGACCTATAATAGAAGTAGATCTATTAGAACAAAGAAAAGCTGTTAAGTCAGCTACTTCTTCAGGTTGTATAAACCTTCCTGTGGTATAATATTAAGTCCTATTTTTTCAATACCTTCAGTACCTCTAGCACAAATTACAATATCAACATCTTCTTTAGCTAAAGTGATAGCAATCTGTCTACCTATTTCTTTGCTTCCGCCTGTAATAACAGCACGCTTTTCTGGAATATTTAAATCCATTTGCATATTCATCTCATATATTGAATAATCAGAGCGATAAATAAAGATATGTTAAATAATTTTATTAAAAAAATCAGCCAATTCTAATTAAGGTTCGGGAAAACTTAAAATGGGAATGAATTGTAACCTAAAAAAGCGTTTTTATTCAGAAGATGAAGCTAAAAATGCAGCCATAAAGTATAGCCAGATATTCTTTTCCAAGGAATTACTGGGTTACTACAAGTGTAATATTCATCGTTGCTGGCATTTAGGTCACACTCAAACTGATATCCCATATCATATTCGTATACAAAGATTAATAGATAGTATTGATTCTAATCAGTAAAAGACTGTTGATAAAATCTAGAAGACTGTATAGACTAGCGATACTGTTAATATTTACTAGAAATTAGGAGAGCTAACTAATGAAAGCAGCTATACTATATGAAACAAATCAACCTTTAGTTATAGAAGAAGTAGAACTAGATCCCCCCAAAAAAGGCGAGGTTCATGTAAAAATAGGAGCTGCTGGAGTATGTAGAAGTGATCTCCATTTCATGCATGGTGATGCAATTATTCAAACACCTGCAATACTAGGGCATGAAGGTGCAGGAACTGTATTAGATGTTGGTGAAGGCGTTACCAGTGTTAAACCTGGTGACGATGTTATACTTTCTTTTGTCCCCAATTGTGGTCGGTGCCCATATTGTCTCTCAGGGCGAGCTAATCTTTGTGATCTTCATGGTGCTACATCAGGGACCTTGTTTGATGGTACAAACAGACTACATATTGGAGACCAATATATAACACCTATGGGTAAAGTTGGATGTTTCGCACAAGAATCTGTTGTCCCAGAATCAGGTTGTATTCTATTACCTAAAGGCTTCCCTTTACCACAAGCTGCACTAATTGGATGTTCTGTTACTACAGGTGTCGGTGCAGCAATGTATAATGCAGAAATAAAGCCTGGTAGTACTGTTGCAGTTTTTGGGGTTGGTGGTGTTGGATTAAATGTTATCCAAGGGGCTCGTCTTCTCGGCGCAAGTAAAATAATAGCAGTTGATATTCATCAAAGTAAGTTAGAATTCGCCTCAAAATTTGGTGCAACAAATACTGTAGATGCAAGTTCTGGGGACTCTGTAGCAAAAGTAAAAGAACTAACAGACGGGCTTGGTGCAGATTATACTTTTGAAGTATTTGGATCTTCAGAAACAGTACTTAATGCTTATCATTCAGTAAAAAAAGGCGGACAAGTTATTATCGTTGGAATTGCTCCAATAACAGCTACTGCAGCAATTGACCCAGTATCTCTTGTTAGATTTGAAAGGACTGTTAAAGGGTGCTATTACGGAAGTGCAGTACCAAGTATCGACATGCCTACTATGGTAACTCTCTATAAGACAGGACAAATCGATATCGATAGTTTAATTACTAGAGAATATAGTTTGGATGAAATAAACCAAGCATACAAAGATTTAGACACTACTGAGATTGGTAGAGGGGTAATAACAAAATTCTAGATAAAACCAATGTTATTTTGTTGACATATAGTCAACATTATTCTAAGATATTGGCTCATTGTAGATTGAAATTTAATATTGAAGAGGTTTGATTTTGACAAAAGTATTAGCCGATGATAACGAAACTTTTGAAAGCTTATTAAGACGCTTTACAAAAAAAGTTCAACAGGACGGTATTCTATCTGAAGTAAGAAGAAGAGAACACTTTGAACCTCCTAGTATCAAACGTAAGAAAAAAGCAGCTGCAAAGCGACGAAAAAGTGTACGTTAGATCTACCCGTCAATCAATTTAAGAAAAAAAACCATGCCTGGATTAAATGAAAAACTCAGTAGTGACCTTACTGATGCTATGAAGCAAAAAAACGAACCAAAAAAAACTGCTATCCGCATGGTAAAAGCAGCTATCCGAAATGAAGAAATTGCAAGCCAAACTACATTAGGTGATGAAGGCATTCTCCTCGTAATTTCTAAAATATCCAAACAATATAATGATAGTATTACTCAATTTAGATCTGCTAATAGAAATGATCTTGTTGAAAAAGAACAATCAGAACTGAACACTCTACTTGAATATCTTCCAAAACAACTATCGGAAGATGAAATAATTATTGTTGCCCAAGATACTATTTCAAATCTACCTGAAGAAAATAGAACAAATTTTGGTATCATCATGAAAGATGTTATGCCAAAACTAAAAGGGCAAGCTGATGGTTCAATAGTTAGTAAAATCATTAAAGACTTACTCTTATAACCTATGATAGTATTATTTCAATAAACTTACAGACCATCATGAGGTTGACTTGAAATTTGGCATTATTGTATTCCCTGGAACATGGAGTGAGACTGATTGCTTTTATGCCGTCCATAATATTATGGACGAAGGTGCAGAATACGTCTGGCACAAAGAAACGAACTTAGAAAAATTCGATTGCTTAATTATTCCTGGTGGGTTTTCATATGGAGACTATTTACGTCCAGGAGCAATAGCGAAATTATCTCCTATAATGAAATCTATTAAAAGATTTTCATTACAGAAAAAACCAATCATAGGCATTTGTAATGGTTTTCAAATACTCTGTGAATCTGGTTTATTACCTGGAACTTTAGTAAGAAATAATGTTCTACAATTCAGATGTGAGTGGACCAATCTAAAAGTTATTAATAATGATAGTCCGTTTACTAATACATGTAAAAAAGGCAGTATTTTAAATATCCCTATTTCTCATGGTGAAGGTAATTATTTTATAGATAACGAAGGATTAGCTGAATTATATTCTAATGATCAAGTCTTGTTTAAATATTCAGATAAATCAGGTCAAATCACCAATGATTCCAACCCAAATGGATCCACAGATAATATTGCCGGTATTGTTAATAAAAATCGCAATGTCATAGGGATGATGCCACATCCTGAAAGAAGCTGTGAATCTATTTTAGGAAGCATCGATGGGAAAAAGATTTTTCAGTCTATAATTAATTCAGTAAATCAATCTTCCATATAAGGAGTTACAATGATAACAGCATTAGCCTTTGCACTCCTTGCCACGATAGGATGGGGATCTTCGGCAATTTTCACTAGAAAAGGTCTTGAATATTTACCTGTATCAACAGCAACTATACTATCTATAATTGCAAGCTTTTTTGTATTAGTATTTTTTGCTGTAATTATCTACGGAATAGAATCTTTTATTATTCCAATTACTATATTTTTAATTTTAATTTTCATAGGTATAGTAAATTATCCTCTAGGGCGATATATGAATTTCACTTCAGTCCGCCTAGCAGGAGTTAGCAGAAGCTCTCCATTGCTTTCATGTGCCCCTTTAGTAAGTTCAGGTTTAGCTATTATTTTTACTGATGAACAATTAAATATTTACCTTGCATTAGGAACACTATTAATTGTCTCAGGAATTATTCTTGTTGTTAGTGAAAGACGATAATCTCATGAAACAACTATTTAACGAAAAAAATACAATAATCTTAGGAATGATATGTGCACTGATTGGTGGTAGCGCTTACGGAGCGTCACAATTTATGTTCAAACAAGTATTTGAACAAGATATTGCACCCCTTGTAGCTGTATCGTATGCACTTCTTACCGGCGCTGTAGTATTAACATTGATAAATATAAAATCATTGAAAAGATCTGGAAAAAAAATACCCAAAGAGGCTTATATATATTGCATGATATCTGGAATATGTGCTTCGGGTGGTCTTGGGTTTAGTGCATTAGCACTTAATATAGCTCCTGTTGTAGTGGTTTCACCGATTTTTGCCCTTGTACCTTTGGTCACTTTAAGCCTTACAGTAATTTTTCTAAAATCTTCCGATAAAGTTACAAAAAAGATATGGTTAGGTGCAACTTTAGTTGTAATCGGTGTGATACTTATTGGAATGGGTGCTTATCAATAATAAAAACATTATGAAATATACAAAATCACAACTTGAAGAAATAGCATTAAACGAAGATGAATACAACCTTATTCTAGAAAAACTTGGAAGAGATCCAAATTATCTAGAGTTAGGTTTATTCGGTGCTCTATGGAGTGAACATTGTGGGTATAAACATTCCAAAAATCTAATCAAAACTTTACCTGACTCAAGTTCTATATTATTAACAAAACCTGGTGAAGAAAATGCTGGAGTAATTGATATTGGAAATGGATTAGCTGTTGTATTTAAAATAGAATCGCATAATCATCCCTCAGCTGTTGAACCTTATCAAGGTGCAGCAACCGGAGTTGGGGGGATTATAAGAGATATATTAGCAATGGGTGCAAGGCCTATTGCTATACTTAATTCTCTACGATTTGGGTATATCAATAATAATCATAGTGCATATTTATTTGAAGGTATTGTTTCAGGAATTTCCGGATATGGAAACTGTTTAGGTATACCTAATATAGGAGGTGAAACAAAATTTTCAGATTCTTATTCTGGAAATCCATTGGTTAATGCATTTTGTTTAGGTATTACAACTAAAGAAAAGATAATGAGTGCTGCTGCGTATACTCCTGGTAATCATATCATGATTATTGGATCACCCACTGGCAGGGATGGAATCCATGGAGCATCTGGACTTGCTTCACGTAATTTAAGCCAAGATATATCAGAGCAAAACAAGCGTCCTACAGTCCAAATTGGAAACCCATTTATGGAAAAGGTTTTAATAGAAGCATGTCTAGAAATCGTGTCCGGTGATCTTATTGAAGCTCTCCAGGACTTAGGTGCAGCAGGGCTAACAAGCGCTATTGTAGAAACAGTAGAAAAAGGTAATACAGGATTTACAATAGATTTGGCTAAGGTTCATCAAAGAGAAATTGGTATGAGCCCATACGAAATAATGTTATCAGAATCCCAAGAACGAATGCTAATTGTTTTCTCTCCAGAAGATATAAATAAAATTAAACCTATATTAGAAAAATGGGACCTTGACTACTCAATCATTGGTCAAGTTACTAATGAAAAAATAGCAAATATTTACTTTAAAGAAACCTTGGTTGGATCCGTTCCTATAAGTGCTCTTACTACACCACCACTCTATGATTTAGAAAATATCAAACCTCAAAAAATCACAGAACTACAAAATGCCGATCTTTCTTCTATCAAAATCCCTAGTCCTAATGAAGCTAATCGAATACTATTGAAGTTGCTTTCAAGTCCAAATATTGCCAGTAAAAAGCCAATCTTTATTCAATATGATCACCAAGTACAAACAAACACTATAGCAGGTCCAGAAGATGCGGATTCTTCAATTATTAGAATAAAAGATACTACATTAGGAATTGGAATAAGTATTGATGGTAATGGCCGTATGACATATTTAAATCCAAAACAAGGTGGTAAAATTGCAGTCGCTGAGTCGTGTAGAAACCTAGTTTGTAGTGGAGTTAAACCTATAGCAATCACCAATTGTTTGAATTTCGGCGATCCAACTACTCAAATGGTGTCTTACCAGCTGAATGAATCTGTTAAGGGTATTGCTGAAGCATGTAAAGCATTTGATATTCCTGTAATAAGTGGGAATGTAAGCTTATACAACTCTACTGAAAATGGTCCAATTTTCCCCACACCAGTGATTGGTGCTGTGGGAAAAATTGAAAATATAAAACATACTGTTACTTCTAGATTTAAAAACTATGATGACTTAGTAATTGTACTTGGTGCCTCAAAAATTTCAGATAGTACTAATGATTTAGCAGGTAGTGAATATTTAGAAGTTATACACCAGCAAATATTGGGTTCGCCTGAAATTGATTTAGAACTTGAAAGTAGATTGCAAAAATGCTGTTTAGACCTTATTGATTCAGAGCTACTTTCTTCAGCCCATGATTGTTCTGAAGGAGGGTTAGCAGTTACTGTTGCAGAATCATCCATATTATCTAATATTGGTTTCAAAAGTAACATCACTATAAAAGGGCGATGGGATGTATCTTTATTTGGGGAAAAACATTCTCGCATAATTGTTTCTATAAATCCAAAACAAATTGATGTATTTTCAAAAATTTGTGGTAAATACAAAATGCCATATATAAATATAGGCAATACCGCAAAAGAAATATTTCAAATCAAAGAATATATTTCAACTACTGTTTCAGACTTAAAAAAAGCCTATTACATTAATTTTGTTTAATAATATGATATGATTAACAACTCATAAACAAAAATGAGCGAATTTTAATAACGGAAGGAATATTAACAAATGAAGGTTATATTTGTAAAAGATGTACCTGGTAGCGGGAATGCAGGTGACGTAAAAGAAGTTAAAAATGGGTATGGACGTAATTATTTACTCCCGAAAAGTTTTGCACTACTAGCTTCTCATGACAATTTACAAAGACTTAATTCAATTAAAAAAGCTGGGGATGAGCAAAGAATTAAGGAAGAACAAGATCAAAATGAATTAGCTAAGCTTTTGAACGATATGGAATTTGAATTATCTGAAAAAGTAAACTCTAGTGGTAAATTCTATGGATCAATAAATAATACTATGATATCTGAAAAAATAGAATCAGAAACTGAACGGTCACTAGATAGAAAATTATTTGTTATTGAAAACCCTATTGAAGAACCTGGGATATATACTATTGGAATAAACTTTCCAAGAGGTGCAGAATGTTCTATAAAAATTAAAGTGTCTGGAATAGACATTCAAGGAAATATAATTGAAGTTCAAGAAATTTCAGAACAAGAAATAATTGAAACAACTGAAAATCTAGATATAACTGAAGACATAGTTGAATTGTCTGATTCTGAAACAACTAATGAGCCTGTATCTGAAGAATCTTCTTCAAATCCTCAGAGTGAAGTTAAAGAAGATAATAATGAAGAAATAGCGTAAAAAAAAGTATCTAGTCAGTAACGATATTTCAAAAATATATAGTATAATTCATCTCCCCTCTTAATGGAAAAATATATTAGTAAATAAAATACTTATTAATATGAGGATATGTAATATATGTATACAGACCGATTACCACCAAGTGATGAAGCTGCAGAACAGGCAGTTTTAGGATCTATTTTAATTGAAGGAGACTCACTTTCTGAAGTAGCTTTAATAATTAAGGCAAACGATTTTTACACGGAAAGAAATAAATTAGTCTATGAAGCTTGTCTTTCACTTTATAATCGTAATGAACCAATAAATCAAATAAGTGTGGCGCATGAACTTTCCTCTGGAGATAAGCTAGAAAGTATTGGTGGGGAAGGTTTTTTAAGTACATTAATTGCTAACGTACCTACTTCGGTCTATGCAAACCATTATGCACAAATTGTAAATAGAACATCTACTATGAGAAATTTGATTAAAGCTGCGACAGAAATTGCATCTTTAGGGTATGAGCCTGACTTTGAAGTAGATTCGGCGATTAAACAGTCTGAAGATATCCTCTTCCAAATTCGTGAAACTCGCGAAACTCGAGATTTTAGATCACTACGCGATGTTTTAGATACTTATCTAGAAGAAGCATCTACTGACGATCCAGAAAGTTTAAAAAAAATACAACCTGTTTTTACAGGATTCAGAGATCTAGACAAATTATTGGGTGGACTGCAAAGATCAGATCTTTTTATTCTAGCAGCAAGACCGAGTATTGGTAAAAGTAGTTTAGCTTTAAATATTGCCTTAAACGCATGTAAAAATAACTCAACTGTTGCAATATTAAGTTTAGAAATGAGTGGAGATCAGCTAGCAATGCGTATGGTTTCTTCTGAAGCTAAAGTTGATGCTCATAAAGTTAGACAAAATCTCATCAACAACCAAGAACAGCAAAGAATTGTGTCAGCAATAGGAACACTTTCAGATTTAGACTTATATATTGATGACAGCCCAATACAAACGATTACCGAAATTCGAAGCAAGGCTCGCAGATTGAATATGGAAAAAAATATAGATTTACTTATTGTTGACTATATGCAGCTTATTCAAGGACTTCATCGTAATGAAAACCGTGTCCAGGAAATAAGTGAGATTTCAAGATCACTCAAAGCTATAGCTCGTGATCTTAATATACCTGTTATCGCAATTTCTCAACTTAGCCGGGCAGTTGAGCAAAGACCATCACACCGGCCTTTATTATCTGATTTACGAGACAGTGGAAGTATTGAACAGGACGCCGATATAGTTTCATTTATTTACCGTGAAGATGTATATTATACCGAAGAAGAATGGAATTCTAGAAATCCTGTAGATCCTTATCCGAAAAATATTGCCGAAGTTATTATTGCAAAGCATAGAAATGGACCTTTAGGTACTATTAATTTATTTTTCAATGAACAGTATACAGAATTTAAGGATATGGCAACTAGAGAAGTTGATAATTAATATCATTTAGAGGATCTACGTGGAAACGAATAATCTTTTCAGATTTAGTAATAAAAATTATGTTCCCATACCAATTGAATTAACTTCAAGTTTGTTAAAAGAAATTGATTCTTACGTAGAATTTAAATGTACTTTTCGAACAATAGCGTTGATTTATGGATTAAGGCCCAAACGTATTTGGATAACATTTGAAGAATTAATAGGAGATCCTGTTTTACAAGAAAGTTTTCAATCGACAAATACAGAAGATATTAAAGGTAAAATAATAGAAGGGTTATTGGCTGCAAAAAAAAGAAAAACTATTTTAATTAGAGAGAAAACTATAAATCAAATAGAAAACAGCATTATATTAGTAAATGATAAAATATCGAATGATCTGCTCGCAAAAAATAATATCGCAAGTTTAAATACTTTAGATTTAGAGCAGCCAGAATTTCAATATGCCCAAAAAAAACAAATTAATATATACTCATTATATGAAAATAATATCGGTCATATGACACCAATGATGGCTGAAGAATTAAAATTAGCAGAAACGAAATATCCTGATATATGGATTGAAGAAGCTTTTATGGAGGCAGTTAAAAACAATATCAGAAACTGGAAATACATTTCCAGTATTTTAAACAGATGGGAAACTGAAGGAAAAACAAATGGAGAGTCTACGAGATATTCTAAAGAAAGTAAACGAGAAAACCAACTTAGAAGAGCCCAACGATTTAGAGATGAATTCATCAATAAAAAACCTTAATAACCCTTTAAATTGCCCTCAATGCAATGGAACAGGATGGCTAAGCTTCAATGTTCCATTAGTGCATGAGAAATTTGGTAAAATCGAGCCATGTGTGTGCCAGAACGAGAAATTATCGAATAATAGATATGCAAAATTACAAGAATTAAGTGGTATCAAAAATTTAAAAAAATTAACATTCGAAAACCTTCAACAAAATGGCTTGAATTCAGGTTTTTCTTCAAAATTTCGACATGCTTATGCTGTGGCCCAACAATATGTACATGACACCAAAGGATGGTTAATTTTCCAAGGCCCGAGTGGAAGTGGAAAAACCCACTTACTTGTTGCAATATTGAATCAAACTATGAAAAATGACAAACCAGCTTTCTATATTTCTACTCCTGATCTACTTGATCACCTACGATCTTCTTATGGGCCCAATAACATGACAGATTACGACACCTTATTCGATCATATCAAAAATACTTCACTACTTGGCTTAGATGATTTTGGTTCTGAAAGCTCTACAACTTGGGCAAAAGAAAAATTAGCTCAGCTTATTAATTACCGATATAATAGAGAACTACCAACAGTCATAGCTTTATCAACAGGGTTAAATCAACTTGATGAAACTATCAAAGGTAAATTGCAAGATTATAACTTAGTTGACTTAATCACTTTAGGAAGCAAACAGGATATCTCTCATGGTTACTTAGATCAACTACGCCAAGATGTAACACAAACTATGACTTTTGAAAATTTTAATTATAAATCTTCTAATATATTGAATAAAGGATTCCATCAAGCAATGGAATTTGCATCTAATCCTAATGGATGGCTTGTGATTCGAGGAAATACTGGTAGCGGAAAAACTCATTTAGCTGCATCAATTACTAATTTCCTTGAGTCAAAAGAAATAAATAGTATTTTTACTTTCATACCAGACTTAGTCGATTATTTAAGACTTAGTATAAATGCTACAAGTTCAATTTCTCATGAATCACTACTTAAGGATTTGATGACCTGCGATGCCTTAATATTAGATGATTTTGGAACCAAAAGTAATTCTTCATGGATTGATGAAAAAATATATCAAATACTTGTACATCGCTATGAAAGTAAATTAATTACAATACTTACTATAAGAAACTTGAGTGAAATCCCTGAATCTATTATATCTAGAATAAGTGATACAGCTTTAGTTGATCATATTGAATTAGACAGTCCAGATTATCGCCAAACCAAAACACAAAATTAATATAATTAGGAGGCCGAAACTGACTCAAAAAAAAGATTGTGTGTTTTGTAATATTGTTGCAAAAACAGAACCTGCAGATATTTTATATGAAGATGAACAAGTAATGGTTTTTAAAAATAAACTTACTTGGGTTCCAATTATGTTACTTTGCATACCAAAAAACCATATGACTCAAGCAAAACTTTGGACTGATCCTATTTTGGCGCATGTCGGTAAAATTGCTGCATATTTAGCAGCAGAACATTGTGAAGAAGGCTTCAGAATACTCTCTAATTTTGGTCGCCATGGAATGCAAAGTCAAGAACATGGACACTTACATATGATAGGCGGAATACATCTAGGTTCCTACGCATAATTCATCTACAATCAGCAGCCCCATTTACATGGATTGTTTGCCCAGTAATGTATCCGGCTCCACCAGATGCTAGAAACAAACAAACAGAGGAGATTTCTTCTACAGTTGCTAATCTACCAAGAGGAACTCGAGAAGATCTTCTAGCCGCAAGTTCATCTAATTCTTCTTTAGACATTTCTGCATGTCTAGGTCCTGCAGTATCGATCGTCCCAGGAGAAACACAATTAACTAACACATTATAAGGTGCAAGCTCTTTTGCCAAAGATCTTGTAAATCCAACGAGGCCCATCTTAGATGCTGATACGTGTGTGTATCCTTCATGGCCTTCTAAAGCCATTAATCCTGCAATATTTATAATTCTCCCCCACCCTTTTGATATCATGCCTGGTACACAAAGTTTTGAACATAAAAATGCACCATCTAAATCTATCCCTGTTACTTTTTTCCAATCTGAATACTTCATATCAACAAAAGGAGTGCCTGGTCTTAACGCTGCATTATTTACTAAAATATCTATTGAACCAAACTTTTCTAAACCTTTAGTTATCATAGATTCGACTTCTTCTTCACTAGAGATATCTGCTTGAATTGAAAGAACATCCACCCCTAATTGTTTAATTTCTTCAGCAGTTGCATTGAGTTCCTCTGAATTTGATTTATTATTTATAATTACATTTGCTCCCTCTGAGGCGTACATTAACGCAATAGATTTACCAATATTTCTACCCGAACCTGTAACAAGGGCCGTACGGCCAATTAAATTCTTCATTCGTCTTTCCTTTCAAGTTATGATATTTAATCTTTACTGATATCTTTTTTTTGTTTACAATATAAGATAATAATACGATAATAGTGTGTCTATAAAATCCATTCTACAGTTTTATAATAAGGAAAGTTGAATAATATGAACTATAAAAGAATTATTCTGCCAATGATGATTGTATCAAGCTTGGCAATTACTGCTATTGCTTGTGGAGGTGGTGATGATAATGAAGTTGCTACAACTACTGAATCAGTAGCTGCTCCTACTGCTACAAAAGCACCGGTGCCAACACCTACTACAAAAGCACCAGAGGATACCCCTACTGCAAAACCTGCTCCAAAAGCTACAGCAATCCCTGTACCTCCAAAACCAACACCTACGCCAAAACCAACGGCTACTCCGACTCCGACTCCAACTCCAACTCCTACACCAACCCCAACTCCAATAATAAATTTGAAAAAGTTTGATGGTCTTGGATTCTCAATTTCTGGGGATACTAACACTACATTTACTAGTACCGGATACACAGAAACATCAGCCACTTCATCACAAGGAGTAGTTAGTTTTTCTTATAAAGGTACAACAGTTATTATGACATGGTTACCAAGTAATGGAATCACATCTGGGGGACTACTTGCAGACACAGTTGCAACATATAAGCAAGCACAACCAAATGTAACATTTTCGGCATTAGGTGATTCTGGTGAATTGACTTTAACTGAAGCTAATATTAAAGGTTCTTATGGAGGACTTGCTGTTAATGCTGATAATGGAGATTTACTTAAAGGTATATTGATTGGATCCTGGACCTGTGATGATGCTCCTAATCCTAAGACTTCATATAACTTAACAGTTACAGCTGATAACTTAACGACTTTACAATTAAGATTTAAACGTTTGACTGATAGTTTCAAATGTTAATTTTATTTAATAATTAGTATTACTTTATTGAAAAGGAATAAAAATGAAAATACTAAATTCAAAAATTAGACAAAACATAATAAGCACAACTTTAGCTTTAAGCTTAAGTATTGGACAGGTTCTTCCTGTCATGGCTGCTCACGGTGGAGAAGGTGATGTAGCCCCCCCACCTGGTGATTCAGGTGCTGCCGCTGCCGCTGCTGCCGCTCAACAAGCTGCTGAACAAGCTGCTCAACAAGCCGCTGCTGCCGCACAACAAGCTGCTCAACAAGCTGCTCAACAAGCTGCTGCTCCTGGTCCTGCTCCTGCTCCTAGTCCTGCTCAACAACCTGCTGGTGATTCTGGTGCTGCCGCTGCTGCCGCTCAACAAGCTGCTCAACAAGCTGCTGAACAAGCTGCTCAACAAGCCGCTGCTGCCGCACAACAAGCTGCTCAACAACAAGCTGGTGGTGGTGCTGGTGATTCTGGCGCTGCTGGTGCAATGGGTGGTGCTTCTGGTGCTGCTGGTGCAATGGGTGGTGCTTCTGGTGCTGCTGGTGCAATGGGTGGTGCTTCTGGTGCTG
>Ga0209403_10003440_pt1 | contig 17872 bp, 15 predicted proteins | sample ArcticOcean_MG_C_8_FD_187440 | JGI IMG/M metagenome (GOLD analysis project Ga0209403, IMG submission 187440) | Marine microbial communities from western Arctic Ocean - ArcticOcean_MG_CB11_86 (SPAdes) (version 2) | ecosystem: Environmental > Aquatic > Marine > Oceanic | place: Arctic Ocean... | reverse complement strand
GGAATGGGCGTGTCGGCCATTTCGAGATGCAAGGCGGTTCCGGTGTAGGGATGGGCACGGGCGACGTCCTCGTCAAGTTCGATGCCGAGTCCGGGCTCGGTGGGGGGAATCACATATCCAGAATCCCAGCGGATCGGCGTTTTGAGGATTTGGGCGTGGAAGCCCTCCCAGCGTTGGATGCTTTCCAGAATCAGAAAGTTCGGAGAGCAGGCGCTGATGTGGAGATTCGCCGCGCCTTCGACGGGGCCGCAGTAAAGATGCGGGGCGATTTGAGCGTAAAACGCCTCGGCCATGCCTGCGATTTTCTTGGCTTCCAGAATACCGCCGACACGTCCCAGCGCTATTTGCAGGATGGACGCGGCTCCGGTTTCCAGCACACGGGCGAATTCGTATTTGGTGGTCAGCCGTTCTCCGGTTGCAATCGGGATGCGTGTCTGGCGGGCGACCTTGGCCATCGCCTCCGGACGTTCCGGAGGCGTGGGTTCCTCAAACCAAAGCGGGTCGTAAGCTTCCAGCCGCCGTGCCAGCCGAATCGCACCGGAAGGAGTGAACTGCCCGTGGGTTCCGAAGAGCAAATCTGCCCTCGAACCAACCGCCTCCCGGAGTCGCTTGCAAAACAACTCCGAGCGCTCCAGCGATTCCAGCGAGGGCTGACGCGGATCGAAGGCCGAGTACGGTCCCGTTGGATCAAATTTGACCCCCGTGAAACCCTGTGCCACACATGCGGTGGCAGCTTCGGCGGCAAGGTCCGGATCGTTGTACACGTTCGGGCCATCGTCAGACACGGCCCCGGCTTGCGGGTAAAGGTAAGTGTAGGTGCGTAAGCCTTCGTGAACACGCCCGCCGAGCAATTCGTAAATCGGCTTGCCGACAGACTTTCCGCAGATGTCCCAGAGCGCGATTTCCAGCCCGCTCAGCACCCCCATCAGCGAAACATCCGGACGCAACGTGTAGCCGCGTCCGTAAACCTGCCGCCAAAGTGTTTCGATCTGGAACGGGTCCATGCCCTCGACGTGTTGTTGAAACACGTCCTCGATCATTTTCGCCATCGTGTGCGGTCCGAAAGTGGCGCAATAGACTTCGCCCACGCCTTCAATGCCATCGTCCGTGACGAGCTTGAGGAAAACGAAATAGCGTCCACCATGATGCGGTGGAGGATTGCCGACGACGAAAGTTTTCAGATCCTTGATTTTCATGAAATTTCCTTAATCCAAGGCGCTGATCTGATGTTGAGTTTGCTCCAGAAAATCCGGATTGATTTCGATGCCCCAACCGGGAGCCTCCGGAATCTGCACCTTGCCATCCGCTGCGACCAATGCAGGTTCGTAAATGCCATATTGCCACGGGTAATAATCCGCGCCCTCAATGGAGAATTCAACATAAGGTCCAGCGTTTTTTAAGGCGCCCATCAGATGCAGTGTAAAAACCGTCACCAGCGAAAGGTTGGCCGAGTGCGGGGTGCAGGGCAGTCCGGCTTGTTGTGCCATTTCCGCGACCTTGAGGGTGCGCGTGATGCCGCCGAGGTAGCACACATCCGGCTGGACAACATTCACCGCTCGCATTTCGATCATGCGCCGCCAGATTGTCAGGTCACAGTCCTGCTCGCCTCCGGTGACATCCAAGTTCAGGGCATCCGTGACCTGTTTCGTCCATTCCAATTCCCAGTACGGGCACGGTTCCTCAAAGTGGCAAATACCGTGGTCTTCCAGCAACCGACCGACTGAAATCGCCTTTTCCGGAGTGTAAGCACTGTTGCCGTCGACGAGCAGGGCGACCTCATCCCCAAGCGCCTTGCGAACTGTAGGCACAATCGCTTCGGTGCGTCCGGGCCACTCGTCCTCGTCGTGTCCGCATTCCTTGCCCACCCGGAACTTAAAGGCATCGTAACCAAACTCATCCCGCAAGCGTACAAAGCGTTCTGCTTCCGCTTCCGGAGTGATTTCTCGTTTCATGCTGGAGGCATAAACTCGGAATGGCCTTGGGGTGCCACCCAACAATTCACAGACGCTCTTGCCTTCCAGCTTGCCGTGCAAATCCCAGAGTGCGGTGTCCAATCCGGCAAGCGCCCGCCGCAAGTAGGAGCCGGGAAACTTGTGTTCGCGCTCTGGGATTTCTGCGACAAGGTGGCCGAGGCCCAGCGCATCTTGACCAAGCGCATACGGAGCAATCTGGCGATGCACGACCAGCGCGGTGATGTCAGCGTTGTAGGGCGAAACCTGCCCCCAGCCCTCGGAGCCATCGCGGGTGCGAACCCGCACCAGCCCGATGGTTTGGTTGCTGAAGGTTTCGATGCTGTGAATGTCGAGGTCTCGTGAGGGCATATTGTCCAAAGTCAGAAGACGATGATATTGCGAAGTGCCTCCCCTTGCTTCACATCCACGATGGCTTCGTTGATCTGTTCCAGTGGGTAGCGTCCGGAGATCAATTCATCAAGCTTGAGCCGTCCTTGTTGGTAGAGGGAGACATACCACGGGATGTCCACAGTCAGCCGAGTCGAACCCATTTTACTACCGAGCAGGCGTTGTTCAGCTCCGGCAAACGCGCAGGAATCAAAGGCAATGGTGACATTGTCCGCCGTCATGCCAACGATCACCAAGGCACCGCCCTTCCGGAGTAATCCGAAACCCTGCTCAAGGGCGGATTTGGCTCCGACGGTGACGAACACATAATCGGCCCCGCGTCCGTCCGTCAATCCGAAAACCGCTTCCTGCGCGTTTTCTTTGCTGACATTGACGGTGTGGGTGGCCCCAAAATTTCGGGCCGCGTCCAGCTTGGAGTCAGAAAGATCGAGTGCGATCACGCGCTCCGCTCCGGAAAGCGCTGCACCCTGAACGCTATTGAGGCCGACTCCACCCGTGCCGATGATCACGGCGCTACTTCCGGAATGCAGTTGAGCGGTGTTGACAACCGCACCGCATCCTGTGATCACCCCGCAACTCAACAACGAAGCGGCATCCAGTGGCACCTCCTTGGGGATGGGAGCGATCTGTGAGGCATCCACCACGACCGTTTCGGCAAAGGCACCGGTGCGGAGTCCTTGGACGATGGACTGTCCATCGGCAGCACGAAGCGGGCTTTGCGCATCGAGCCGGAAGGTGCTTTCACAGCGCACCAGTTTGCCCTGAGAACAATAATGACAGGTGCCACAGGAACGGATCAGTGTGACAAGCACATGATCTCCGGGCTGAATGCCGCTCACTCCGGTTCCGATGGTTTCCACCACCCCGGCGGCTTCGTGTCCGTACACGGCTGGCAACCTCCCACCCCACGCACCTTCGGCGTAAAGGATGTCGCTGTGGCAGATCGCACAGGCGGCGAGTTTCACCTGCACTTCTCCAATTTGTGGCGGAGCGAGTTCGACGTCCTCAATCACGAGGGGTTTTCCGAATTCTCGGCAAACGGCGGCTTTCATGGGATTCCTGTTCAAAATAATCTGTGGGCAAGCCCATCGTCTCTAGTTTCAACCCCGGAGCATCCGCAGTCGGCTCTCGAAGTCCTCGCGGTTGAGGTAGCATCCGGACATGCGGCGGCGCCCCTGGAACTCGCCACGCCCATGCAACACACGCCAGTTGTTGAAAATCAGCATTTCGCCGGGAGCCAGCAAGTGCCGCCACTGGAGTTGCGGATCGTTCGCCAAGCTGTCGAAGGCGCGTATGGCTTCGTAAAACTCAGCCATTTCCGCATCCGGAAGCCGAAAGGGAGCGCGGTCGTAGTTGTTGAAGGAGACCTGCACGACTTCGCCCTCCAAACCGAGCCGCAGCACTGGACGGCGGGCGAGTAGATGCACCCCGTCTCCACGGTACTGTCCGGGAACATGAACCTGCGTGAGCGTTCGGTAGGCATCCGGTGTCTCCATTTGCAAGCGCCGCACGATCTCCAGCCCGTCCGCCATGATTGAATCTCCGCCTTTGGCCTCGTAGTCGAGGCAGAGTAGCATCTGCACTCCCGGAGCATCGTGGCTGTAGGTGCCGTCCGTGTGGGGACGCACCTCTTTGGGCGAGAATGCGGAATCAGCCATCGCCTCGTTCGCCTCAAAATCCCAAGCCCCGCCAAAAATCGTTTCCCGGACATAGCCGATTTTGTTGGCCAGTCGCTCCACCGCAGGCACTGCTCGTGGGCAATTGGCCAGCAGCGCAAACCCGTGTTGATCAATTGTTTCCAGTAGACTCTGCAATCCGGAATCGTCACACAGCACGTCGGAGTAGTCCAAGCGGATCGCCTCCATGGTCAACGTGTCGGCATTCCATGGCTGGGGTCGTCGCTGTGCCGCATTGGCTTCCGGAGCGGCAAAGGCGTGAAGAAACTCCGTCGTGTAGCAAGACGGCTCAACGGTTCCGGGCCAGCACACCAGCAGACTCGTTCCGTCTTCGGCAAGTTCGGCAGATTCGGGCTGTATGTCCGGAGCCACCGCCGCCGTGAACAACTCCCGCTGTGCGGTGCGCTCGTCGTAGCTGTCCGGGTCTGTCGCGTGGTCCCGGAGCCAAAAATGCGGAAAGCGCGAGCTTTGACCATCGGACCACTCCACGACGAGAGCGTTGGGTTCTTGGTTGAGTTGAATCAGGTGAGGCATTTTCTGAATGGGCAAAGGGCGATCAGGAAGCCTTGGTCAGCAAACGGTCCAGTAGGCGATCAGGAAGGACGCGAGTGAGGACCGCAAACAAGTACGTTGGAAAGGTGACGGGATAACGGATTTGCGGCACCGGACTTTCGATGGCATGGATCACCCGTTTCGTCACTGCAGACGCAGGCAGCGTGAAGGGCTGCGCCGCACCTTGCTTGCGGAGTCGTGCCAAGGTTTTTTCGTAGTGCGGACGATGGACGCTGGCTTCCACGTTGATGTTTTTCTCGAACACTTTGAGGCTGTTTGGGCGCATTTTCGTGAGGATCGGCCCGGGTTCGATGAGGACGACGTGAATGCCTGTGCCCTCCAGTTCCAAACGCAGCGTGTCCGTCAGCCCTTCAAGCGCGAACTTGCTGGCCACATAAGCGCCTCGGTGTTTGAGGGCGATGAAGCCGAGGATCGAACTGTTCTGAATAATTCGTCCGCTGCCCTGCTTGCGCATCACCGGAACCACGAGGGTCGTCAATTCGTGCCAGCCGAACAGGTTTGTCTCAAACTGCTTCCGGAGGGTGTCGCGGGTGAGGTCTTCGACCGCTCCGGGCTGTGCGTAGGCTCCGTTGTTGAACAGCACATCAAGGCGCCCTCCAGTGTGTTCCCGTGCTTGCTCGAAACCGCTCCGGATAGAATTCGAATCCGCGAGGTCGAGTTGAAACGACGTCAAGCCCTCGCTCCGGAGCCGCTCCACATCCTGCATTTGGCGAGCAGTGGCGATGACCGTGTGTCCGTGTTGCTTGAGCGTGACTGCCGCATCGTAGCCGATTCCGGAGGAGCAACCGGTGATGAGGATGTATCTCTTCTCAAAGTGATTCATGCTTTGCCTCCGAATTCCTGCCGAACTTGAGTCGTGTGTGCGCCAAGGTCGGGAACGCCTAGAAGAACTGGAGTTTCTCCGTTGACCAGAGCAGGCGGAGCCGGAATATTTGCGGGTCCGGATGGGGTGTCCACGCGAACACGACGCAAGTGAGGATGCGTTGAGAGCTTGGCCATGTCATTGAGTTCACCGTAGGCGGTGTCAGATTCCAGCAGCCGAGCGATCATTTCTTCACGAGTACAGATGGCGAAAACAGCAGCGATAAGTGCTTCCAGTTCCGGGCGGTTGCGAACGCGCACGATGTTGGTGCAGAAGCGTTCGTCCTCGCCCAGCTCCGGTTGTTGCAGCACGACTTTGCAGAACTGCCGCCACTCGCGCTCGTTCTGGATCGAGATGAGCAGCGGCATGCCGTCTTGCGTAGTGTACACGCCATAGGGTGCAACCGAAGGATGGCGCAACCCCATGCGCTTTGGCGATTTGCCGCCATAGTCGTAGTGCATGAGGGGCACCGTCATGAAATCGGCGAGGACATCGAAGATGGAAACGGAAATGTCCCGCCCCTGCCCGCTGATCCCACGGGCAATCAGGGCTTCCAGCACCGCTTCGTAGGCGACCATTCCCGTGGCAATGTCACCAATCGAAACGCCGACTCGCCCCGGAGCCTCCGGAGTGCCTGTGACTGAGGCAAGTCCGCTTTCTGCCTGAATGAGCAAATCGTAGGATTTGCGGTCACGAAACGGACCGATTTCTCCGAATCCGGAAATATTGCAGGTGATGAGTTTGGGATGGCGACGACGCAGTTCCTCCAAATCGAGTCCCATGCGCTCAAGGGCACCGGGTTTGAAGTTCTGCACCAGCACATCCGCCTGCTCCAAAATACGCAAAACCAGTTGGAAATCCTCGGGATCCTTGAGGTTGAGCATGACCGATTCTTTGCCCCGGTTGAGCCAGACGAAGTACGCACTCTCGCCGTGGATCACGCTGTCGTAACCGCGAGCAAAGTCGCCCTCGGCCCGCTCGACCTTGATGACCCGCGCCCCGGCATCGGCGAGTCGGCACGAGCAGAGCGGCGCGGCGACCGCCTGCTCCAAGGTGAGGACCAGAATCCCGTCAAGGGGTTTCATCTTGCTAGGTTTAGAAATTGGCAAAAAACGGACAGAATGATCTCGATCATCCGCTAAATATGGTAAGCAGGACTCGCGTGGAAGTCAGGCAAATTCCGATTTCCTGGAGCAAGCAACCACGGAGTTATGCAGGCCCATCCAGTGTGGCAAAAGCATTCTGCACCCAGTCGAGTTGGGCTTCACGCAAAAAACCATAATTGTAGAACGCAATCCCAGATGGGTTCAGTGAACGCAACGCTTGGACTGCCGTGACCACATCGGTTTGGCAGGAGAGGTCGGGTGGCACGGGACGTAACACAAAACTCAAATCCGTCTCATCACCAACACGGTTCCGGATATCCCACGAATCCTCAAAAATTTCGGTAGGTCCGGACTGGTAAGCGCAGGAATCAAGGCCGTCCGCAACGCTGGCCAAAGCGGCAAGGTCGTGTCCTTCGATCCAGCATCCGGCGGAGGGACGCTGCACGGTGAGGGTGACTCGGAGCTTTATTCGTCGGGGCAACACCTCCCTGATTTCTTGAATGAGATCCGTGACCACTCGACAGCGCATGCGGTGGTAAGCGACAAGCTCGGGTTCGGCCAGCAGGTCCGCTATCAGCCACGGACTCGCCAAGTGCTCACCCGGAGCCAGGGGTTCGGCGAGAAAACGCTCCAACCGGGTGCCAACCCAACGTTGCAGCGCGGCCATGTCAATGCCCTCCTTGCGACCTGCGTTGCAGGTGGCTTCCGAAAAGCAGAGCGCGAGCAGGTGCTCCGCCCACGAATTCAACGGCACCAGTGCAAATTCATGATGGTAGCCGTGCGAGTAAGGTAGCCATCCGGGGGTTTCAATGGTGATGGTCGAAACCGCTTCGTGACGGGCGATGTCAAGGCAGAGTGCGCTGAGGTAGTCCCGGACTTCGGGAAACGCAGGACAGAGGCTGTAGAAGTACGGATCGCCGAAAGCATTGCGGGAGCAGAACTGCGGATGTGCCTGCCCCAGCCGGGTGTTGTGCAGGCCGACGGTCCACGCTGTGAGGTCGAGTCCGGGATTGAGAGTTTCCCAATCGCGGAAGAGGTCGCGTTCGGCAACTAGTCCATTGGGTTGCGGCTGGAGGGTGCCGTAGTGGGAGAGGTCGGGCTGGAAATAGACCGTGCCGTCCTCCGGAAAATACACATGCCGCTGGGGAGCACGGGGACGCAGGAACTTGCCTGCGTGGTAGCTCGCGGCGAGAGCCACGGTGTTCGCGCCAAGGTCGCGGATGCGGGCGAAGGCGTTTTCCGTGCCCTCCTCAAGTACATCCCAGGCGTAGGTGAAAATCGTTTTTTTCATCAGTTTTTCTACTCAAGTCTAGTTTGGGAAACCCTCTCCCCTATTTCGTATCTGCTTCCCCAGCCATGCACAAGCCGTCTTTCCAAGATACCTCCAAAATGACTTGATTGCGGAAGAGGGCTGTGACATCTTGATGCTTTGGCCCAAAGCTGGGACAGCAAGAACAAACACGGCAACAAAAACAAGGGATCATGAACACTCTAGTCGAAAACTACATCAACGGCGCACGAAAAGCGAGTATCGGAGGTTCGACTCAGGATATTTTTAATCCGGCAACCGGAGAGGCCATTGCCCAAGTGACCATGTCCACGGCAACAGATGTGAACACCGCTGTGCAAGCTGCGAAGGAGGCATTTCCGGCATGGCGTGACACTCCGCCGGTCAAACGTGCGCGGGTGATGTTCGCATTCAATCAGGTTTTGCAGGCGAACACTGATAAAATCGCCGAGACCCTCACCCGTGAACACGGCAAAACCTTCGAGGATGCCAAGGGTGAGGTGATCCGGGGCATTGAGGTGGTCGAATTCGCCTGTGGCATTCCACAGTTGCTCAAGGGCACCTTCAACGAACAAATCGCCACTGGGGTTGATGCGCATTCGATGCGGCAGCCGTTGGGTGTGGTGGCGGGCATCACCCCCTTCAACTTTCCAGCGATGGTGCCGATGTGGATGTTTCCCATCGCCATCGCCTGCGGCTGCACCTTTATCCACAAGCCCTCTGAAAAAGACCCTAGCGCCTCGCTGCTGATGGCAGATCTGTTCAAGGAAGCCGGACTGCCGGACGGCGTGTTCAACGTGGTGCAGGGCGGCAAGGAAGCTGTGGATGCACTGCTTGACCATCCGGATGTGCAGGGCATCAGTTTTGTCGGCTCAACCCCGGTTGCGGAGTACATCTACCAACGCGGAACCAACAGCGGCAAGCGTGTGCAGGCTCTCGGCGGCGCAAAGAACCACATGGTGATCCTCCCGGATGCAGACCTTGACCAAGTTGCTGATGCCCTCATGGGAGCAGGTTACGGTTCGGCTGGAGAGCGTTGCATGGCGATTTCGGTGGCGGTTCCGGTGGGCGAGAAGACTGCCGATGCGCTCATGGAACGACTGGTTCCGAGGGTCAAGGACTTGCGCGTGGGCTCTGGCATGGAACCCGGCATGGAAATGGGGCCGTTGATCACCCGCGAGCAGCGCGACCGCGTGGCTTCACTGGTCCAGAGTGGAGTGGAGCAAGGTGCGGAACTGCTTGTGGACGGACGCGATCTTGTCGTTTCCGGCTGCGAGAACGGCTTTTTCATCGGCGGTTGTCTGTTTGATCGAGTGCGCCCCGACATGGAAATTTACAAGCAGGAGATTTTCGGACCCGTGCTTGCGACCGTCCGTGTGGAAAGCTATGAAGACGCGATTGCTCTCATCGAAGGCAACGAGTACGCGAACGGCGTGGCGATCTTCACTCGTGACGGCGATGCCGCCCGCGATTTCGTCAATCGTATTCAAGTCGGTATGGTTGGGGTAAACGTTCCAATTCCGGTGCCCGTGGCCTATCACAGTTTCGGAGGCTGGAAGCGTTCGCTCTTCGGGGACTACCATATTTATGGAACGGAATCCGTCAATTTCTACACCCGGCTCAAGGCGGTCACCACTCGCTGGCCCGCTGGCATCAAGGAAGGGGCGGTCTTCAACTTCCCGATCCTCACCTGAGCGTTTCCGGACGGTGATACGCCTGCGGTCACCGTCCGGGCCAAACTCATTAATCCCACGATCCCAAACCCTCGTGCCGCACGTCGGAAGGAACTGAATGGAATTCGTCACCACCACAGACCTCGTTCCCCTCATCCCAGAACTGATTCTGCTCGGAGTCGCCTTTGTGGTTCTGCTGCTGGACTTGTTTGCTCCGGGTTCACAACGCACGACCCTTGCGGTGACGACCATCGTTGGGTTTGCGTGCGCGCTTGTCGCCGAGAGTCAGTTGTTGGATTCCGGTGCAACGGGTTTCTATGGCACCATCGTGGCCGACGGTTTTTCGATTCTCTTTGAATCCCTCTACCTCGTCATCGGCATCCTCACGGTCCTGCTCTCACTGCACTATCTCGAAGATCACGGCATCGGTTTTGGTGAATACTATGTGCTGCTCATCACTGCGGTGGTCGGGATGATGTTCATGACCTCCAGTCTTGAACTGCTCGTGATCTTCATCGGACTGGAGATCATGTCGATTTCGAGCTACATCCTTGTCGGCATTCGCCGCCGAGTTCCGGAGTCGAACGAAGCTGCGCTGAAGTATCTGTTGCTTGGAGCCTTCTCCACTGGCTTCTTGCTCTACGGGATTTCTCTGCTGTACGGTGCCACCGGCAGCATCCGCATTCCGGAAATCGTCGCCGCCTTGCAGGAGCCGGGTGCCTTGAACAACCCACTTGCGATCATCGGAGTTGCACTCATCATCATCGCAATGGGCTTCAAAGTTGCGGTGGTTCCCTTTCACATGTGGACTCCAGACGTGTATTCCGGTGCCCCCACACCAGTGACGGGGTTCCTCTCGGCAGCGGCGAAAGCAGCAGGATTTGCCATGTTTGTCCGTGTCTTGCTCACGGGCATCCCGCTGGAGGCGGAACTCTGGAAGGATCTGTTCTGGGCGATTGCTGTGCTGACTATGACCGTTGGCAATGTGATGGCCCTGATGCAGAACAGCGTCAAGCGCATGCTCGCCTATTCCTCGGTGGCCCACGCAGGTTACATCATGGTGGCCGTGGTGGTTGGGACGCCAGCAGCGCTCAGCAGCGTGATTTTCTACTCTTGTGCCTACGCCGTGATGGGCACGGGAGCCTTCGGAATCCTGACCGTGCGGCACTTCGGCAAGGCGCCGGACTCCTACGATGATCTTGCCGGCTATGCGAGACACAAGCCCGTCTTGGCTTTCTTGATGAGCGTCTTCATGCTCTCACTGATTGGGCTTCCGCTCACCGGAGGATTCATTGGCAAGTTACAGATTTTCCAAGCAGCCTTAGAGGAAGGCTGGGTGTGGTTGACCATCATTGGTCTGCTGAACAGCGCACTGTCGGTGTACTACTATATGCGTGTGGTGGTGTACCTCTACATGCGCGAAGGTTCGGTGCCGGACGGCGCGGTTTCGGAAACAACAGAATCGCCGGGGTTTGCGCTCACCGGACTGGTGGGAGCTGCTTCAGCGGTGGTGTACCTCGGGGTGTTCCCGCAGACACTGCTGGAACTCGCGGCCTCTTCCGTGTCCACACTTTTCTAGCAAAAACGCCTTCCTCTGAAAGCCTGTACCATCAGAATCCGTTCAGCGGATTCTCCCCTGATCACGCTTCTTGCATTTCGTTTCCATGCGCGTTAGACGGTGCAATGGCTTCAGCCTGATTGAGGTGATGATCGTTGTGGTGATCATCGGCATCCTCGCCGCCTTGGCCTACCCTAGCTTGGAGGGCTACCTCCAACGCACACGGCAGACCGAGGCTAGGACCAACCTCAGTGCCCTCTACACCGCGCAGAAAATCTACTTCGCCACCAACCGGACCTACGCCAGCAGCTTGAGCGACTTGGACGTGCAGTTTGAAACCGGAGGCGATGTGGTTTATTCCTACACCTTGACCGCCACCGCCACGAGCTTTGTGGCCACGGCAACAGGAAACCTAGACGACGATGCGGCGCTGGACACTTGGACCATTGACCAAGGCAAAACCCTCACGAACACGGTCAACGACCTCACGGCAGAATGAGGCGCTTGGACAGCAGCTTCCCAAATGGGGGGTGTTACTGCTGGCGCTGCTCGTCCTGAGTGCCTGCACAACTGGGCAAATCCATTACTACCCTCCCTCCCAAGGCAAGCCTTTCATGGGGATCACCGCCCTCTACATTGACCGCTTCAAAGGAGAGAAATCCAGCCTCCTGCGAGATCTGCTCATCCGGGAGATTGAGGGTTCCTCCTTTTTCGAGTATCTGGAGGATTATCCGGATGCCACCGCAGACGATGTCGCCGTGATCAACGCCGAGGTGCGTGTGCTGTCCATCCGGGATGTGGATGAATCCCGTCCGCAGACCACAGTGGTGCTGATGAACCGACAGGTCGCGCAGGCGCAGAGTTCCGGGGAACTCGTGAAGAAGCAAGCGGTGGAGTTTATCGAGAATCAACAGACCGAGAAATTAATTCACCGCACGATCGACCTAGAAATCGAGTTTGAGTTCACCAAGCGCACCCGCAAACAACCCCTTGCCCAAAAGCGTTTGTTGGTGAGCTACCAGCAAGTGTACACGGGTGAAGATCGCATGCTGCTGATTCCGGACCCGGAGGATGAGGTCATCCGCCTCGGAGGGCTGATGATGCGCCGCTTGGTGGACGAGATCAACCCTGTGGCTCGCGAGTACGTCGTCGCTCTCGATCCCGGCACAGTTCCGGTGCCGTGGACCATGGGCTTCGTGAATTTCGGCCATCCCCGCATTGTGGAGGGTATCGGCCATGCCGAAGGCGGAGATTACGCCTTGGCGATCAAGGCCTGGAACACGGTTCTCTATGCCCCCCAGCCCTTTCCGGAGCAGCATCGTTTTGCATTCACAACGCCCACCTATGTCGAATTGCGTGCTACCAAAGTGCCCAAGGCGGTGATGAGCAAGTTGCTGCGCCTGCGTGGTCAAACGTTTGACGAGCCGGGGCTGGACATGGCACTGCACCAGCGGCTTTCCCGTGAAAACGTTTATCGCTACGGCATCCTCGTCAAGGCGCACACGCGGGTTCCCGGAGAGCAGGAGGCGCGGAACCGACTTGCCGTGCATTACAATCTCGGCGTGGTTCACCAATTGGCGGGCAACCTGCCGCTTGCGGCGCATCACTTTGCGCAAGCGAACCTGCTGCATCCGGACCCGAAATACGCACAAGCGTGGACCGACACTCAAGTGTGGCTGGGGGATTACAACCCGCTGGACCCGATTGCCGAGCAGACCATTGACGCGGCAGGTCGGCGTCCACCTCCCGAAACCACGATGATCCGTCCGGTGCGGCTGGAGGCACGGCAGTTTCCAGTGTCGTTGGCCAGCGGTGCCCAAACCACTGGTTCCGGAGCCGCGACGTTGAAGCCTGTTGAGTTGCCACGACTCTCCAAGCAGACGCAGAGTCAAGCAGTCACGCCAATGCAAACGGATGCGGACACCCAACCGGTGCAACCGCTGACGCTGGAATAATCCTTTCCCGAAAACTGTCCATGTGCTGGAAAATTTTGCTTGCCGGATTGCTCGTTTGTGTTGCCGCTGGAACGCTGCACTCCCGCGAAGTCGAGGCCACCGGATCGGCGACGATCTATAGTAATAACACGGGAAGTGCACGGATTCAGGCCCTCAAGAACGCCCAGCGCCAAGCCGTGGAACAAGGGGTTGGTGTGGTGATTGATTCCAACACGCTGGCCCGTAACTACGAGGTGATTCGAGACGAAATCCTCAGCACCAGCCAAGGCTTCGTTTCCAACTACGAAATCCTCAAGGAGGGTCTCGCCAGCGGGGGCACGGTGTACGAGGTGACCATTCGGGCCGAGGTCGAGGAAGGCAAAATCAAGGACAGCCTCACCGCGCTCCGGATTCTCCACAAAAAAATGGGGAACAAGCGACTGATGATCGTCTCTCACAGCCAAGACCCCCATGCCCTGCCCCGCGACAACGGGGCGGTGACCACCACGCTGGGAGTGGTCCGTGAAGAGTTCAACAAGGCGGGCTTCCGGATGTTCAACGACCAGCAGATGACTCGCATCTATCAGGCCATTGAGCAGGAGGCTTTGGTGGATCGTGCAGTGGACAACTTGCTGGCACTCGCGCTGGACCAACAAGCGGAAATCCTCGTGCAGATGGAAATGATCGCCGGGAAACGTGACCAGCGCGGCGGCGGGTTCTGGGCGGTCAAGACCACCCTGCGACTGGGAATTTACGATGCTGCCACAGGACGGCAGATCGCCGATATTGTCACCGAAGGCAAGGAGCTTTCCGCTAAGAAACCCGGCAATTACGACTGGTACCGAATGCTGGGCAAGGCGGGGGTTCGTGCTGGAGCAGAAGCCGGACGGCAGGCAATCTCACGCATTGCCGAGTTCTACCAAAACGTGGGGGATTTTGGATTCGCCTACCTGATCATCTTCCGGAACTTCTCCTTCAATCAGGAAGACGCGATCCTCGACTACCTTGAGGGCAGCCCCGGATTCCAGCAACTTTCGGAACTGAAGAACACCCGGAACTACCTCGAACTCGAACTCTTCTCATCCGAGGAAAAAAGCCGCCTGCGCCGAAAAATCCGTCGGGATCTGCGCGACTTGGAAATCGAGGTTGCCACGCAGTCGGTGTCCGGCAACCGCATGGTGTTCATCAATCCGGACGCCGGGTAGGTTCCCCCCTCCTCACGGAAACGACTCACCTCGGTCGTTTCCCGTTTCACATCTCCTACCACTTCGCAAGCAACACGGTTCCGGCCTCCGGCCTTGCAGGAAACTCCTGTATGAGCCGTTGTGTCAGTTGCTCCCGGATTGTCCGATAGGCGGGATCATTGAACCGATTGCAATGCTCTCCGGGGTCTGCCTCCAGATCAAAGAGTTCTCCCCAGCCCTCCGATTCTGGATAAAGCGTCAGCCGCCAATCTTGGGTGACGAGCGAGTGGTTGTAAGTTTCGCGTTGGATGCGGGGATGAAATTCCAGCCCGATAGCCAGTAGCTATCGGGGAGTTATTTTTCACGATTTTCAGAGGAACAACACTCAAGGGGGAGACTACCCGGGATTGGTAATCATCTCAACCGGATCATCCTCCCAGATAAAACTCCCGAAGCTGCGCCACGGCGTATTCCTGCATTTCCACAGTCAGCCCTGGATAGATCGGCAGGGCCAGCACCTGCTGCGCTGCCGTGCGTGAAACCGGGTAGTCGTCGCTGCGGGGCTTGAGGTACGCGAAGCACTCCTGTTGGTGGAAGGGAATCGGATAGTAGATTTCGGACGCCACGTTGCGGCTTTGCAAAAACGCCCGTAGCTCATCGCGTTGCTGCGTCCGGATCACATACTGGTTATAGATGTGTCGGTTCGTGAGGTGTTCCGGCAACACCGCTTCCGGAGTCCGCACAAACTCGCCAATGCTGGCTTCGTTGATCAGGCGCGTGTAGCGCTCCGCGTTTTCCCGACGTTGCGCGTGCCAGGCTTCCAGCCGGGGAAGCTTGACGCGGATCACCGCCGCCTGCAAGGGGTCGAGCCGGAAGTTGCCGCCAATCACTTTGTGGTGGTACTTCGGTTCGCCGCCATGCACGCGCTTGATGCGCAGAGTTTTGGCAAGCTCCGGATCGTTGACGGTGATGATGCCGCCATCACCGATTCCGCCTAGGTTTTTTGTCGGAAAGAACGAGAAGGCGCCCAACTCACCCATGCTTCCAGCTCGCCGTGCTTTTCCGTCCAGTTCGTACTCCGCGCCAATCGCTTGCGCGGCGTCCTCAATCACAGCAAATCCCTGCTCCTTGGCGATTTCCAGCAGCGGTTTCATGTCCGCACACTGCCCATAGAGATGCACGGGGATCATTGCCTTCACGCGACTCGCATCGGTACCGAGCCGTTGCAGGGTGATCCGGACCTGTTCAGGATCGAGGTTGTAGGAAACGGGGTCCACGTCCACAAACACTGGAGTCGCGTTGAGCCGAGAAACCACCCCGGCGGTGGCGAAGAAGGTGAAATCCGGCACCAGCACCAAATCACCCGCTCCCACGTCTAGCGCCATCAGCGAGAGCAGCAGGGCATCCGTTCCGGAGGACACACCCACGGCATCGTTCGTTCCGCAATAGTCGGCGAGCTCGCGCTCCAGTGCGTCGATTTCCGGCCCCATGATGTACTGGGTAGATGCGACCACACGGGTCACGGCACTGAGGATTTCCTCGTGGAGTTCGTTAAGTTGAGGCTTGAGATCCAACAGAGGGACGCGCATTTCAGTCATGAGGTTTCGTTAGTTTCAAAGTCCCAAAGGGGCAAAGACAACAATAGATAATCGGCCGCCGAAAACGGACCACTGACCACCAACCACTCACAGCAGCACCCGGATGTCGTAGAGGGCATGGGTGCAGGAGGTGACGGCAAAACCTCGAAAGTAGTACAAGGCCGTGAAGGCGACACCCGCCAGCCAGCGGTAGAGGAAGCTGTACCAAGTGAACGAATCAGCCATGTTGCCGATGTAGTGGCTACCGGAAAACAGAAACGCAGCCAATAAAACGGACAAGATGCCACCAAAGTTCTCGTTGGGGATGAGGTGCTTGATAAACCAGAGCAGCACTCCGAGCAGCAGCACCCGGAAGAAAAACTCCTCAAACAACCCAGCTCCAATCGAGAGCGCGAGGTTTTGCAGCAAGCCAATGTCGCTGCCGCCAATCGAGAGTAGCAGATTGCTGAGTACAAGGCGCAGGACGATGCCCAGTAGGAGACTGTACCCCAGTGACTCTCCAAGGATCATCACAAAGTAGCGGGGGCGCAACTCCACCCCTTGGGCGTAGCGGCGGGCAAACGGAAGGGCAATGATCATAGCCCCGATCATCAGGAAACTGAGGTGCTGCGGCTTGATTTCAAAGGCGAGAAAAAAAGTGCGCATCCAAACATCAGCAGCGTTCCGGATCGCCCAGTACGGGGTCTGGGTGGCAACCACCAAGACTTCGTAACAAATCAGCAGCGGCAACGCTGTGGCGACCGCATAGTACGGAGAGTTCGTGCTGTGGAAGTATTCGGACATCCGGAGCGTTAGATTCGCGTGATCTGTGCGGATTCGATGAAATCGAGCTGCTGGAGCCGCAGTGCCTCCGCTTGAGCCTTGGTTTTGTCCAGCTTCCCCACTCTCACGCGATACAGCACTCGTTTGTCTGCCGATTCATAGCGGTCAATATAGGCATCCGGAAAACCGTTGCGGCGGAGCCGTGTCGAAACCACCTCGGCGTTGGCACGCTTACGGGACGAGAACACCTGAATCGTGTACCGTGCTTGGTTTTTTGAGGCTTGCGGTGGTTTGGGTTTGGAAACTGTGGCGGTTGGTGATTTTGGCGTTTGGGGGGCTTGCGGGGTTGTGGTTGGCGTGGATTCTTCAGCGGCTAGGGAGTCCGTTTTCTCGCGCAGTTTGTTGAGTTTCTTGAGGTCGAGGTTCAAGTTGTCAGACTGCTGTTCGCCAAGATTGTAGAATGACAACTCTTCCTCGGTGAGCGTTTTTCCCCCAGATTCGCCCTCCACGTTTGCAGGGGTTTGTGCGATGGGAACTGCTGGAACCCGCAGGCTCTTGCCCGTGATCAGCCCCAAGTAGAACATCACGGCGAGACAGAAGGCACTCAGCCCAAGCAACGAGAGTACCACCGGAACGTTAAGCTGGAAGTGCAGGGTGCGGCGAGGTCGGACAGCCATAGCGATTCGGGATCAACTCCAAAGTTCACGCCGAGTGGGGTAACGCATCCCCTCTCGAATCAGTCCTAGGAACTCGCGGCGCGGCAGTTCCCGTGCCCCGAGGCTGAGCAAGTGTCGCGTGGTCATTTGGCAATCAATCAGTTCCAATTCTAGTTCAGCGGCTCGTTTTGACAAAGTGGCCAGCGCGATTTTGGAGGCGTTGCTACGACAACTGAACATTGATTCGCCAAAAAAGCAGCGTCCTAATGAAATTCCGTAAACGCCTCCCACCAGTTGCCTCTCCTGCCACACCTCCACCGAATGGGCGTAGCCGAGTTCGTGCATGTGGTTGTAAGCGTCCTGCATCTCCTGTGTGATCCAAGTGCCCTCGCCCGTGCTGGTCCGGATTTCCGCGCAGTTGCGAATGACTTCGGCAAAGGCCGTATCAAACTGTACCGTGAAGACACCCTGCCGTAGTGTGCGGCGCAAGCGGCGAGAGACGTGAAACTCCTCCGGGAACAACACCAGCCTTGGGTCGGGACTCCACCACAAGATGGGCTGCCCGTCCTCGTACCACGGAAAGATGCCACGCTGGTAAGCCGCGAGCAACCGCTGTGGGGAAAGATCACCACCCACCGCCAG
>Ga0209403_10003434_pt1 | contig 17898 bp, 15 predicted proteins | sample ArcticOcean_MG_C_8_FD_187440 | JGI IMG/M metagenome (GOLD analysis project Ga0209403, IMG submission 187440) | Marine microbial communities from western Arctic Ocean - ArcticOcean_MG_CB11_86 (SPAdes) (version 2) | ecosystem: Environmental > Aquatic > Marine > Oceanic | place: Arctic Ocean... | reverse complement strand
GTATCCAGCGAAGTAAAACGCGATCAGTATGGCGATCAGCCCCGGATCGAGTGAAAGCGCTGAAAGGCCTGAAAACTGGTCGGAAATCATTGGCACTGTGAACGCTGCAACTGTGAGCCAGATGGCGATCTGAAGTAGACCTGCTGCACCCAGTCCAAGAATCTTGCCGAGCATGATCGACATCGGAGAGGTAGCGGTCACGAGCATCTCGATCATCCGGTTTTCTTTTTCCTCGGTAACGCTCTGAAGAAGCGCACCGGAACCGACGAAGATCGAGATCATTAACAGCATTGCGAATATGAATGCCGGAGCGGCGCGGGCTATTTCGTCCTGAAGGGTTCCCGACGAGTCGGGACGGCCCTGATCGTCGACCTTGAACAGCGTGTAGGAAGCGGGCTGGAGAATTCTGGCTACCTGTTCTTCGGATAGCCCTTCATCGGCAACTGCGGCTCTCAGCACGTTGTGGAAAGCGTCTCCGGTATTGTCTTCGGATGCCAGCCCTGAACCCTTGCGATACCAGTCCACATTTCCTGTGGAAATATAGTCTGCTGGAATCACGAACAGAGCTTCGATTTCTTCATCGACCAGCGCCTGGGTACCCGTATCGAGACCACTCATTCGAACGAGCCCAGGTATAGCTGCGAGTGAGTCCGTCACTCCAGAATTATCGATATAACCAATCTTCAAACCACTGCCAATATTGTCATCGTCGTCTGACAAAGCGTCGATGACCAGCGGAACCAGGAAAGCGACGATAATCATCACCAGTGGAACGCCAACCGTGAAGGCGCGCCAGCCGATCCGGCGTGTTTGCCGCTTGAACTCTTCTTCGAAGATGATGCGTGCGTTAGCTGTTCTGTCGAACATTGCTCACCTCCTCGATAAATATCTCGTTCAGAGACGGCAGGACCTGTTCGAATCTTGAAAGTACGATTCCAGACGAGGCATATGAGCTGAGGATCATCTCGGGAGTGAGATCGTCGCTAAAACGATATTCGACCAGCCCGGCACGACCGGCATGCGTTTGAGCAGCTGGAAGATCATCGGGGCGAGACGGCGCTTCAACGACAACATCGTTCGCACCTCTCGACCTGCGTATCTCTGCCAGATCGCCAAAGAGTATGAGTCGGCTGTCAGCAATCAGGGCAACTCGTTCGCACATCTCCTCAACGTCGGAAAGGACGTGGGTGCTGAAAATCACCGTTTTGCTCAGTCCCCTGAGCCTGCCCAGGAAACGGAGAACGTTGGATACCTTCTCTTTTCGCAGCAGGCCGCGGTGGCGGGGAGGTAGCCAACCCTGGGCAACGCCCTCGGCCGCGGGTAGGCCGTCGAGCAGACGAACCGTCCCAGCGTCTGGTCGCAGGATGCCCAGTGCGATTCGTATGGTCGTGGTCTTGCCTGATCCGTTTGGACCCAAAACCCAAACATTTCGCCTGCGCCGACTGAAAACGAGACGTCGCTAACTACGGTCTTGTTACCAAAACTCTTGGTTAAGCCTTCTATTTCCAGTGCGTAGGTCATCTCAACAATCCCCAGCCTCTAGAAATCTCTGAACCGGTTTGTGATTAGGAAATTGCCTTCATTACACGATCGAGAGCCGAAATAGTGAATTCATAGTCTTCACTTGAAACACCAAAGTGGGTAACTATTCGCATGTCTGAGTCACCACCGTTGATGTAGACACCCTCTTCTTTCATTCGGGCAGCAATTTCGTCGCCCTTGTGAGGCGGCACCCCAAACCGGATGATGTTGGTCTGGATGTGCTCGGGGTCTACTGAAATTCCGGGCATTTCAGTCATTCGGGATGCGATGTGGCGGGCGTGGTCGTGGTCTTCCTGCAAACGATCGATCATGGAATCCAATGCAACTATTCCGGCGGCAGCGATGACGCCGACCTGTCGCATTCCTGATCCGAGCATTTTTCGCCATCGATCTGCTTCTTCGATGAAGTCTTTCGAGCCAACCACTATTGATCCGATCGGGCAAGCAAGCCCTTTGGAGAGGCAGAAAGTTGCCGTATCGACATGCTCAAGGAGTTCCGAAGCGGGGACATCGAGTGCAACGGCTGCATTGAAAATACGGGCGCCGTCGACGTGGACTTTGAGGCCCTTTTCATGCCCGGCGTCGGCCATCGCCTTCATCTGCTCGGAGGTGAGTGCACGCCCGCTTGATAGGTTATGAGTGTTCTCGATAGTTAGCAGGCGGGTCGGTGGCTTGTGGTAGTCGCGTGGCTTCACGGCGGCTTGAATTAGTTCTGGCTCCAGAAACCCGAATGCGTCTGTCTTGATCGGGTAGAGAACCACGCTGCCGAGCACCATCGTGCCACCGGCTTCGGCGTTCATGATGTGGCACTGATCGCCGATCAGCACCTCGTCGCCCCGCTGGGCTTGAGCCAGCACTGAAACCAGGTTTCCCTGTGTACCGGAAGAAACGAAAAGCCCGGCTTCCTTGCCGAGTAGATCGGCGGCTCGCTCTTGCAATTCGTTGACGGTCGGGTCGTCGCCGTAAACATCGTCTCCAAGTTCGGCTTCATACATCGCCTTTCGCATTTTGGGGCTGGGATGTGTGACTGTGTCGCTACGTAGATCGACTCGGATCATGCCGTCGGTTCTCCATTTATCAGAAGTGGGGTATCGATTTTCGATATCAAATCATATTTCGACCGGCGATTCTAACCGTCGGATGACTCCACGCATACGGTCCGAACGTATACTCGAATAGGTCTTTACGGGCCAAACGAGCTAATTACCCCGAACTAATAACATTTTGACCACAGATTCACCAGACAACCTGAACGCCAACTCGCCCCACGATGCGAGCGGCGACAGCAAATCCAATTTCCTCGACCCGCTGCCGTGGGTGATGCTGGTTACCGCAGTTGTACTCGATCAGCTTACGAAATGGCAGGTGATCGAACGCCTGGCAGTTGGTGAGTCGTGGCCCGAGACGGGTTTTTTCAGGTTCACCCACGCATGGAACACCGGCACCGCTTTTTCGCTTTTTCAGGGACAGGGCGACATCCTGACATGGGTATCGCTGGCTGCGGTGGGGGTTCTTTCGTGGATCTACCGGTCAATCGACAATCCATCATGGTTGCTGCGTGTTGCATTCGGCATGCAGTTCGGTGGTGCAATCGGGAATATTGTTGACCGAATTCGACTTGGCCATGTGACTGACTTCATCGATGTTGGCATCTGGCCGATATTCAATATCGCCGACTCCTCGATCGTGATCGGGATCGGGTTGATGATCTACTACTTCTGGTTCATGGATAAGAGCAAATCCGATAAAGATGTCGAGACTCAATCTGCAAGCACAGATCGAGGTGAGACAACGGATTCTGATGTTGTCAGCACCTCGCTCGATTCGCCCGAGTAGTCTCCTAAATGAGTTATTGCTGATGGACTTCACAGTTAGTGGCGAAGATGCCGGTCAACGGCTGGATGTTTTTCTGAGCAAAAACTGGGCGGAGTCGGAATCACGATCCGACGTTCAGCGAACCATCAAAGCCGGGAGCGTTTCGATCGACGGGCGAGTTGCATCGCGTGTATCTGTAAAGGTTACCGATGGGCAAGTGATTCAGTTGATTGTCGAGGTTGAGCCAGCGGTGAAGTACGTCGCACCAAGTGATATCCCACTAGACGTTGTTTACGAAGACGCAGACATCACAGTGATAAACAAGGCTGTAGGCATGACCGTTCATCCGGGGGATGGTCATGTCGATGACACTCTTGCCAATGCGGCCGCTTCTCGTTGGCCACATATTGTCAGTATTGGCGAACCAGACAGGCCCGGCATCGTACATCGACTCGATCGAGATACGAGCGGGTTGATGGTCGTGGCTTTGAGCGAGAAGGCCTACGAACGATTGACCGAGATGATCCGGAATCGCGAGATCACCCGGATATACACGGCGCTTGTTCACGGGGTGCCAAAGTTGCGAGAGAGCGTGATCGATGCCCCTATCGGGCGCAATCCATTCCACCGGACCCGGCAGGCTATTGACCAGACTGGTCGACCGTCCCGAACTCACTACCGGGTCGATTATGAAATCGGCGATTTTGCGTATTTGGAGGTGCGACTAGAAACGGGTCGAATGCACCAAATAAGGGTGCATCTCGAAGCGATCGGGCATGCTGTGGTCGGTGACCAGACGTACGGAAAACGATCCAGTTCAGCGATCAAGAACTTGAACCGACAGTTCCTGCATGCGTCTCGACTTGAGTTCAGTCACCCGGTGACCGGCGAGCCGTTGTCTATCACGTCCGAACTACCAAAAGATCTACAGACCGTGCTCAAGTCGCTCACCAACTAGACTGCGAAGTGACTCCGAGTGAACATGATTTTGAATCAAGTTCAGAATGACAGGTTCCGTGACGATATTCGTTTCTTCTATCGCCAGTCGCTGCTAAAGTTTTTTGAATGACAAGTCCAACCGCCCCGGTTCGAGTTCGCTACGCGCCCAGCCCGACCGGTATCCCACACATCGGAAACATCCGCACTGCCCTGTTTTGCTGGGTACTCGCTCAGCAAACTGAAGGACAGTTCATCGTTCGTATCGAAGATACCGATCGTAGCCGGTACGAAGCCGATGCCGAAAAGGCGATCTTCGACTCGCTTGAATGGCTTGGACTTGGATTCGACGAAGGTCCCTGCAAGGGCGGCCCGCACGCGCCTTATGTGCAGTCGGAGCGCAAGCAAACCTATATCGACGCGGCGATGCAGCTGATCGAGTCGGGTCATGCCTACTTTGATGACACCACTCCAGAACAGCTCCACTCCCTCCGCGAACGTCAGCGCGCCGCCAAGCAGCCTCCCCGATATGACGGCAGGGGAAGACATCGCAGCCCGGAAGAGATCGAAGAGTCTCGAAAGGCTGGCGTGCCGATTACGATTCGCCTTAAGGTGCCGGAGTTTGGATCGGTTTCTTTTATCGATGCGGTACGTGGGAAGATCACGTTCGAGCTGAAAGAACTCGATGATTTCGTAATCTTGAAGTCGGATCAGATGCCGACGTACCACCTTGCCCACATTCTCGATGACCAGACGATGGGTATTACCCACGTCATCCGTGGCGACGAGTGGATATCGAGTACGCCTCGACACTTATTGATTCATCAGGCGCTTGGAATCGAGCCGCCGGAGTATGTGCATGTCCCGCTGATTCTCGGTAAGGACAAGGCGAAGCTCAGCAAGCGTCACGGCGCCACATCTGCGCTTGAATACCGCGATCTGGGCTTCCTCCCGGACGCTGTGTTCAACTTCATGTGCCTGCTTGGCTGGTCACCCGGCGATGACACTGAGGTGATGAGTCGGGAAGAGATCGTGAGGCGGTTTAGCATTGATCGCATTAACGATTCACCTGCCACATTCGACGCCGAGAAGCTTGAGTGGATGAACGGCGTGTACATCCGCAACATGAGTGAAGATCAGCTGATGATCGAGTTGCTGCCGTTCATGGAGCGATCGGAAACCGAGGGCGGACTGCCCGACTCGGTCGCACGACCAATTGACCGTTACTATTTCAAGCGCTTGCTCCCACTCGTTCACGAGCGCCTCAAGCTGCTCACTGAGGGGACCGAGACGCTCGATTTCTTCTTTGCCGACAATGTGAACCCGGCTGCCGAAGACCTGCCCGGTCGCAAGATGGACGCCGATATGACTGAGCGGGCGCTGGAAGCCGCACTTGGTCTTTGCCGGACCGTTTCGCCGTTTGAACCGGAGCACCTGGAAGCTGAATATCGGGCACTTGCTGAGAAGATCGAGATGAAGCCGGGGCAGCTTTTCTCGCCGATTCGTGTTGCTACGACCGGCAAGTCGTTTGCGCCTCCGCTCTTCGACACTATGTCTGCAATCGGGCAGGACCGGTGCGTGGAGCGTATCGAGAAAGCTCTCGGCATTCTTCATTCAGCTGCGGTAGCTTCTGGCGAATAGCAGTTCAGGGCCGAAACTCAGATTGACCTTGCGCAGGGCTACTACCTATACTGGAAGGTAGCGCATCTGCATTTCAGATGAATTTTTCAGACGACCAAGATTTTTATCTGGTCGTAAGCACGAATCAGGATTACCGTTGGTAGAACTACGAATCAACGAAGGCGAGAGCTTCGAGGGCTTTCTCCGACGCTTCACCAAGCGTGTACAGCAGGAATCAATTATTTCTGAGGCCCGACGACGTCAGCACTTCGAGCCGCCCTCAATTACTCGAAAGAAGACCGCAGCCGCCAAACGACGCAAGAGCATCAAGGCGACGATGAAAAATATGTAATCGTGCCCCGTTCGCGGGAACACGGTTCGGTTGTGAATGCACCCCGGTTTAGTAAATTCGGGGTGTTTTTGTTTAACGAATTTTCACTTCACGTACCTGCTGGGAATTGGCTGTTGGCCGTTGAAGATTTCACATCCGTTTAACAAAAAGACCTGTCCGGTCCGTGATTTTGTTGTCGGGAGAGGTGACAATAGAATTACCGCTCGCGCAGCGAGTTGTTCGATCACGTTTTAGTCGTTCGTATTTCCGTACGTTCTGGTCTATTCGTCTATTTATGGGAGTACCTAATTTGAAATTCGGGATTGTTGTATTCCCCGGTACGTGGAGCGAAAAAGACACCCATCATGCTGTTTCTGGTGTACTGGGCCAGGACGCCGAGTACATCTGGCACGATGATGAGAAAATCGATCAGTACGATGGAATTGTGCTGCCGGGCGGGTTTTCCTACGGTGACTACCTCAGGTGCGGCGCCATCGCCCGCTTCTCCCCGGTGATGGAAGCAGTTACTGCGTTTGCTGAGCGTGGCGGTCCCGTAATAGGGATATGCAACGGGTTTCAGGTGCTCTGCGAATCGGGACTCCTGCCCGGGGTTCTTATGCGCAATGACCACCTGGAGTTCCGGTGCATCTGGACCGATCTCAAGGTCGAGAACGATTCGACGATGTTCACTTCTACCGCAACCAAAGGCCAAACCCTTCACATCCCGATGTCGCACGGCGAAGGTAACTACCTGGCCGATGAAACTACGATCGAACGGCTTGAGGGCAACGGCCAGATCGTGTTCCGATATGCCGATGCTGCTGGCAACGTGACACCCGAAATCAACCCGAACGGCTCACTTAATAACATCGCCGGAATCGTGAATGAACGAGGCAACGTGATGGGCATGATGCCGCACCCTGAAAAGGCCTGCGAGAAGCTCATCGGCGGCGACGACGGAAACGTAATTTTCAACTCGATGATCAACAATATTGTCGCTTCGTTGGCTTAGGCGTATAACAAATACCGCAGATATCTCTCAGGAAACGGAATCAACTCGCACATGACGGTAAGCCAGGAAACACTCGACGAAATCGCTCTCAGTCGCGATGAGTATGAAGCGATAATCGATCGACTCGGCAGAGAGCCCAATCCTCTTGAACTGGGCCTGTTCGGTGCGCTGTGGTCGGAGCACTGCGGATACAAGCACACGAAGGCGTTACTGCGGACACTCCCTTCCTCTTCCGACCGACTTCTGGTGGCCCCCGGTGCTGAAAACGCTGGAGTGATCGACCTCGGTGACGGGCTTGCAGTTGCGTTTAAGATCGAGTCGCATAACCACCCTTCGGCTATCGAGCCGTTCGAGGGCGCAGCGACCGGTGTTGGCGGGATCATCCGTGACATTTTTGCAATGGGCGCACGGCCGATAGCGCTGCTCAACTCGCTACGTTTTGGTCAGCCCGATGATGCGCGAACTCGCTATTTGCTGAACGGTGTGATCGGCGGCATTTCTTCTTACGGAAACTGCATCGGCATTCCCGATGTTGGCGGCGAGATATTTTTCTCAGATACGTATAAGGGCAATCCACTGGTCAACGCCATGTGCATCGGCCTGATAGAAGACGGCAAGATGGCGAGCGCTTCAGCTAAAGAACCGGGTGATCTGTTGATACTCGTCGGTGCAGACACGGGTCGAGACGGCATTCACGGCGCGTCTGGTCTCGCTTCGAGATCTTTCGAAGAGCAGGCAGAGATGCGTTCAGCCGTTCAGGTTGGTAACCCGTTCCTCGAAAAGGTGCTGATCGAAGCGTGCATCGAGGCGCTCGATCTTCCGGGTGTGGTTGGCTTGCAGGACTGTGGTGCGGCGGGAATCACCTCGGCTGCAATCGAAATGGCAGAGCGTTCGGGGATGGGCCTGAAGCTGATAATCGATGATGTTCCTCGACGCGAAGAGGGCATGACACCATACGAGGTGATGCTTTCCGAATCGCAAGAGCGAATGCTTCTCGCGGTCACTCCGGGCACGGAAGGTCCGGTGTTCGAACTGTTCGAAAAGTGGGACCTCGACGCTACTGTGATTGGCGAGTTCGAGTCGGGAGAGAACGTTCGTATTTTCGATCAGGGTGAACAGGTGAGTTCGACACCGGTCATTACGCTGACCGATGCTCCCGAGTACAAGTTCACCGGCACTAAGCCCGAATGGCTGAGCAAACTTCAAAACGTTGATCTTTCGAAAACGCCAATGCCGTCGGAATCTCCCGAAGAGTTGCTGCTCAGGATGCTTGCAGCGCCGAACATCGCTTCCCGCTTCCCGATCTATCGCCAGTACGACTATCACGTTCAGACGAATACCGTTGTTGAGCCGGGTGGTGACGCTGCGGTGCTGCGGTTGAAGGGCTCGAAACGAGGTATAGCGGTCTCGACCGACTGCAACGGCAGGATCTGCTATCTCGACCCAGAGGTCGGGACGGCGATTGCGGTGGCAGAAGCCTGCCGCAACTTGTCTGTCACCGGCGCTGAGCCCGTGGCGCTTACTGACGGTCTTAACTTCGGCAATCCAGAGACACCCGATGTTCAGTTCCAGCTAACCGAATCGATCGCCGGTATGAGTCGTGCTGCCGAGGCGTTCGGCATTCCGATCGTCAGCGGTAACGCCAGTATGTACAACCAGTCGGCGGGCGTAGATATCTTCCCGACGCCAATTATCGGATCACTTGGCCTACTCGAGGACGTCGAGAAGCATTCAACGGTCGCGTTCAAGTCTGATGGCGATGTGATTGTGTTGCTCGGAACCGACTCGACGTGGGACTCCTTTGAAGGCATTGCGGGTAGTGAATATCTCGAGCTGATCCACGGTAGAGTCGAGGGTCAACCCTCTATCGATCTGGATCTTGAGATCAGGACTCAAGCAGTTTGCCGGGAAGCTATTGCAGCTGATCTGGTCGCATCTGGTCATGATGTTTCGGACGGTGGTGTTGCCGTTGCGATAGCCGAAAGTGCGATCATCGGCGGTCTGGGAGCGGTTATCGATGAATCACCCGGCGACCGGTGGGATGCGGCGATGTTCGGTGAGTCTCAGTCAAGGATTCTGCTGAGTGTATCGAGCGATAACGTTAGTGCCGTCGAATCTCTTGCTGAGGCCAGCAACGTGCCGATGAAGATCGTTGGCACGGTTGGTGGCAGTGCATTGAAGTTCGGTGATTCGATTTCAACACCGCTCGTGGAGGCCGACGACTCTTGGAAAAACGGCTTCCTCCGGGCGACGTCAGACTAAACAGTGGCTGTACCGACCCAAACAAACGTTTCGTCGCTGATTGAGCGGTACGACGCGCTGTTCTTCGATTCGTTCGGTGTGCTGATTGACGGAGTCGACGCCCTGCCCGGTGCCGTCGATCTTGTGCATCGCATGAACACCGAAGAAGTGAACTATTTCGTTGTCACCAACGACGCTTCGGTTTCACCCTCTACACGAATCGACAAATTCCGGTCGCAAGGATTCGATATTCCGGTGGGGCGGATAGTAAATTCAGGTTCGCTAATCACTGGATTCTTCGAACAGCACAATCTTAAGCAGAGCCCGACCCTTGTTCTCGGAACAGAGGATGCTCGGGATTACACGAGGTCTGCTGGCGGGGTACTTGTTGAAATAGACGATGACCTAGAGCCTGACGTCGTGGTCGTTGGCCACAGCGGCCCACACGATTGGGATACGACCCTCGAATCACTATTGACCCTGTTTAGCAGGAGGTTCGTAGAGGGAAATCCTGTGCGACTTGTACTTCCTAATCCAGATTTCATCTACCCGAATGGACCCGGTGTCTACGGATTTGGTGCGGCGGCGTTTGTAGATTTACTTGAGCAGGCGCTGGTTCGCCTTTACGGACCTCAAGAAGCATTAGTCGCATCTAAGTTGGGTAAGCCGTACTCACCGATATTCGAAGAAACGGTCAGGCGAGCAGGTACGAGTGACGCCGTGATGATCGGTGACCAGTTGGAAACTGATATTAGCGGGGCCAATAAGGCCGGTATCGACTCTGCGGTTGTAACGACCGGTATCAGCCGCCGAACTAAGCCCGAAGAGTTCGAAGAAGTGGCTGCTGAGCTAACTCCCCGGTATATTCTTGCTTCACTCGTATAAAATCAGTAGATATTAGAAATTTTGAGTTACACGCGGGTGCTTGGATTTGGCGCTCGCGTTTGTTTGTGGCCCCGAGTAACCCTTAGAAAAAGATGCCAACATACGTATACAAGTGCGCTGACAACAGCCACATTTTCGAACTAGTCCAGAAATTCAGTTCCGACTCGGGTGCGGAATGTCCCACGTGCGGTAGCCAGTCGAAACGCCAGATCACCGCGCCAACTGTTATCTACAAGGGCTCGGGCTTTTACACCACCGATTACGGATCGGGTTCTGGCAGTAAGTTACCTGCGAATGGCAGCTCGTCGAAGAGCGAAGGTTCAACAGATTCAGATTCGTCCAGTTCTTCATCGTCGTCTGAAAGTAAGTCGTCTGAAAGTAAGTCGTCTGAAAGCAAGTCATCAGACAGCAGCAGCGATAGCGGTGGTTCCGGCGGTGCAAGCCATTCACACGGTGCTGGAAGCCACACTCACTAACTAACGTTTCCGAGAGCATATGAGAGCTGTAATCCAGCGAGTTAACCAGGCATCAGTGTGCGTCTCAGACGAGGTTACTGGCTCGATTGACCGCGGCCTTTGCCTGTTGATTGGTATCACCCACGACGATAACGAAGATGACCTGAAGTACATCGTTGATAAGACGCTGAACATGCGCATATTCCCGGATGATGACGGAAATTCAGGATTCGACAAATCGGTTCAGGACATCGGCGGCGGCCTGTTACTGATTAGCCAGTTCACTCTGTATGCCGCCACGCGAAAGGGTCGTCGTCCCGGTTTCACGGAGGCTGCACGACCAGAGATGGCGTCGCCGATGTTTGAGCAGATAGTCGATGCATTCCGCTTCAGTGGGTTACGTGTGCAGACCGGCGTATTCGGTACTTCGATGACTGTGAGTATCGAGAATGCTGGTCCCGTGACTATCAATCTCGACTCTGCAGACCGGAACACCCCCCGACGAAGTTAGCGTGCGAGCGGTGGGTGCTAATGGCCTATTGGGCTATTGGGCAGACCATGTGGCCAATGTTCCACGACCCACGCTGACCGGATCTGCATTTCCCGATACGTCGAGCACCCAGATCTGGGAATCGAACTCCGGTGGCAACACCAGAACACCGTCGGAATTGATCACTTCTTCCAGGTCCAGAAGCAACCCACTGATCACGATCTTTAACCTATCTGGTGACCAGATATTGTGCGATTCGACGTATTGATCGAAGAAGCTCTGAACGAACAGGAACTGGTCGGAAGCGAAGTATGTTGCAAGCAGGTTCACATTGCCGTAATCGACATCATGCACCGACCAGTTGTGGGTGAATTCAATCTCGCTGGCCTCTTCCACAATCGCGAGTTTCGAACTATCGGGAGACCACCAGAAAGCATTCAGTGGACCTTCGTGAATGGTCCGTTCAACGCCCTCAGCTATGTCGTAAATCGAAAGCGTATGAAACAGGCCACCCGAAGACTTTGCGATGGCTATCTGTCGCCCGTCGGGGGACCACCCGACGCGAACGAGGCTGTCGCCTTCACTAATAATCTGGTGAGTATCGACATCGCTCGTTTTCGTTATGACTACGGCGAGGTTGCCCGAGATAGTTTCTACATGTGTGAACGATTGGCTATCGGGTGCCCAGGATGCTGAGCTGAATGCCATAGAACTAACACCAACAGTTTTAGCGGCCCCGCTAATAACGCCATCTATGGGGACAATGTGAAGACCGGATTCCTGGTGAACCAGAAGTGAACGAGCGTCCGGAGACCAGTTAACGTACAACGGTGCGCCAAGGGCGATGCCGTCTGGGGCTTCACCGGAGAATGAGCCGACCAGTATGGTGCCGATACCGAACTCGCCACCCTTTGTGACGGCTATACGTTCGCCATCGGGCGATCATGAAGAAAAATGTAGTGTGTACGGCCCGATACCACTCCTCGATGAGTTGTCGAAAGTCAGCGTGACTATCTCACCGTTTCCGTCGGCATCAGCCCTGTGAAGTGCACCTTGAGCGGCAGAACAATTGAACTTCACGTAAGGCGAGAACAGCATGCTACCTCCGTCTGGCGACTAGATTGGGAATGTGTATTCAAACCCGGCTCGAAGCGTTTGTGAGTCGGCCAGCATGGCGAGCCCAGAGCCATCTGAATTCACGGTAAATATAGATCCCAGGCCATCTTCAAAGGCAATCCGATTCACAGGACCTGTGGCGATTGCTCTTTTCGGCGGTGGTACCCGAGTTGGATTTAAGACGATGGTTGGGAGGACACGCGCTGGACGATTACCAGCTATCGCAGTTGCCCTGGCTATTGCCGCAATTTCTGTTGCAGCGGCGGCTGTTTTTGATTCGGATTGATTGTCGGTTAGCGCGGTTGGCGTCGGTTCTACTGCTGTCGCGACCGCTTCCAAAGTTGGCGTAGCCGCAACAGCTATCGGGTTGGCTGTTGGCGAGGGGTTCTCGGTCGGCACCGGTTTATTCGATGACGAGTCAGTGCATCCAATTATCGCTAGCGCTATCAGGGCGCTCAGCAGCGAAAATGTAATCGACCGGCGATGAGTTGTCATAGGAACACGTTTGTCAGGTTGTAAGAATCGAAGCGGGTTACGTGCGATAAAAGCGATTGGATTCATGCCGGTCCATGACCGGGGCCAGAATAAAGCTCTGGCTCAGGCGTTTTTTGCTTCGTAGTCGAGCGATATATCGAGTGCTCTCGGTGAGTGGGTCAATGCCCCAATTGAGATGATATCGACGCCGCTCTGGGCTACCTCAGCGACATTGGCAAGTGTGATGCCGCCGGACGCCTCTACCGTGCAGTCGGCAGTGATCTGATCGACTGCAGTGTGCATATCAGCGGGCGACATGTTGTCGAGCATGACAATGTCAGCTCCGGCGTTCGCAGCTGCGATTGCTGCTTCGATTGATTCAACCTCGACTTCGATCTTCACGGTGTGGTGTGCGCGGGCGCGCTTGATCGCTTGCCCGAGATCTATGCCTTCGGCTTGAAGCGCCGCCAAGTGGTTGTCTTTGATGAGAACGCCATCTGCGAGGCTCATCCGATGGTTACGACCGCCTCCGATCGAAACAGAGTACTTATCGAGAAGTCGAAGACCGGGGACTGTCTTGCGAGTATCAGTTATCGAAGAGGAGGTGCCGACGACGGCTTGAACGTATCGATCGGTGAGAGTTGCTATGCCGCTCATACGCTGTAAAAAGTTCAGCGCGGTGCGTTCGGCGGTAAGTATCGATGCCATGCGCCCTGAAATTGTGGCGACTATTTCGCCGCCATCTACCCGGTCGCCATCCAGCAATTTCTGTGTGAAGACGAGACTCGTATCGACACGTCGAAACGTCGCGGCTGCCACTTCCAGTCCAGCGAGAATACCGGGTTCTTTTGGGACCAGAAACGCTCTTGCCTCAAGATGAGGCGGAATGAGCGATTTGGTAGTGACGTCTGCTCCAAACGAATCCTCCTCTAACGCACGGTCTATAAATACGTCGAGGTTGCCAGGAGTCGGGAGCATACAGGTTCTCTGGAAAAGGGTTGATAGGTGCCGTTAGCCAGCGATTTCGAGCATTCGTTCGAGCGCAATCAGGGCGTTTCGCTGGGTCTCGGGCTCTACTTCGATCCGGTTGATCGCCAGTCCAGCCATGATTCCTTCAAGCACCCAGAGCACGTATGCAGGATGAATGCGGTACATGGTGGCACACGGGCAGACCACGGGGTCGAGACAGAATATGTCCTTGTCAGGGTTATCGACGGCGAGCCGACGAACCATACTGATTTCGGTTCCAACACCCCACGATGTTCCAGCCGGTGCTGCCGCGATCTTCTCAAGAATGAACTCGGTCGAGCCGTACATGTCGGCAGCGGCAACAACTTCCTGTGTGCATTCCGGGTGAACGATGATCTTTGTTTCGGGGTTTCGTTCGCGCGCCGCTTCGATCTGATCGACGGTGAAACGAGTGTGGACGGAGCAGTGCCCCTGCCACAACAGAACCTTGGCGTTCCTGATCTGGTCTTCCGTGAGGCCGCCTATCGGCAGGAAGGGGTTCCAAACGGCCATATCGTCTTCGGATATGCCCCTTGCGATTGCAGTGTTACGCCCTAGGTGCTGATCGGGGAGGAACAGTATCTTGTCGCCACGTTCGAGCGCCCAGTCGAACGCTTTGTCGGCGTTTGACGATGTGCAGACGAGTCCGCCATTTTTACCGCAGTGAGCCTTGATGGCCGCAGCGGAGTTCATATAAGTGATCGGGATAACCCGTTCGGTAGTGCCGAGCACTGATTCGATATCGTTCCAGCAGTCGGTAACCTCGGAGGCTTTTGCCATATCGGCCATGGAACAACCAGCTGCCATGTTCGGTAGCAGGATGTTCTGATCGCTGGAAGTGAGGATGTCTGCCGTTTCGGCCATGAAGTGAACACCACAGAAGATGATCCACTTGGCGTCTTTGGTCTCGGCGGCTTTTTTCGATAGCTTGTAGGAATCACCAGTGAAGTCGGCGTACTTGATTACATCGTCGCGCTGGTAGTGGTGTCCGAGAAGAACGACCTTCTCACCGATTTCGTTACGTGCGAACTCGATTCCTTCGGAAATCTCTTCGGGAGTCAGCTTCAAGTAGCGTGTTGGCACTTTTTGCCAGCGCACACCGGCCTGAAACTCTTCTTCGAGAGTTTTGGTCCGTAGGTTGCCATCTGTCTGGCAGAAAGCCGACTGTTCCAGCTCCGTAATCGGAATGGTGGTCTGCTTTGTGAACGCAGTCGTCATACGACCGGTACCTTTTCTTTTTTCACCTGCTTACGCGCATTTGGCGCTTGCGTTGCGGGCAACTCTGCTTCAAGTGACCAAGGTGAACTATCGGTTATCTCAACGCTAACAGTTTCACCCGGCTGTGGTTCAGCCAAGTTAAACCCATTTGGTGCGTTTAAGTAGATGAGTTTATCGCCTCTGGTGCGGCCGTGCAGTCTATCTCGCTTGTGTCCTTCAACAAGTACGTCAAATGATTGACCGACCAGCGTTGCGTTATTTTTGCCCTGAATTTCCTGTTGAAGCTGATCAACGGTGGCTTTTCGTGCCTTCTTGACTGCTCGTTCAACGTCATCATTCATCTTGCGAGACGCAAACGTTCCCTCGCGGTACGAGTACTCCGAGGTGTGTACTTTCGCGAATTCGACGATCCGAAGTATGTCCATGGATTTCTCGAATTGAGAATCGGCTTCACCCGAGAAACCAACGATGAGATCGGTAGTCAGAGTCACTCCCGGGATCATTTCCTTGATCTGAAACGCTTTTTCAAGGTACTGGCCGCTTGTGTATCCCCTGCGCATGTTCGCCAGAACAACGTCGTCGCCCGACTGAAACGGCAGGTTGACCATTTCGCAGACCTTTGGAAGATCTCGGATCGCTTCGATAATCCGAACTGACATATCGTTGGGGTGAGAGGTCAGGAACCGGATCCGGTCGAGACCGTCGATTTCGCTAACTTGCTCCATTAGATCGGCCAGGTCGATGCGCGGTCGCAAATCGTGGCCGTAGGAGTCGACGTTCTGGCCGAGCAGGGTGATGTCCTTCACACCGCGGGCGACCATCAACTCTGCCTCGTGGACAATCTCGAAGGCGGAACGGCTGTTTTCGCGGCCACGGCGATAGGGAATGATGCAGAACGTGCAGAACTTGTCGCAGCCATGGACGATTGGGATAAACGACGCAACGTTGGGATTTTCGGGTACTGCCCCGCTTAGACAGCCTTCGGGGTCGAGGCCGTGCTTCATGCCCGCAAGCTCAAGTATCGGGGCGAATTCCTGTGGCCGAGCCCAGACGTTAACGTAGGGGAAACGACGCTTCAGTTCTGACTGATCGGGGCCAACCATGCAGCCCATCACGGCGATCAGACGATCGTCGTTGCCCTTCATTCGTTTGACAAGCCGTCCGAGCATCCCGGTCGCGGTATCTTCGGCTGATTGGCGAACAACGCATGTATTAAAAACGACTACATCTGCTGTCGCCATATCGTCTGTGGATTCGAAGCCCATTTTCGAAAATCCGCTGGACAAGCGTTCAGAGTCAGATTCGTTCATCTGACATCCCACTGTCCATACGTGATAACTGGGCATTTTGAAACCGATTCGAGGGCAAGTATGAAATTACGGACTGAAGGGCCGTTGCTTGCACAGCCCGAACTCAGAATTGTGAGTGATCCAACCAGTCGCTAGCAACTAAGGATATCTCGACAATTCACGTCGCACCATTATTTTAACTGTTTAAAGCGCAGATATACGAACTTGCCGGTTATCATTCGGTTCCTTGCCGTTCAGGTAAATGGTCGCATGCATTCGAGTGGAGCAACAAGCACAGTGCCAGAAATTGTAAAAGTCGGGCTAATCGGGTGTGGTTCGATGGGTTCCGAACTGGCGCGGGCCGTTAAGCGTGGTGATGCGGGTTCGGCGCAGATTGTCGGGATTTTCGATGAGTACGCGCCGGGTCGAAATGCCCTTGCTAAAGAGCTGGCCGAAGGCGATGGCACTGGGCCTGTCGAGCTCGATACTGTTGCAGAACTTGTTGCCTTGCCCGGCCTAGATCTGGTCGTAGAGTGTGCTTCGCAGGTGGCCGTGGTAGCGCATGCCGAGACTATTCTGGACGCCGGCAAGTCGATGCTTGTGATGAGTTCAGGCGCTTTGACCTCGCCCGAGTTCATGCGGATCGTCTCCAAGGCAGCGAGAAAATCGGGTGCTTCGATTTACGTGCCGTCTGGTGCTGTGGGGGGTATCGACACTCTGAGAGCTGCGAGGCCTTTGCTCGAAGCGGTCACGATTGTTTCTACAAAGCCGCCGATTGCCCTGAGCGGTGCGCCCGGGTTTGCTGACTGGGAAGATGTCGAGATTACTGAGTCGACCGTAATTTTCGAGGGATCGGCAGCCGAGGCTGTGGCATTATTTCCCGCCAATGTGAATGTTGCGGCTACCGTGAGTCTTGCGGGCATTGGCCCGGATGCTACGAAGGTGAAAGTGGTTGCGGATCCTGACTCGCCGGGGAACGTTCACGAGATCAATGCTGTGAGCAGGGCTGGAAAGTTCACGTTCAGGTTTGAGAATGTGCCGCACGACACGAATGCAAAGACGAGTTTCCTCGCGGTGCTGGCGGCAATCGAGACGCTACGTTCGATCTGCGATCCGGGGTTGCGAATCGGGACCTAGGGATTCGCTGGTTCGGGTTGACCGTTCTTGTCAGCAGGGTGTGTTCATGCCGTCGAAGGTGATTGCCACGTCGTTCCTCCTCGCAATGACAGGGAGGGTGCGACCAACGAATTGCGACGCGTGACAAGTCGTCCGACTACCCCAGAGCCAAACGCCATATTGCGACGCGGAGCCGAGTGGCGAGTCGCGAGCGCGACTAACGCAATAAAAAGTGGCGGAGGGTGCGGGATTCGAACCCGCGAGGGGGCTCAACACCCCCAACCCGCTTAGCAGGCGGGCGCACTAGGCCACTATGCGAACCCTCCGCGGAAGATGTGCCAGTGCGAACC
>Ga0209403_10003433_pt1 | contig 17903 bp, 21 predicted proteins | sample ArcticOcean_MG_C_8_FD_187440 | JGI IMG/M metagenome (GOLD analysis project Ga0209403, IMG submission 187440) | Marine microbial communities from western Arctic Ocean - ArcticOcean_MG_CB11_86 (SPAdes) (version 2) | ecosystem: Environmental > Aquatic > Marine > Oceanic | place: Arctic Ocean... | reverse complement strand
CGACGACATGCGATTCATCATGTAGGCCACCGACATCCCGGCCTCCACATCGATGACGGCCAGGGACCCACCCCAGCCACCCCAGAAGCAGGCACGCCGGTTCGGGCTGATCGGCATGGACTCGCTGGGGAGTCCGAAGCCCAGGCCGTAGCGGATCGGCCCACCGAGAATCGGGTCGTGGCCGTCGGTCTGGACCTCGAAGATCCGTTCCACGGTTTCCGGGGACAGCAACGTCGTCCCACGTGCGGCGCCCCCGCAGGCGACGATGCTGTGGACCTCGGCCACCGAGCGGGCATTCCCATGGCCGTTGGCCGCCGGGAACTCGGCGCGGCGCCAACGGTCGGTGTTGCCGATCTCCGCGCCCATCCGTCCATGGGCCTCGAATCGCTCCGCCACCTCCGAGTGGGGTCGATCGTCCATCCGGGGAGCCTCCACACCGGCGGTATCGAGTTCGGCCACCCTGCTGAAGTGCTCGTCGGCGAGGCCGATGTGGAAGTCGGCGCCGATCGGGCCGGTGACCTCCTCAGCGAAGAACGTTCCCATGGTGCGCCCATCGACTCGACGAAGCACCTCACCGAGCAGCCAGCCCTGGGTCATCGAGTGGTACCCGGACTTCGTGCCGGGCGTCCACCAAGGGGCCTGAGACGCCAGGCGCGCACACACGTAGTCCCAGTCGAACAACTGGTCCTCCTCGATCGGTGCGTCGAACCCGGGCAGGCCCGCCGAATGGGAGAGAAGGTGGCGGACCAGGACGGCTTCTTTACCGTTCTCGGCGAACTCGGGCCACAGGTCGGCGACCGGTTGGTCGACGTCGAGGACGCCGCGGTCGTGGAGCATGAGCACGCACAGGGCAGCCATGGTCTTGGTCGTCGACCAGACGTTGACGATTGTGTCGCGCTGCCAGATTTGGTTTCCGGCCACATCGGCGGTGCCTCCCCACAGGTCGACCACCGTCTCGCCGTCCACGACGACCGCACAGGTTGCGCCGAGGTCACCCATCTCGAAGTTCTTCTCGAAGGCGTCCCGGACTGGCCCATAGCCAGCGTCGCACGTTCCCTGGATGTCGACCATGGGGACGAGCCTGACGCCCAAGGCCCGGTGGCACAAACCCTTCCCCAGGCGACCGCCTGCAGGTCGGGCGGTCCCCATGGCCGACTCCCCAGTGCCTGCACGGATCTAGAATCGATCCGTGCCGAGCGACCGATTCCTGAAGATGATGAACAGGGTGCACCGGACCCTGTTGAAGGGCAGCGGTGGGAGGCTCGGATGGGCGGCAGCCGGCATGCCGGTGCTCGAGTTGACCACGATCGGGCGCAGATCGGGCCAACCCCGGTCGGTCATGCTGACGTCGCCACACCGGGAAGGCGACGCCATGGTGATCGTTGCGTCAAAGGGCGGAGAGGGCAGCCATCCGGACTGGTTCCTCAACCTCAGAGAGAACCCGACGGTCGTCGTGGGCATGAAGGACGACCTCGACCGGAAGATGGTCGCCCGCGTTGCGTCCCCTGGGGAAAGGCAACGACTCTGGCCAATCGTGACCGGAAACTACGCCAACTACGCCAACTACCAGGAGAAGACGGAACGCGAGATCCCGCTGGTCATTCTCGAACCAGCGGATTGAAGCCGAACGGGCCGGATTGAATCTCTGCCCCCGGAAGCGGCACCATCCTTCGATTGCCACCCCGGACGAAGCCAGGAGGGATACCAGATGTCCGAACACGAGGCGCCGGCACTCGATGATCGTTCACTGGGCTGGCTTCGATATCTCCACCGCAAGGCGACCACCCCGGACAACTGGGACCGCGACGGACAGCCCCATCCCCACTGGGACAACGCAACCGGACCGCCGATGTTCTCCTGGCACCGCTTCGACCTGGTCGACTCCAGCTACGCGGTTGCGCTCATGTGCGACCGGACCCCTGCCTGGCGGGAGGTCTACTCCGAGATCCTCGACGAACTCATCACACGACACACCTCCTGGTGGGCGGCAGAAGACTGGATGACCCAGTTCGGGCCCGACCCCGACCGGGCGAACTACCCCGACAACTGGCGAGGCCTGATCCCTTCGAAATTCTGGGGCGACTATGACGTCCCCGGCTGGACGGCCAACGGAATCGAGCCCTACGGGGTCCAGATGGACCCCGTGGCAGCTGACGGCATGTTGTTCTTCAAGGGGTTCTTCTGCCTGCTGATGGGACTGCACCGATATGTCTCCGGCGACACCAAGTGGGACGAGCCGTTCGAGATGATCCGCGACGGTGAGCACACGTTCACCTGGACCTATTCAGAGGTCGCAGCGCACCTCGCCGACCAGTGGCATAGATCATGGATCGGCGTTCATTGCGAGAACACCAAGATCTGGCCCTATTGACTGAGCGGTGCCGGCCTCGGTCTGAGGCTTCACGACCAACTCCTGGGAACGGGGCACCACAAGGCGTTCGACAGGTGGTGGGACCACGCCATCGACAACTACATAACCTGGGAGGGCGGAAGACCTGTCGCCATGGACGTCTACTACGACCCTGTCGTCGACGAACACCTTGCAGGCCCCATGGGTCTGATCGCCCCCGTCTGGTACCTCGCACCCCAAAAGCGCGAAGTCGCCGAAAGTGCATGGACCCTCGCTGCCACGATGACCGGGCTTCTCGGCGACAACCAACTGGCCGGGTTGGAGGACCCGAACTGGTCGGTGATGCTTGCCTGGCACACCGGTGAGTTCGCCGATCAGGAAGTGAAGTCAAAGCTCTGGGAGCACCTCGACGAGTCGTTCGAGCCGACATGGGATCGGGAACTCGGTGAATTCGCATTCCGGTTCGGGTTCGACGAGCCCTACCCGAGGGGCCAACTCAACGCCAGAGCCATGGCCGGCTGGGTCTGCGAACCGGGTGCCTGGAGCAGGATCTTCAATGCGCCCAACCTCGACAAGTTCGAAGAACCGACGGTCAGCGGAGTGGACTTCCCTCGCGTCGCTCTGAGTGAAGCCAGATGGGATGGCGCCATGCTCCACCTCGCCGCCCATCCCCAGAACGGATCAGTGGCGAACACCCGCACCCGGGTAAAGGTCAGCGGATTGCCCCCCGGCGTCGGGTGGGAACTGCTGCGACCGGATCGCAGTCGTGTCCCCATCGATGTTTCGGCAGGTTCCACAGAACTGGAGCTCGTCGTGGATGGTGGTCGCTACGTGTTGCATCGGAGTCGAGACCGGCAGCGGTGACCTGACGAAGCCTTGGCTGGATGGCCGGTTGCCGAAGCGGCGGTTACGGTCCACCGGATGCTTGTCGCTGTCACCCGGGGCGTCAGCCTGAACATCGGGCACTGTGAGTTGACCCACCTCGAACGGGAACCGATCGACGTCGACGCAGCAAGGACCCAGCACACCCTCTACGAACGGGTGCTCGAAGGCCTCGGGTGCCGGGTCGAACACCTCGACGAAGAACCTGACTTCCCGGATTCTGTCTTCGTCGAGGACATCGCCGTCGTGCTCGACGAGGTCGCCATCATCACAAGGCCGGGGGCGCTGTCCAGGCGTGGTGAACGGCCCTCGATCGAGAAGGCACTCGAACCACACCGTCGACTCGCCCACATCCGTGAACCGGGGATCCTCGACGGCGGCGACGTGCTGGTCGCCGGGAAGAGCATCCACGTCGGCCTCTCCACCCGCAGCAACGCCGAGGCGGTGGATCAACTGCGGGCGATCGTCACCGACCATGGCTACCGGGTGTCCGAGGCCGGGTTCCACGGCTGCCTCCACCTCAAGTCGGCGGCCACAGCGGTCTCTGACGACACGCTCCTCATCAACCCCGAATGGATCGACGCCGGCGCCTTCCCCAACCTGGTCTGCATCCCGGTCGACCCGGCAGAGCCCAGGGCCGCCAACGTCGTCCGAGTCGGTGACGCGGTCCTCTTCGCAGCCGACTTCCCCCGGACCGGCGAACGGCTCTCGTCCGCAAGCTTCGACGTGCACCCCGTCGAAGCCTCGGAACTGGCAAAGGCCGAAGGCGCCCTCACCTGCTGCAGCCTCCTCTTCGAGGTGCCGCATGAGGTGGAGCACACCCTCGCAAGGTGATGCGGGACAACCCTCAGGCGACAAGGCCACCTCCACACGCCCTGGCCCAACGAGGCCTGACCGGCGACTTCGCCCACCCGCCTTCCACCTACCCCATTTGACGAGACCAAACCCCACCTGCTCTGCTGGTCCACGAGGCAGGTCCGACCGGGACATGCCCAGGCGAAAGGCGGACCCCATGTCCCAGACCGTCCATGTTGTATTCCGTTGCAACGAAGGCCAGGGGGCGAACCTCGTGGCGATCTTCGGAGAAGCCCTCGTAGACACCCGGGCGTTCGACGGCTGCGAATCGGTCGAGGTCTATGTCGATGCAGACAACCCCGACACCATCGTGCTGTGGGAGAAGTTCGCCACGCGGGCGCACCACGAGGCCTACCTCGCCTGGCGGATCGAAACCGGCATGCTCGACATGCTCGGCCCGATCCTGACCAGTGGCCTCGAGGTCGCCTACCTCGACGACCGCGACGCCTGATCCGACCTGGCGACAGGCACTACCTGGTGCAGAAGCTCTCCGGGAGGGTCGACTGCTCGAAGCCTGACGGAACATTGCCGGTGGTGGCGTAGAGGTAGAAGGCCGCCTGTAAGACCGCCCCCAGGGCGACCGGCACCACGATGGGGACGAGGAACGAAAGGACCGGAAGGACGAGGAGATCGCGACCCTTGCAGAGCACACCCCACGAGACCTTCGCCAACCCGATCGTGTTCGAGATCCGTCCCATGCGACCGGGGGTATCCGGGTCCTCGCTGGACGGATCCGTGTATGGAAGGATCCACGCCCAGCCACTGCGACGAAGGGAACCTTGATGGCCACCTACGAATGCGCCTCCTGCGGGATGTCGGTCAACGCCACCTGTGGCGCCTGCGACGCCCCACTGGTGAATGACACGCTCACGAAGGACGACGGCTCGACGGTGCAGGTCTCCCGCTGCCCGAACGACCACGGAAAGATCAAGTCCCCGATGTGCTGCGGCGCCGACATGGCCTGCGCCATCTAGGCACCTCTCGGCCCAATCACGATGATCAGGACGACCATCGAGCGCTGGCACGAGGCACTACGCGGCGAGTCGGCGTTCGAGGACCTCCTCCACGAGGACTGCGTCTTCTGGTCGCCAGTGCTGTTCCGTCCCATGGAGGGCCGCGACCTGACGGCCCTCTACCTCCGGGCCGCCTACCAGGTCTTCCCCGGCGACGGGGCCGACGCCACGGACTCGACCGACGGCCCCTCTGGCTTTCGCTACACGAAGCGCGTCCTCGACGGGAACCACGCCGTCCTCGAGTTCGAGACGACCATGGACGGTGTCTCGGTCAACGGCGTCGACATCATCACCTGTGACGACGACGGCCTGATCACCGAGTTCAAGGTCATGGTCCGACCCCGGAAGGCCGTCGAGAAGGTGCAAGCCCAGATGGCCGCCATGCTCGAGCAGATGCCCCCGGCAACCAGCGCCTGACCTACACGCCTGCTACCTGGATTCGATACGACCGACTTGCCGCCGCTGATCCTGCTGCCGCCCTCCGAGAAGAAGGCCCCCGGAGGTGTCGGCGTCCCGTGGCACGAGGCCGGGCAGTCATTTGCCGAACTGGACGACGCTCGCCGTGAGGTGATCGCGGCGCTGGACGATGCCATGGGCGCCCCACTCGAGGCCAGGGCAAAGCTGCTGGGCGTCGGTGCGGCAAACGTCGAGAGGGCCACCATCGCCAATCGCCGTGTCGACACCGCCCCGACCCTGCCCGCCATCGTGCGCTACACCGGGGTGCTCTACGACGCACTCGACGCCGAGTCCCTCCCCGCCCGACTGCGAAAGCGGCTCGACGAACAGGTCGTGATCTTCTCGGGGCTGTGGGGTGCCGTCCGCCCGTCGGACCCGATCCCCGACTACAAGCTCAAGATGGGTGCTGCCCTGCCTGATCTGGGCAAGCCGTCCCGCTGCTGGAAACCGCACCTCACGAACGCCCTCAGCGCGGCCGCCTCCGGAACTGTCTGGGACCTGTTGCCCAACGAACACGCCGTCGCCTGGGATCCGACGATCGCCGGCCACCGAATCCGGGCCCGGTTCCTCGACGATGTCGAGAAGAACGGCGACCGCACTCTCGTCGCCGTCTCCCACTGGAACAAGCTGCTCAAGGGGGCGCTGGTCCGGCACCTGCTCGAACACCGTCTCGACGAACCCGACGGCCTGGTCGACTTCGCCCACCCCCAGGGCTACACATACCGGCCGGACCTCACCACGACCTCCGGAAACACCACCGACATAGCCCTCGTCTCAGTCCGCTGAAACCGGTAGCCGACTCCCGGCTACCGTCGGAGCTGATGGCCGACACACTGCGCATCGTCACCTGCAACATCCGCAACGGGCGGGCGTTCGATGGTATGGACAGTTGGCCCTTCCGGTGGCGCCGCCTGGTCGACTACCTCTGCTCCCTCGATGCCGACGTCCTCGCGCTCCAGGAGGCGTACACCTTCCAGATCCGAACCATCTCCCGTGGTCTCGATGGCCATCAGGTGATCGGCGACGGCCGGAATCGCCGAAGGAAGAGCGAGCACGTTCCGGTGCTCATCCGCCGGGACCGGATTGAGGTCCTCGACTCGTCGACACTCTGGCTTTCCGACACACCGAACATGCCCGGGTCGCGCCAGCCCGGCGCACGCTTCCCCCGAATCGCCACGACCGCCACCCTGCACGATCGGACCACCGGCCACACCTTCACGCTTGCCAACACGCACCTCGACGCATCCGACGACGGCCGGCGCCTCCGGTCGGCGGAACTACTCGCCGACTGGTCGAGCGACTGGACCACACCGGTCCTCGTCGGGGACCTGAACGCCTCCATCGAGGCACCGGAACTCTCACCCCTGCTGGCCGTCGGCTTCCGCGACACCTGCCCGTCGGATGCTCCCGGCACCAACCATGACTTCACCGGCCGTGCGGACGGACCGCGCATCGACCACGTACTCGTGGGTCCGCCCTGGAGCGTGTCTGCTGCTACCGTCGCCATCCGGGACGGGCGCCTCCCCACCGACCACTGGGCTGTCGTCGTCGACCTGCGCCTCCGTTGAGGTCCCAGCACGTAACCCCGCCGACACTCCCTCTACAGGAACGGGCCCGCTATGTGCGTGAGTTGTATGACTAGCGCCGAAGCCCTGTTCATGAACGGTGTCGGAATTCTCGCCGTCGGCAGAGTCGGGCTGCGCCGCCTCCGATTCGGGCCGGAAACCGACGAGCGCCGGGAGGCCATCCGGCATGACACCGAGTCGTTCCTCCGTTCCATGCGACTCGACCCAGACCGCATGCTGGAGCCCACCAAGGCCACGGACAGCACCAATGCCTGACTCCCCAAGCCGCGAGGCGCTTGCCTGGGCTGCCGCCTTCGTCGCCTACGTCGCCCTCGGCTACTGGACCAAAGGCCTCGTCCTGAACTGGATCATCGGACCCCTGTTCCCGCTCTTCGTCCTGATTCTGATCCCCCAGGCCCTGGGCGGAAGGAACAGCCGGTGAGTTGGGCCGCCCACGAGTTCGAAAACTATTTCATCCAGAAGCACGCCGGCGTCAAAATCTCGTTCCTCGGCCTGGCCATCGGCACCCTCTCCCCGGACCTGTTCACCAAGTCCTTCGTCTACCGCTCCGACGACCCAGCCATGTTCCACCGGGGCTGGCCGGGTGTCGGCTTCAGCCACTCCCTCATCTTCGGTGTGGCGTTCGCCCTGCTCGTCCTGTGGGCCACCCGAAGCCGCAGCTGGTCGCTCGGAATCCTCATCGGGCAGTGGGCGCACGTCTTCACCGACGTGGCCGACACCGCCGGCGTCATGCCGTTCTTCCCGTTCTCGACCGAGCCGGTCACCATCAGCATGTGGCGCCACGCCGCCTCGGAGGGGCCCTACGGCGATGCCGCCGCCTACTACAGCAGCCTCGGCGGCATGTGGGACCTGTTCTGGCTAGTCCTGCTCATCCTGGTCGCCCGCCGGACGCTCACAGCCGACTACTTCCGGACGACGATACTCCCAGCCGACCCTCGGGCCTGGGCCTGGCTGCACCGCCGGACCCGACTCGGCGAACGGGGCCTGCTCACCCTCTACCGGGGCCTGTGCTTCTACGGTGCCGGCAGAATGGTGTCCTGGTTCCTCTACGCCCGCTTCGGCGCCCGCACCCCCTTCCAGCCCCTGTGGAACGGCCCCTCCTACCTCACGTCGTACAACGACCTCTCCGACGCCGGAGCCCTCGAGGTCGTGTGGCGGACCACGTTGGGCGGAATCCTGTTCGCCGGATTCCTGTGGATGATCTGGCGGCTCATCGGCGCACGCCTGTGGCGACGAGGCGTCGACCCGCCACTCGTCGAGCGGAACCGAACCTTCTTCTGAGGGCTGCGAAGCCCACACGACCATGCGAGTAACGATGACCCCACCCACGATTCTCGACGGCGGCATGGGACAGGAGTTGATCCGCCGCGGCGCCCCACGGTCGCCGGAGCTCTGGTCGGCCTGGGCGATGCTGGAGGACCCCGACCTGGTCGCAGGCGTCCACGCCGACTACGTGGAGGCCGGCTGCGACATCCTCACGACCAACAGCTACTCGACGTTCGCCGACCGGCTCCACCCACATGGGCTCGGGGACCGGGCCGACGAGCTCACCCGTCTCTCCGGCCACCTGGCCCGCGGGGCAGCCGACGCCTCCGAGCGCCTCGTACTGGTCGCCGCCTCGCTGCCGCCGATGCGGGGCAGCTACTGCCCGAACCCCGACGGCACCTACGAGGAGCTGCGCGCCGAATACGCCGTGATGGTCGAGCAGTTGGCGGACAGCGCCGACCTCTTCCTCTGCGAGACCATGGGCGCCTGCTTCGAGGCCCGTGCCGCCACCGACGCCGCCCGGGAGTCGGGCCTACCGGTCTGGGTGGCGTTCACCCTCCAGGGAGCGACCGGCCCACGCCTCCTCGACGGCACCCCATTTGACGAAGCCGTCGACTCCATCGACGCCGACGCCTTCCTCCTCAACTGCTGTCCGCCCGAGCAGACCAGCGAGGCACTCCCCTTCCTCCGTGCGGCCACCGACCTGCCAATTGGCGCCTACGCCAACGCCTTCCACGGGATGCCCGTCGGCTGGAAGGGCCGGGACGGCCATGCCCTGCCCGAAGGACGCACCGACATGGGAGCCCAGCGCTACGCCGAGGCCGCCCGCGGGTGGGTCGCCATGGGCGCCGACATCGTGGGGGGCTGTTGCGAGATCGGCCCCGCGCACATCGCCCGCCTGGCCCAGGAGTTCGCCGCCTGAGGCGGCCTCAGGCCGGCCGCCCCCCGACCCAGGCCTGCTCGACCCGGAGTTCGGGCAGGTCGTCGATCTCGACGGCCATCGGGTCCCGGTCCACGATGACCAGGTCCGCCAACTTGCCCGGCTCTAGCGAGCCCACCAGGTGCTCCCGGTGCAACGCCCTGGCACCCTCGATCGTGTAGCCCCGCAGCGCCGTAATCCGGTCGATGGCGCACTCCGGCCCGACGACGCGGCCCGCCGAGGTCCGGCGCGTAACCGCCGCCCACATGGATGTGAACACGTCGGGCATCGTGACCGGCGTGTCCGAGGACAGGACCACCGGCACTCCCGCATCGGCAAAGAGACCGGACGGGTACATGCGCTCGGCGATCTCGCCGTAGTCACGCAAGGCACCCTCGACGTAGAGGTGCACCTGGGTCGGTTGCGGCACGGGGACGATCCCGGCGGCAGCGATGGCTGCGATCTGCTCGTCGCTCGGGAACCCGCAGTGCTCGATCCGGTGTCGGGCGTCGGGACGGGGGCTCCTGCGCTGTGCCTCGCCCACGGCGTCGATGACCATCTGGATCGGGATGGGCCCCTGGGCGTGCGTGGCGGTCTGGAGGCCCAACTCGTGGGCGGCGACGAGGAGTCCCTCGTATTCCTCGGGGTCGTGGAACAGGTAGCCGTCCCGGTGGTTCACGGCACAACCACAGGGCACGTAGGCGGTGCCACCGGTCAGTGCGCCGTCGGCGTACAACTTCACGCCTCCGAGGCGCAGTCGCTCGTCGCCCAGATGCGAGGACAGGCCCAGTGCAGCCAGGTGGCCAAGGTGGCTGGACAGCACCATCAGGGTCGCCCTCAGCCGGAGGCGGCCGTTGTCACGCGCCCGCAACCAGTTGTCCATCTCCCGTTCGGAGACCTGGCAGTCGCCCACCGAGGTGATGCCGGCACCCACGATGAGCTGCTGGCCGAGGTCGAGCATCCGGTCGAGGACCTCCGACGATTCCGGCAGGTGGAAGTTCGGGCCGTGGTTGCGGATCTTCACACCGTCGGGTCCGGTGAGCAGGTCACAGGCGGCCTCGAAGACCAGTCCGACCGGGTTCCCTGCCTCGTCCCGGTCGATGCGCCCTCCGTTGGGCGTCTCCGTCGTCGCATCGATGCCTGCCTTCCGCAGCGAGGCGTGGTTGATCACGTAGCCGTGGCCGCTCGAGTGCATGATCTCGACCGGCCGATTCGACGACACCCGGTCCAGGTCGTCGGCGGTCGGATGCTGGTCGTCGTTCCCCAGTCGGTGGTGGTCGTAACCGAAGCCACGGATCGGTCCCCCGTCGAGCGTCCCCTCGTGCCCGCGGAGCAGTTTCACGACCTCGTCGATGCTGGCCGCCCCGGTGAGGTCGGCCCACGAGGCGCACTGCCCGAGCATGAGCGGGTGGGTGTGGGCATCCACGAAGCCGGGCAGCAGCGTCGCCCCCGCAAGGTCGACCATCGACGGCACCCAGGGAGCCGCCGCCTCGCACTCTTCACGTGATCCGACAGCGGCGATGCGGTCGTCGACGACCAGCACCGCCTCGCAGTCTCCGCCGGTCCCGCTGCCGGCAACCGTGTGGATCGGTCCGCCGGTCAGCAACGTCGCCTCGTGCACGGGGCGAACCTACCCTTCAGGTTCCCTTCCAGCCCCCGGCTATGTGCTCCAGCCACCACTGTGGCGCATTGTCGATCAGGTTGCCGAGGTGCGAGTAGTCGTGCCAGCGTCTGATGCGGCCGTCGGTGACCTCCATGACCGAGGTGAAGGGATGCTCGATCCGCTCACCGGTGCGGAACCCCCAGATCTCCACGTGCTCGGTCACCACCAGGTCTCCTTCGGCGACCACGTGCTTCGGGACGTGCAGGTACTCCGACAGGGGTTCGATGCCGAGTCGGAGGCGGAGGATGATCTCTTCGGGCCCCGTGGCGCCGGTGGAGTCGACTCCCACGTCGGTGTAGTGGCAGTCCTTGGTGAAGAACTCCGCCATGCGCTCCCAGTCGCGCTCGAAGTGCGCGTCCCAGTAGTCGGCGACAACCCGTCTGTTCCGATCCATGTCTCCCATGAGGATGGGATGATTCCACGGATTGCGCCGCTGGCCGTAGCCACGGTCTCGTCATGCCGGACTTCCTCATCCGTCAAGCCGAAACGCCCCCGCTACGCGGAACGACCCCCCGAAGGGGGTCGAACCCGGAGTCGAACGCTCGCTGCCCTAAGGCTGCGAGGCCGGTTGGCCCGAAGGCTTCCCCAACTATCGTCCTTCCCCGAGTGAACCGGCGGCGAACCACCCGCTCACTGATTGCGTTTCTAATCGAATTCCTCCCCGGCCGCAAGGGACAATTCTGACGTCCGAGAATTGGTTCTCACTCCGGACCTCCAGAGGAAACCACCCGGTCGAAGATGAGGATGGCCGGCGGAGAACGGACACCTGGGCACGGTGGCCGTCGCGGAGTCCCACGGGTCGTCGTCGACCCGCTCAGCAGGGGTCGTCGCTGTCGTCCAGGTTGCGGACGAAGTAGCGGATCTCGGGTTCGAGCTGATAGCCCTGCTCCTCCCAGAATGCCAGGCCGGCCTCGTTGTGGCCCCAGACCTCGAGACGGATCCGCCGGATGCCACGCTCGAGAAAGCGTCGCTCGAGTTCCTCGACCATCCGCCGCCCCAGGCCGCCACGCCGCAGGTCGCTGCGGACCGCCAGGCGCTTGATGCGTCCGCGATGGCCGTCCCAGGTGCCCATCATGGCGGCGACGACCCCGTCGTCGGCCTCGGCCACGAGGAACAGTTCGGGGTCGCGTTCGAGCTTCGCCGTGATCTCGTCGGCCGCCTCCCTGGACAGATCGGAGGCGGCCATGCCCGCCTCCTCCCAGAGCGCCGCGACAGCATCGATGTCGGCCACCTCGATTGAGCGGATCAGGGCATCGAGGCTCACGTGGCCTCCCCCCCACGCTGCCAGGCGGTGCCGTCATGGCGACGCACGACCCGCCCGGGGGATCCGACGACGACCGAATAGTCAGGGATTTCGCCCCGCACGACGGAGTTCGCCCCCACGACCACGTGGCGCCCGATCCGCGCCCCGGGCAGGATCACCGCCCCCGAACCGATCCAGCTGTCCGCCCCGATCACGACCGGGTCCTCCGACGGCAACTGCGTGCCGATCGGCATGTCGAGGTCCTCGTAGCCGTGGTTCTGGTCGGTGATGTAGACGTTCATTCCGGTGAACACGTCGTCACCGATGTCGATCGACAGGTGGCCGACGATGGCCGACCCCCGGCCGATCAGGCAGCGGTCGCCGATGCGCACCACCGGGTCCGTCACCATCTGCTGGCCCGGGACCATCCCCGCAGACAGCGTCACGTGCGATCCGACCAGGGTGTCCTCGCCGAGGTGGATCCAGCGTTCCCCGAACACGTAGCCGGTCGGCCAACTGATGCAGGTCCCCGAGCCGAAGCTGCCGAAGCGACGGGCCGGTCGGTCGTCAGGGCCGATCGCCGCTAGCCGGTGCTCCAACTTCCTGCCCTCACGGACCATCCCGCCCAAGAGGCGGCGCAACAGCGACCAGGGTCCAGCCATGCCGTGACGCTACCGGCCGCCATTCCGCCGGCTGACGAAGCGACGGTAGCCCGGTGCCGCACCGGCATGGAGTCCGATCCGTCGGGGCGCCCGTTCCATCTCGCCGGCCCGTGCCGTGACGACGGTCAGCCAGGTCACCGCTGCCAGTGCGATGCCGCCACCGATGAGCGTCGTGGTGCTGGGTCGCTCCCCCGGCCAGATCCAGAGCCACACGGGAGCGAGGACGACCTCGGTGATGAGAAGGAGGTTCACTTCTGCCACCGGGACGAACCGGTGTGCGTAGTTCCACATGGGAACGCCGAGGCCCAGAAGCAACCCGCCACCTACGAATCCCATCAGGATGTCCCTGGCCGGCAGGGCAAGGCCGGGCCCGAACAGAGATATCAGTCCCGCCACGGTGGCAGCGAAGAAGCCCGCCACAACGGTCGGGGCACCCGGATCCTCAGCCGGCGAACTACGCACCAGAACCGTGTAGGTCCCCAGGCACACCGGAAGGATCATCGCCAGGCCGATACCGAGCGGGTCACCGCCAGCGACATTGCCTCCCACCATCACCAGGACCCCGGCTGCTGCAACGGACATCGCCAGGAAGGTCCGGCGGCTGACCTTCTCGCCGAGAAACAGGCGCGCCATCAGAGCCGCATAGAAAGGGCTGGTGCACTGCAACAGGAGGATGAATGCGGCCGTAACCCGACTGAGGGCCACGACGAAAATTCCGAACAAGGTGCCGAGCAGCAGGCCTGCGACCAACTGACGGCCGCCGGCCGCCCGGATCGCCCGTACCGGATTTCGACCGCCGAGGGCGATCACCAGGGCGGCAACAACACCTGTCCAGAAGGCCCGGTGAAACAGGTACTGCCATTCATCTGCCTCCACCACGGCGCGAAATGTCAGTGGACCGAAGCTGAACATCGTCCCGGCACCGAGAACGACGAGAAAGCCCTGGGTCCGACTCAACTGGGGGGGCACGGTCGAACCAGCTTTCGCCTGGGGTCATCGTCGAAACGCGGCACCCTATGTGCCAAGGGTGGCCGACTCACAAGGCCGGTGCCGGCAAAGATCAGGAACTCGCGACCCTGATTTCCGAGACGACCTCGGTGAGCAGGTCGTCTCCGTGTTGATAGGGCATCGACAGGCCGACCCGTGCGGCAACGTCCCTGTAGCGGGCTGCCATCTCGCGGCCGATCTCGGCTGGCGTGCCGACCACGGCGATCGTGTGCAGCACCTCGTCATCGATGCAGGCGGGGATCTCGTCCCAGCGCCCCTCCTTGGTCAGCCGGTTCAGTTCGACCTGGATCTCGCCCCAGCCGTGCATCTCGAGGGTGGCCCGGTAGGCGGGGGTCGAACCGTAGAACGCCAGGTTCATCCGGACACCCCGGAGGGCCCGTTCCCGTTCCTCCTCGTCGCGGTAGGCGCAGGTGACCACCGTGGGGATCACCACCACGTCGTCCCGGGATCGGCCCACGGCCTCGATTCCGTCCTCGAGGCGGGGAATCGTCACTTCCTCGAGGAACCGGCGGGTGTGGAACGGATGGACGAGGATGCCGTCGGCCACCTCGCCGGCGAGACGTGTCATCTGCGGACCGAGGGCACCCAACCAGATCGGTGGTGGATCCCAGGCATGCGGCTGGGGGACGAACATCGGTGTCATCAGCGTGAACGTGTAGTGCTCGCCCCTGTAGTCGAGTTGCTCTCCCGACTTCCAGCAGTGGTGGATGGCACGGATCGACTCGATGACCTCGCGCATCTGCCCGACCGGACGGTCCCAGCGGGCCGAGAAGCGCTTCTCGATGTGGGGGCGGATCTGGCTGCCCAACCCGAGCGCCGTACGACCCTCGGACAACCGCTGTAGGTCGTGGCCGAGGTAGGCGAGGTGCATCGGACTACGCGGGAGCGCCAACGCCACGTTCGAATAACAGAAAAGGTTCGTGTGTTCGGCCACCAGCGCCAGGGGCAGGAAGACGTCGCTGCTGGCCTCGAAGGTGAAGACACCGTCGACGCCGGCCGCCTCGAGGGCCCGCGCCCGGTCCGGGACATCGGCCAGATGGCCATGGACGCCGAAGTCGACCTTCACCGGTTCCCGGACGCTCCTGAGATGACCATCACTGCTCGGAACGCAGGTGCATGGAGGTCGGTGTTCCGTCGCGGGGTGGGCCGAAGCCCTCGAGCCGCCCGGCGCCAACGAACCCGTTCAGTGGACTGTGAGGAGTTGGCCGGCATACCAGTCGGCGAAGGCCGCGACGTTGGACTCGAGGTAGGAGAAGCGGCCCTGCCGGGCGAAGGGTGACCTCTGCCCGGCGTGCTGCTGGACCAGCATCGGGATGTCCTCGCCGAGCGCCGTGTCGAAGCGTTCGTAGTAGTCGGCGACGCGGTCCTCGAAACCCTCGGCGTCGATGGTCGCCTGCGGGAAGCAGACCACCTGGGCACAGCGGCAGCGATCGGGGCCATCCGGGTACACCTCGTACATCCAGAGCGCCTCGCGACCGAGGGCCACCATGAGGTTGGGGAACAGCCACGAGTAGCGCACGCCGGTGGTGGGCCTGCCCGTGAGCCCAGGGATCGTCGGCAGCGCCTGGTCCTGGGTGGCGTCGAGCAGGCCGCCGGTACCGACCGTGGTCCCGAAGTGGCTGGCGTAGGCGCCGTCCACCTGCTCGGGGGCGTCCGGCTCGTCATAGGTGCCGTCGATGCTGTCCGGGTGAACGTAGGGCAGGTGGTAGTACTCGTTGAAGACCTCGGCGAAGGCCTTCCAGTTGCAGTCGACGGTGAACTCCCGCCGGCGGGTCGTGACCACGTCGGACAACGGCCAGTCAGCGTGCAGGTCACCGAAGTCGCCGAGCCAGTCGTCGATCGCAGGCGGCTCTTCCTCGAGGCTCACCAGTGCGAAACCGTGCCTCTCCGACAGGGCGAACTCGGTGAGGCCGTGCTCGGCGGTGTCGAAGCCCGGCGTGCGCTGCATGCTCGGCGCTCCGATCAGGCGGCCGTCCAGCCCATAGGTCCAGAAGTGGAAGCGGCAGCGAATCCGTGCACAGGTGCCCTCCCCCTCCAGGATCCGGGAGGACCGGTGACTACAGGAGTTGCCGTAGGCCCGCAGCCGACCGTCGTCGTCGCGCACGACGATGATCGGGACCCCGCCGAGTTCGAACGTCCGGTAGTCGCCGTTCGCCGACCAGGTGTCGGAGCGGCCGACGCCGATCCACCCCCGACGAAAGATCGCCGCCTCCTCGAGGGCGTGGACCTCCGGGTCGGCGTAGCAGGCAGGCGGAAGCGTGGCTGCCTCCCCGGCGGGCGCACGGCAGGCAGCCAGGTCGTCAGCGAGGCCCTGAGGGAGATGCGATGACCGGGTGCTCAGGTCGCTCATGGCGCGGAGTGTAGGGCGCTTGCCCTCCGGGGAACGATTCCCGACGTCCATCGGATGTGGGCGTTTCGACCCGTCCTTGCCGACCGTGTGTGGCCGGTCGGACGTGCCCTTCGACACAGCCGGTGTCCCGGGCCCCGGTTGCCGATACCCTTGGGGGCACTCCGGTGGGAATTTCCCTCCAGTGGGTTCGCAGACGGGCATTGGTTCTTCCGGTCATCGTGAACCACCCCGAACGAATACCGACCTCTGCAGACGCGCCGAGGCGACACGAACCCATGCAAACGGCCGACACGCGGCCGAGGAGAGCAATGACCACCACCTTCGCCCAGTTGGGCGTCCCCGACACCATCTGCAGGGCGCTCGCCCACAATGGCATCACCCAGCCCTTCGCCATCCAGGCCGCCACCATCACCGACGCCCTCGCAGGCCGAGATGTATGTGGACGGGCTCCCACCGGCTCCGGCAAGACGCTCGCCTTCGGCATCCCGATCGCCATCAACGTCGAGCGAGCCAAACCGAAGATGCCCAGGGCTCTGATCCTGGCCCCAACCCGCGAGTTGGCCGAACAGATCCATGAGGAGATCCGCAGCTTCGCCGGCCAGGTCCGCATCGGCGTCGTCTACGGAGGCGTCGGCTACGGGCCCCAGATCGCTGCGCTCCGCAAAGGCGTCGACATCCTCGTGGCCTGCCCGGGCCGCCTCGAGGACCTCATCGAGCAGGGTCTCGTCGACCTCCGCGCCGTCGACCACGTCGTCCTCGACGAGGCCGACCGCATGGCCGACATGGGCTTCATGCCCGCAGTCCGTCGGCTGCTCGAGCAGACGTCCTCCGATCGCCAGACCTTGCTGTTCTCGGCGACCCTCGACAGTGACGTCGCCAAACTCACCCGCGACCACCAGCGCGACCCCGTCCACCATGAGGTCGGCGACGACACCCCCGACATCACCGCCGCCCGACACCTCTTCTGGAAGGTCCCACGGGCAGAGCGCACCAGCGTGCTCGCCGAGGCGGTCGGCACGGCCTGGCCCGCCATCGTGTTCTGCCGAACCCGCCACGGTTCGGACCGCCTGGCCCGTCAACTCGACAAGGCCGGCATCCGCACCGCCGCCATCCACGGCGGCCGTAGCCAGTCCCAGCGCACGCGAGCGCTGTCCGACTTCATCAACGGCAAGGTCCACGCCCTCGTCGCCACCGACGTGGCCGCACGGGGCATCCACGTCGACGACGTGGCGGCGGTCTTCCACTTCGATCCGCCCGAGGACCACAAGGCCTACATCCACCGCTCCGGCCGTACAGCCCGGGCCGGACGAAGCGGCGTCGTCATCTCGCTGCTCACCCCCGAACAGGTCAAGGACGCCCAGCGGATGCAGCGCCAGATCGGACTCGACGAGCCGGTCGGCGAACCCGACGCCGAGGTGCTCCTCGAGTCGGTGCCGAGCCCGGCCACTGCGGCCAGGGCCGTTGCCTACGTTGCGCCGGGACACAGACAGAGCGAGGAGCGCGGGCAGCGCAACCGCAACGGCGATCGGGATCGTCGTGGTCAGGGAAGCCACGGCGGCCAGGGCAACCGCAACGGCCGATCCCGTTCCCAGTCGTCGCAGGACCGTGATCGCAACGATTCGGAGCAGTCGGACCGGCGCGACGGCGGCG
>Ga0209403_10003432_pt1 | contig 17903 bp, 17 predicted proteins | sample ArcticOcean_MG_C_8_FD_187440 | JGI IMG/M metagenome (GOLD analysis project Ga0209403, IMG submission 187440) | Marine microbial communities from western Arctic Ocean - ArcticOcean_MG_CB11_86 (SPAdes) (version 2) | ecosystem: Environmental > Aquatic > Marine > Oceanic | place: Arctic Ocean... | reverse complement strand
CGCCTATGTGAACCGGCTGATCGATATTTTTACCGGCGATGGCTCGACAACCGCCTTTGTGCTCGCATCTGATCCGGCCACGTCTGGCAATGTGGACGTTTTTATCGATGGCGTGCACCAGGCCAATGCCAACTATACGCTCGCAACGACGACGCTGACCTTCACCAAGGCGCCGCCTACCGGCAGCAACAATTTCGAGGTGCGTTATGGCACTACCGTCGTTGTTGGCGATACCACAGACATCGATAGTTCGCTCGCCGCCACCGCCGCCTTGACCGGCGTCGCCAGCACCACCTCGCTGGCCATCGCCGCCGCGTCGAAAGCGTTCGAGATTGCCAGCGGTCAATCTTTCGTCGCCGGCGATTGGGTGCTGGCAACATCGGACGCCGATCCAACCAACTACATGCACGGTCCAGTTACCACATTTTCCGGCACAACCCTGACCGTGAATGTCGATAATATCGGCGGTTCTGGAACCTTTGCCGATTGGACTATCCGGAAATCCGGAACCCAAGGCGCCACGGGCGCCGCCGGCGCCGGGTCCGGCGATTTGATCGCCGCCAATAATCTATCAGACGTTGCCAGCGCGGCTACGGCATTGTCTAACCTCGGCGGCGCAACCTCTGGACATAATCATTCCGGTGTCTACGAGCCCGCCGACGCAACCATCCTGAAGGATGCCGACCTCGGGGGCTCGGTCCAGCCCTATGATGCCGATACCGCCAAGCTGGACGTTGCCCAGGAATACACGCAGGCCCAGAACTTCAACGCCACCACGCTTAGCGACGGCGCCACCATCAGTTGGGACGCCGCCGCCAATCAGGTCGCCGGGGTCACCCTCGGCGGCAACCGCACCATGGCGGCGCCCACCAACCTGGTGGATGGGGCAACCTACATTCTGCACGTCATCCAAGACGGCACCGGATCCCGGACCCTCACCTGGAACGCCGTGTTCCAATGGCCGGGCGGCACCGCGCCGACCCTGACCACCACGGCCAGCGCCCGCGATATCGTCTCTTTCATTTCCGATGGCACCAATATCTACGGTGCCGCACAGTTGGCCTTCGCCTGATGTTTACGTTTCCCGTAAGCCATTTTGCGCCCGCTGGCGCCGCCGATGCCTCGTTTCTCGGCGATCTGACCACGCTCGGCCACGCCGGCATTCTTGATATGTGTCTCGATGCCGGATCCATAGATTCTTATGATGGCAGCGCGCAGTCCTGGCTTGATCTCGCCGGCGGCGGCTACGATGTGTTTCGCGGTGCCGACGGGTCTTCGGCTTCGGACGATCCGACCTTCAACGCCTCCGGCACCGCCGGTGATCTCTCGTCAACGGAATGGTTCTCCGTCGATGGCGGGGATTACTTTGCCTACGATACCACCAACGAAGCCTTTATGGATGCGTGGCACAAGGCCCTCGCCGATTTCACAATTCTGTTTTGGGTCTACCAGCCCGCCGCATGGACTGGGGGCGCCTTTTTTGGAACATGCAGTACCTCAACAGAGATCGGTTTAATTATCCAAGCGGCGGGCACCGATCAATTTCAATTTCTTATCGCCGATGGCGCGGTGGAGTTGAATATCAACAGCGATGCCCACGGCCAAGGCACCGGCTGGCATATGTGGGGCTGGTCGATTTACGAGGCTGGCGGCACGGGGTTTGCGGTCTGTGATGATCAATATTGGCAAGTTTCAAGCGCCAACACATTTACGGATTCTTATGACAGCCCTTCGTCCAGCGCCTCAACGGATATCATGTCTCTTATGGCCTCTGGTTCCGGGGCATCTAAAATGCCGACCGGCTGGCGCATCGGCGGCTTCTTTGCATTCAGCTCTGCTCTGACCAAGGCGCAAACGGACGCCATATTCAACGCCACGAAAGGCCGGTGGGGGCTATGACCATTTATCTTGAATTTCCCCCCAACCGCCTCACCGCCATCAAGGCCGCCTATCTCGGGCAGCATGTGCGCGGCAACGACAATCCCGACGAGGACGAAAAGATACAGGACAACCCGCCGGTGGACGCAACGGGCAACCGGATGATTATCGGCTCAAGCCGCATGACCACAACCGACGCCGATATTTTGTCAATCGGCAATGCGCCCTGGCTGATTGTCCACGATCAATGGCCCGCCGATTGGCAATACACGGAGTAAACCCATGAATTTAACTAAAATTCCACTTTCGATGACTGACTACAAAGGCGCTTTGGAGATCGCCAGCGCCGCCATCTTGCCGGTGGTGGTGACCAGCGATTATTACGATGTCACCGGTACGGTCGCAATCACGTCGATAGCAACCGCCGACGGTGATGGGGCCCTGATAGCACCAACCATTAAGGTGCATTTTGACGGCGCCTTGACGCTGACCCATCATGCCACGAACTTGATCCTGCCGGGCGCGGCGAACATCACCACGGCCGCCGGCGATGAATTTGAATTCACCGAATACGGCGCCGGCACCTGGCGCTGCACCGGCTATGTCTTGGCCAGCGGTAAGGCCATCGCCGAAACCGGGCGCATTGCACAGCTCGTTAATACCCAAGATGGCGCTCTCGCCACCGGCTCAACGGCAATGCCTCAGGATGACACCATCCCTCAGAATACCGAGGGGGATCAGTATATGTCGCTTGCCATCACCCCGGCTGCTGCTGCCAATAAATTGAAGATTGAGGTGATCGCACAGTGCGGAACCAGCGGCGCTGGCAACCTGGCTGCGGCTCTTTTCCAGGATGCCACAGCCGCCGCCTTGGCGGGAACGGTTGGCTACTGTCCAGCAGCAGCCAATCCTACAACACTCGTTTTTACGCACTATATGGCTGCGGGAACAACCTCTGCCACCACGTTCAAAGTACGCATAGGCTCTGGCGGGACCATTACGTTTAACGGCGCCAACGCGGGCAGGCTGCTAGGTGGAATAACGGCGTCTTCAATTACGATTACAGAAATTATTGTATGACGCCGTATTCACAGGAAAGCCTTCAAATTTTTGTCGTCGTCCTGGCGGCAATCAACACATTCGGCTTTACCATGCTGACTCGAAGGGATCCATAAGGAGATTGCCATGAAACCGCGTATAGCAGCCGCCCTGTTGGCTGCATTTTTATTGTCCGCATGCCAAGCGACGGTTCACCAATGCGGGCCGGTTGCGGAAATCAACGAACGCATGGTCGAGGATCATGTCCCCAGCTTGGCGATGTTGAACCCGATTACCGGCTCAGTGGAAACCGTTTGGGCGACACCGGACGGGGAGATTGTTTCGGTATTCACAGATTCCAAGGGCAAGAGCTGCATCGGATCGGCGCGCAATATTGAGCGCGAAGTCCAACCCGCCCCGGAGATCAAGAAAGAGACGGCGGTAGCGACGTGAGCGAAGAGCATATGAAATTTGCCGAGGACATCGGGCATTTGAAGGCGGATATGGACTCGGTGCACGAAGACGTTACCGAGCTAAAAACCGACGTAAAAGACGTGCTTGCCAAGATCAACCAGGCCAAGGGCGGTTGGAAGACGATAATCATCGTTGCCGGTGTGTCGGCTGCAATCGGCGGTTCCTTGGCAAAGTTGACGCCGTTGGCCGGATGGCTCCGTTAATTTCTCCCTTGGCGCCAATTGGATGCCGGAAGGACTGAGCCATGCTCTATGACCATTTTAGCGAAATTTCAGGCAAAGATTGGCGTTGGAATAACTTCAGGCCGGCGGAAATCGCCTGCCGGGGATCGGCGGCAATTCTAGTTGACCCTATTGCCCTGGACGCGCTGCAGGCGGCGCGCAACGAATGCGGCCGTCCTTTTCAAATTCTGTCAGCCTATCGTTCGCCCCGTCACAATGCCTATGTGGGCGGCGCGCCCCTATCCGCGCACAAATCAGGTATCGCCTTCGACATTCACCTGGATGGCCATGACCGACAGACACTCCTGGATATTTGCCGCGGCGCCGGCTTCGGCTCTTTCGGCAGGTACGTCAGCTTTCTACATGTTGATATGCGCCCCGGCAGGGCCTGGTTGGAAGCAATAAAGCGAGAGAGACATGGAATTTTTGAGCAGCATATTGGGCGTCGGCGCCAGCGTGGCCTCGGGCGGAATTTTGGGATTGGCCGGATCCATAGCCGGTGGAATATTCAAATGGATGAACGCACGCCAAGAACGGATTGAGAAAGACGCCGAGCGGTCCCACGAAATCGAGCTTTTGAAATTGCAGATGGAAAGGGGGGACCGCAAAACCGAAAATGAGCTGGCCATTGCCCGCTCAGAAGGCTCTTGGCGCGGTTTGAAGGCGAGTTACAGAAGCGATATCGATGCCCGCCTTGTATCCACCTGGGTCAACAATATCCGGTCCCTGTTCCGGCCACTTCTCACCATTCTCTTGTGGGCGGCGGCGCTAATCGTGTTCTTCGCCGTCACCGGAGGGCGGTTGGAAAAATGGATTATTCAGGCCGGTGAATTTGGAGACATAATCCGTTATATGATTTTCAGCATGTACTTTTCCGCCTCAACCGCAACGGTTTGGTGGTTTGGCGACCGAGCCATGACACCGCCCGGTATGAAAGCCCGCTAACAATTTCGGCTCAGCTATTGGCCCAACTTGGCGCATTGGCGTTGGGGCTGCTATATGTGGCTCAGGATTATCGCTTGGCTCAAATTTGGGACGCGGCCTTGGAAATTTACCGGACATTTGCAGCACCCGTTCTGTTCCTGTTGCCCGCCGAGTCGGCGCACCGTTTCAGCATCTGGGCTCTCAAACTTGGGTTGGTCCCGGGATCCCGGCAAAAACAGCCGGAAATTCTGGCCACCGAGTTCTGTGGCCTTTCCTTATCGAACCCCATAGGTCTGGCCGCCGGATATGACAAGGACTGCGAAATTCCGGGCCCGCTTCTGGGCCTCGGATTCGGTTTTGTCGAAGCGGGGACGGTCACGCCAAGGCCGCAACCTGGAAATCCCAAGCCGCGCCTGTTTCGCCTTGCCGAAGATGGCGCCGTTATCAATCGGTTTGGGTTCAACAGCCGCGGCCATGATGAATTTTCAAATAATTTGGATGCGTGGCGCGCTGTCAATGGATCGGGCCTTGTCGGCGTCAATGTCGGTAAGAACAAGGACTCAAGTGATGCGGCGGCGGATTATGTCGCCGGTGTCCGGCGTTTCGCCAGCGTTGCCGACTATCTGGTGGTCAACATATCGTCGCCCAATACGCCGGGTCTGCGCGATCTGCAATCCAAAGCCCGTCTGGAGGAGCTCACTATCGCCGTCCTCAAAGCCCGTGATGATGCCGCCGTAAATTCCGATGACGGACGGCGCTGTCCGCTGCTGATAAAAATTGCCCCTGATCTGGACGAAAGCGCGCTCGAGGACATCGCCGAAATCGCTTTGCAAAGCGGTATCGACGGGATCATCGCCACCAACACAACTATCGAGCGGCCACCCGGGTTACGGGGCACGGCGGCGCCAGAGACCGGCGGATTGAGCGGCCGGCCCTTGTTCGAGCTTTCCACCCGCCTGCTTGGCGATCTTTACCGGCTCACCGGCGGCAAAGTGCCTCTGATCGGCGTCGGCGGTGTATCCACCGGGCGCGAGGCTTATGAAAAAATTCTCGCCGGCGCGTCCCTGGTGCAAATCTATACTTCTCTAATCTATCGCGGACCCGGCGCGGCGCGGCGCATCTGCGCCGAGCTGGCGGCATGCCTTGTTGCAGACGGCTACGCAGCCGTATCCGATGCGGTAGGCGCCCGCCACCGGTAATCCGCCGTAAGGGGCCCCGCGCCCATCACCCCATAAATCGTTGATCCCATTATTATTGGCCCGTTGGCCGTGATCGTTGAAAGGATAGTTATGTCTGAGCACAATTCAGGGCCAATAACCGGGCGCATCGCTTCCCAGATTCTAAGCGCTGAGCCCAAGCGCCAACCCTTTGGCGGCGGCTCGGTATATTTTCCGGAAGGCGACCGCAATTCCGCCCCATCTGGCCTACCGGTCCCCAAGTTCGGCGCCGGGGGTATTGTTGTACAGCGCCCGCACGCGCTGCCCCTTGATCAGGCCGGTGGCGGTAACGCAGGTGCGGACGAAGGCCCCGGCGATACTCCCGATTTCGCCGGCGTGCAAGACGGTATCGCCTTTGCCAACGAACAAGCCTCGGCCGCCGAATATGAGGCGGAGCGGACCTTAAGCCAGACCGCACCCGGCGCCCCGGCGTCGGGTCTGGCAGGGCGCCATTTGGAGGCTTTGGACAAACGCCGGGAGGCGGCATTGGCGGAAGCCCCGGACGGCTTCGCGGCGGACCGCACGCGAGAATTGTTCGGCGAGGTTATGGATCGCCAGGGCAGGCGGGCCATAGGCGCCGAGCATCAGGCCCGCCGTAGCGAACGCATCCAGGGCACGGAAACCGCCCTTGGGCGCCTCCATGAGCGCGCCCTCGGTGATCCTGATAATCTGGAGGCGCATATCGACGAAGGCCGCGCCCTTCTGGGGCGCATGGTGGAAACTGGCCTCTCGGGCGCCGGCGCGGCGGGACGGGCAGAGAGCTTTGAAGATGATCTCCGCCGGGGTGTTCTGGAAACCCTGTCCAAAAGCGATCCCCGGCGGGCTTTGGAAAGCCTGGACGGGGGCGCGTTCGATACTTTGTTCGAAGACGAAGGCGGCAAGGCCCGTATCCGGGACGGGCTGAAGCTGTGGTCGGGCAAACAGGAATTGCACGAGCAGCAGCGGCAATTGGCCGAAATCGAGGCCGGGCGGCGGCGCTTCGCCGATACGCTGGCGGTGGGTTTCAATGACGGTAGCGCCGATGCAGTGCATATCGAACTGGCGTTAGCCTCGGGGGCCATCGATGAGAACCACGCCGAGGATTTGCGTGGCAGGTTGGGTGACATCGAAGCCTATAACGGAGAGCTGGATGGCATCGGCCGGTTTATCCTGGGTGGGGACGAGGACCCAGGTTTTATCATTGATGGTGACAAGATTGGCGGATTTGGCCCAGACAGTAACGATGAAGGGATATTCGTTGATCCGGAGATGATCGACGGCTGGTGGAAGCGGGAGATGGAGCGCCGGAAGCGGTTCCCCGGTTTAACCACGCTGGAAGACCAGCAATCCCCGGAGTTCTCGCTAGAAATTCCCGCCGAGCTTCTGATCCATACTGTTGAGCGCACCGGCCATGTTCCGACGTCGGTGACGGACGGCCTCCGGGCCGCCATATTGGCCGGCGATCCGGCAGAGAAGGTGGCGGCGGGCAAGCAGATTGCGAAGCTCAAGAAGACCGCGCCGGAGGTGGCCGAAACCCTCATTGGAAAACTGCCGCCGGAGGAAGCGCAACAGATCACCATCATCGCCGGTATCTCAGAATTGCCTTTGCCGCCGGAACGCATCGATGGCGAACCGGCTTCAACGCTAGGGCTGAAACTGCTCCTTGAGGATTCGCTCTTCCAGGTTGTGTTCGGGATCGAACAGCAACGTAGGTCGGATGCCGTTGGTTTCGTGCACCTCAACCTCGACAACGTTCCGGACTTCGGTGAAATCGGCGACCGCGCTCACCGGCCTGAGACCGGGGTCCAAAATCTCGAAATTGATCAGGGATTTTTGCGGCAAGACGGCGCCGCGCCAGCGCCTGGGACGAAATGCGCTGATTGGCGTCAGCGCCAATAATCCGGCGCCAAGGGGTAATATGGGACCGTATACGGATAGATTGTAGGCGGTACTGCCCGCTGGCGTCGAAATCATGACGCCGTCACAAATCAGCTCATCCATGCGGTTGACGCCATCGACTTTGATCCGAATTTTGGCGGCAAGCCGAAGTTCGCGCAATAATGACACTTCGTTGATGGCAAGCGCGGTGTGTTCCGCCCCGTCGCTTGTCCGTGCCCGCATTTGCAACGGATGAAGCACAATCGGTTCGGCCCTTTGCAGCCGTTCGAGCAGGCTGTCTTCGCCGAACTCATTCATCAAAAACCCCACCGAGCCCAAATTCATGCCGAATATCGGCGTTCCCTTGCCCATATATTTGTGCAGGGTTGTCAGCATGAAACCATCGCCGCCCAAGGCGACAATCAGATCCGCTTCATCGGGAGAAACGCTTTCGTGGGAATCCATCAATAATTTTAGCGCGCCGACGGCGTCTTCATGGTGGTCGGAAACAAACGCGATCGTCTTGAATTCCATCATTCTGCTCTTGAATTGTCAGGCATTGGCGGACGCGATATTCGGCGTGCTGATTTTTGAGGCGGGCGCCGACAAAATAGCCAGGTTCAGCCGCCGGTGACGCTCATATGACGGCTGACGGCAGGGGCGGCGTTGCGGCGATCGATAACGAAATCATGTCCCTTGGGTTTGTTGCCGATGGCCCGGTCGATTGCGTCATGGAGCGCGGCGTCGCTTTCGCTCATGCGCAACGGGCCGCGGAGGTCGGCGCAATCGTCCTGACCAAGGCACATATAGAGATTGCCGGTGCAGGTAAGCCGTACCCGATTGCAGCTTTCACAAAAATTGTGAGACAGTGGCGTGATGAAGCCGATCCGTTTTCCGGTTTCACGAACCACTGTATAGGCGGCCGGCCCGCCGGTCTGATAGTCTGTGCCGTCCAGCGTCCAGCGCTTTTCAATTTGCGCGCGGACTTCGGAAAGCGGCAAATACTGGTCAAGCCGGTCTTGCCCAATATCCCCCATGGGCATGGTTTCAATGAGAGTTAGATCATAATCCTCGTCACCGCACCAAGCGATTAAGCGGTCAAATTCGTCTTCGTTGAAACCCTTCAACGCGACCGCATTGATTTTCACTTCCAATCCCGCCCGCTTCGCGGCGGCCAACCCCTCCAAAACATCTTCCAAATGACCCCAACGGGTCGCCTCGTGAAATTTGACCGGGTCCAAGGAATCTATCGAAACGTTTATGCGTTTCACCCCGCAACCAGCCAAATCTTTTGCATATTTAGAAAGTTGGCTGCCGTTGGTGGTCAGGGTCAATTCTTTCAGCGCACCGGTTTTGAGATGGCGGCCCAAATTCTCGATAAATCCCATTATTCCACGCCGAACCAATGGCTCGCCGCCGGTCAGGCGAATTTTATCGACGCCGCACCTGACGAACGCGCTGCACACCCTGTCCAGCTCTTCCAGACTCAACAGGTCACTTTTGGGCAGAAACGTCATGTTTTCCGCCATACAGTAAACGCACCGGTAGTTACACCGGTCAGTCACGGAGACGCGCAAGTAGCTCACCCGGCGTCCAAAAGGATCTATAAGATCGGTCATGGCCTCGAGACGGCAAGATTGCCGAACACCTTTGATCAAACACTGTATTGAAAGGTATGACTTTAGGCGTGATTTGTCACGGGCAATCGGCATCTGCCGTTACCAAGGCATCGAATTCCCGCACCGGGACTTGCTATCAGGCGGCGCGCGCCTGTGCCAGTTGATGCGCCGGGCGTTTGCGGGCAAGGAGGGTCGTTAGCGTCTTGGCAAGATTGCCGCTTTCCTCTTTGGCCATCCCATATAGAAGACCGGCACGGTCTGTGTCGGTACAAGCTTCCGCTTCGATAACGAGACGGTGGATGAACGCGCATTGCCTGGTGGCTGACTTAAGTTCGCTTTTTGCGGACATGATCGAATTTCCTTAGTCATGAACCGAGGGCGCCAGGGTATACGCCAACACATTACCGAAACCTTAACCCCGGCGATGCCGCGAGATAATGTCGATTATGTGTCCAAAGACTGGTTCCTGCGTTATGCTTGCACCAACGCACAGGACTGGAAGTTCGATGGCAAAATTGAAGGAATTCGCGGTAACTCCAGACCCGGACGATCCGCGTCTGGTCGAACGGGTTACGGGCACCGATCACGAAAAAAAAGCGATCACGGTTTCGGTGACGGTGGAACGGGCGTTGACGCTTTATCTCAATTCCCGGGAAATCGTGACCATGATGACCATTGGCGACTATCCAGAATATCTGGCGGTTGGATATCTGGTCAATCAGAACATGTTGTCCCCTGAAGACAAGATTACCGGTATCGACTATGAGGAAGATATCGAAACCGTTGTTGTCCGAACCGAGCATGAATCGGACTTCGAAGAAAAACTTTCCAAGAAAACGCTGACATCGGGCTGCGCGATGGGAACCGTGTTCGGCGATCTGATGGAAAAGTTTGATGAGATAGATTTGCCGGATGCAGCCCGTCTCAGCACCATTGATCTCTTTACGCTGCTCCGGAAAATCAACACGGCGCCAAGCCTGTACTTGGAAGCCGGCGCCATCCACGGCTGCGTCCTCGCTGAGGGCGACAAGCCACTTATCTATATGGAAGATGTCGGCCGCCATAATGCCGTCGATAAAATCGCCGGTTATATGCGCCTTAAGAATATTAATGGTGCCGACAAGATTTTTTACACCACTGGGCGGTTAACCAGCGAAATGGTGATCAAAACAGTTCAGATGGGTATCCCAATATTGGTTTCGCGTTCGGGATTTACCGCGTGGGGGGTCGATTTGGCGCGCCAGGCCAATTTGACTTTGATCGGCCGGGCGCGCGGTAAGCGCTTTTTGGCCCTCGCCGGCGAACATCGCATAGAATTTAATGCGGAAATGGACGACGAGGCCGATGGGCCCGCCCAAATGAATCCGAAAAAAATATGATCGAAACCATTGGCGTCATTCTTGCCGGTGGCTTGGCACGGCGCATGGGCGGCGGCGACAAGTGTTTTCTCCCGCTCCTGGGCCGGCCCATCCTGAACTGGGTTGCCGAGCGCGCCGCACCGCAAACCACATATATAATCATCAATGCCAACGGTGACGCGTCCCGATTTGATGACTACGCATTTCCCGTTGTTGCCGATCCCGTCGAAGGGTTTCAAGGCCCGCTTGCGGGTATCCTCGCGGCCATGGATTGGGGCGCAAGCCAGCATCCCGATATAAAGTGGATCGTCAGCTTTCCGGGGGACGCGCCGTTTGTTCCGCCGGGGCTGGTGCAGCGCTATCTAGATGCCGTCGAAGCTGAGGGGGCGGACTTGGCCACCGCACACTCCGCCGGTCGTTCGCACCCGGTTTGCGGATTGTGGTCCACATCATTGGCCGGTGATCTTCGCCACGCCTTGATTGAAGAAAAAATCCGCAAAATCGATCTTTGGACGGCCCGCCATTGTCTTGCCGAGGTGGCGTTTGAAACAGACCCCTATGATCCGTTTTTCAATATAAACGAAACGGATGATTTGAAACGCGCAGAGGATATCGCGCGCCTGGTCACGGCTTCATCAACGTAACGTAGCGGCCGCAATTTTTCAGTGCCGCCACCGCCCCGCCTTCTCCAATGATCCTGTGCGCCCGCGCCGCATCGGTGATCACCATTCCCGCCAAACATTCAATTCCTTCCGATATCAGCGGCGGCGCCAGCGGTGTCCCAGGACCGACAAAGGCCTTTCGCGCGTTTCCCGCCAATTCGATAATTTGTCCCGCGCTTCCATTGGTCAGCGTTGCCGCCGTGATCACCACGGCTTCGCAACTTGCCAGTATTTCCTCCATATCCTTTTCGCCATATTCGCCTTCCCGGGGTTCGCGCTCGATCACGCAATAATTTTCTAGGTGACGATCAAGACTGGGAAAGCGACCGATAACGGCAATCATCCCGTCGCAATCCCGAAATGCGTCTAGGCCATTGATATCCTGCCCTTCGATACTATAACGGTTGTTGTGTGCGTTAATCGCTGCAACCCCGACCGATATTTCCAACGGGTTGTCCGATTGCACCAGCGCCGCCAGCCTCTTGAGGCCACCTTCGGCTAAAGTCCCGGCGTTCCGAACCGGCTGGCAGCCGAGCGCATCGCGTTTCGGCGTCTGCGCCAATCCACAGCCTTTGGCGGTCTCTACAAGTGTCCAATTTATACCGATCGTGATATTGAGCACCGGCGCATTGCTGACGCCGGATAGCAATATCGAATACAGATCCCGGCCGGTGTTCACGGTTACAATTTTTCCAAACGCGCGGCGGAAAATTTCAATTCCGGGATCTTGCCAAATGGATCAAGCGCCGGATTGGTCAGCATATTTGCCGGCGCCTCGGCAAAACAAAATGGAATGAATACCAAGCCTTCCGGCATGTTGGGCTCCCGCCGGGTCGCCAATTGGATGGCGCCCCGCCGCGTGGTGACGGTTACGGTCTCCCCCGGATCCAATTCCAATCTCTCCATATCCAGGGGCGAGACATGAACTGCAGCCTCCGGCTCAAGCGCGCTTAAGTTTTCCGCCCGGCGTGTCATGGCACCCGTGTGCCAGTGCTCCAGCAGGCGGCCCGTGGTCAGCACCAACGGAAATTCTTCATCCGGAACCTCGTCCGGTGGCGTGATATTCGCCGGTACCAGCCGGCCAAGTCCGTTCGGCGTTGGAAATCCATCACCAAAAATTATCTCTTGCCCCGGCTGATCTTCTCCAAGGCACGGATAGGTAACCGCTTCTTCAATTTCCAGGCGCTGCCAGGGAATATGGCGCATCGACTCCATGCATTGTTGCATTTCCCCATGAACGTCTTGCGGTCCGCTGTAATTCCAATCGAGCCCGATGCGGCGTGCCAATTCCTGGATAAGCCACCAGTCTTGGCGCGCCTCTCCCGGCATGTCCAAGGCGCGTCGGCCTATTTGAACGCGACGGTCGGTGTTGGTGACGGTGCCGTCTTTTTCCGGCCATGCGGATGCGGGAAGAATTACATCCGCAAAATTTGCCGTTTCGGTCAGGAAGATATCCTGCACCACGAGGTGCTTTAGCTTGGCAAGCGCCTGGCGGGTATGATTGGTGTCCGGGTCCGACATGGCCGGGTTTTCCCCCATCACATACAGCCCTTCAATCTCTCCTCCCAAGATCGAATCTACGATCTCCACTACGGTCAGTCCCGGTTCAGGGTCCAGTGCCGTTCCCCAAAATTCCTCGAAAAAGGTTTGGTTGTTTTTATCGGAAACCAATTTGTAGTCCGGATACATCATCGGAATCAGCCCGGCATCGGAAGCGCCTTGTACGTTGTTCTGGCCGCGAAGCGGATGCAGCCCGGCGCCAGCCCTTCCCACATGGCCACATATTAATGCCAGCGCGATCAGACAGCGCGCGTTGTCGGTCCCATGGATATGTTGGGCTATTCCCATACCCCAAAAGATCATCGCCGCGCCGGCGCCGGCGATTTTGCGCGCCACCTGGCGTAGCTCTTCGGGCTCGATGCCGCACAACGGGGACATCCGTTCGGGCGTATATTGCCCGACATGTTCGGCAAGCTCTGCAAATCCTTCGGTGTGCGCTTCCACATATTGCCGGTCATAAAGTTTTTCTTCGACGATCACGTTCAACAACGCGTTTAAAAGCGCCACATCGCTGCCAGGATTGAATCGCAGGAAATTGCAGGCATAGGGCGCCAGGGCGTTACTGCGGGGATCCATGACAATCAGTTCGGCGCCCGCTTCCGCCGCATTTTTTATGAACGTCGCCGCGACCGGATGATTGGTCGTTGGATTCGCACCGATGACAACGATGACATCCGAATCCAGGCAACTGATAAACGGCGCCGTGACCGCGCTTGATCCAATCCCTTCCAACAGAGCGGTAACCGACGACGCATGGCAAAGCCGCGTGCAGTGATCCACATTATTTGTGTGAAAGCCGGTGCGGATCAATTTCTGAAACAAATAGGCTTCTTCGTTGGATCCCTTGGCCGACCCAAATCCGGCAAGCCCCTTGGCTCCCTTGCTTTCGAGAATTGCTTTGAACCCATCGGCGGCCGCGTTCAAAGCTTCGTCCCAAGTAGCAATGCGGAACTGATCGAACGGATTGCTCGGATCAACGGTAATTTCTTTGGTTTTCGCCGCGCTGCCTTTGCGGATCAAGGGCACCGTCAGGCGCTCGTCATGGCTGGCATAGTCCATCCCAAAACGGCCCTTTACGCACAACCTGCCGTGATTGGCGGGGCCGTTGCGGCCGTCCACCTGGATGATCTTGTTGTCCTTGACGTGGAAGCGAACCTGGCAGCCAACACCGCAATAAGGGCAGACACTATCAACGGTCTTATCGGCTTCGGCATTTGCTTCTGGCGCGTCAGGCGCGGAAGATTTGAGCGCACCGGTGGGGCACACTTGCACGCATTCGCCGCAGGCAACGCAACTGCTGGCGCCCATGGGGTCCGCCATATCGAAAACGATGGCGCTTTCGGCGCCGCGCATGGCCATGCCGATAACGTCGTTGCCCTGAATATCGCGGCACGCCTGGACGCACAATTTGCAATGGATGCATTTATTCAAATCCACTGCGATGGCGGTGTGGCTGGTATCAGTCTCAAGCGAGCGGTTCTTTGGGAACCGGCTGTCGGTGATCGCCATCTGATCCAGCCAGTTTTTAAACTCACCTTCGGGCTCCGATTGGTCGGCGAGAAGCAGTTCGAACACGGCGCTACGCGTTTTCTTTGCCCGCTCCGAATTCGAGGTGATCACCATGCCTTCTTCCGGCTCGCGGATGCAGGATGGCGCCAGCGCCCGTTCGCCATCGATTTCCACCAGGCAGGCGCGGCAGTTGCCGTCGCCGCGGTAATCGGCGGTCGGCCGGTAACAAAGATGCGGTATCTCAATGCCCAGCCGGTCCGCGGCTTGCCAAATGGTTTCACCGGCAGCGGCGCTGACTTCGGTTCCATTGAGGATGAACGTCGTGTTCTCGCTCATCAATTATCCTCCAGAAAGAAATTCAAGGTCGATAAGACGGGATTGGGCGCCGCCTGACCGAGCCCGCAAATCGATGCGTCGCGCATGGTGTCGGCCAGATCGCGCATCAGATCGCCATCCCATTCTTCGCCCGCCATCATCGTCAGCAGTTTTTCGCATCCGACGCGGCAGGGCGTGCATTGGCCGCAACTCTCGTCTTCAAAAAAGCCGACCAAGTTTCTGGCGACGCCGCGCATGTCGTCCTGGTCCGAGAACACAACGACGGCGGCCGAGCCCACGAAACAACCATGCTCCTCGAGCGTTCCGAAATCCAATGGAACATCGGCCAGCGCCGCCGGCAATATGCCGCCCGAGGCGCCGCCCGGAAGGTAAGCGGAGAAGCGCTCACCATCCGCCATGCCGCCGCAATGCTCTTCAATGAGCTGGCGCGCCGTGGTTCCGGACGGTGCCCGCACCATGCCCGGATTTTTTACCCTTCCCGAAACCGAATAGAAGCGCGGCTGCCCTTGGTCCAGGTACCATTGCGCGCCGTTTTGCATAATCAGGCTCACCCAATGCAGGGTTTCGACATTATTGATTAGCGTCGGCCTTCCAAACAGTCCTTTTTGTGCGGGGTAGGGTGGCCGGTTCCTCGGCAAGCCCCGCTTCCCCTCCAAACTTTCGAGAAGCGCCGTCTCCTCACCACATATATAAGCCCCGGCGCCGCGCCTCAGATGCAGACGCGCCGGCAGCGAAATGCCGCATTCCTCCAAGGCCGCGATTTCACGGCTCAAAATCTCGTGAATATGTGGATATTCGTCGCGCAAGTATATGTAGACATCGCCGGCTTCGACGGTGTGCGCGGCGATCATCGCCCCTTCCAGAAATTGATGCGGTTGGCCCTCGAGGCACAGACGGTCCTTAAACGTTCCCGGCTCGCCTTCGTCGGCGTTGACCACCAGGTTACGCGGCTTCTCGCTCCCCTCCAGAAATCTCCATTTTCGCGCCACCGGAAATCCGGCGCCGCCCATCCCCCTCAAGCCAGCCGATTCCAGCGCCTCCAATACGTCGCTTCCCGCCAGGCTTCCCGCCCCCAGCTTTTTCAGCGTCTCGTACCCGCCCCGTTCAACATAGTCATCGATTGATTCATAACCGGAAATTATCGGCGTTACCGCGTCCGCTTCCGCCGCCTTGCCGATATCGTCCACCGTACAATGGGGGTATTGGCGTTTCCCCATCGATGCCACCGGCGCCTTGTCGCAGGCGCCCATGCAAGGCGCATGAACAATTCGGACCGCGCTCCCCAGATTTTTTTCAAGCCGGTTGAAAAGCGCTTCGGACCCGGCCATCTCACACGCAATACTGCCGCAAACGCGGACCGTATATTGCGGTGGATTTTGGTCGGTCTCTTTAACGATATCAAAATGGTGATAGAAACTGGCAACCTCATAAACCTCGGCTTGCGAAAGCTTCAGCTCGTGCGCAAGCGCCGCCAGATTGGCCGCGGACAAGTGGCCTTGATCATCTTGAATGCGGTGCAGGAATTCTATCAGCAGAGAGGCGTCGCGGGGTTGATCACCCAATATCCCTTGTACGAACTGAACGGCGTCCGATGTGATTTGCCTGCCTTTCGGCAAACCCATTTTTCTTTTTTTTCTTTGATCGTCCGAGGGGGCATCCATGCTTCTTCGCTCGTCTCCTGCGCTGCTGTGATGGTTAAGGCTTACGTTTTGTCCGATGAGCAGAACTTATGCAAACGCGCCCCTTGTATCAAATCTATTTCTCAAATTGAGATGTTAGCCTCACCTGTGCCACAATCCGATGCAGCGAACATTGCAAAGGCGGACCGGACGGAGCATGGCCGAAATTATTCATCAGCGAATTGCGGAACTTCTTTGTTCCAAAATATGTCACGATCTCATTAGCCCGGTGGGCGCTATCAATAACGGCATGGAGTTGCTGGCCGATACAAGTTCCGGCATGCAGGACGATGCCATGTCATTGATCGGCGATTCTTCGCGCCAGGCGGCGCAGCGTCTCGAATATTTCCGGCTGGCGTTTGGCGGTTGGGGCGGCGGTGATGAGGCAACGACGGAGTTTGGTCTGCTGCGGAAAATGGTCGCCAGCCATGCGATTGACAACAAGTTGGAGCTGACTTGGCGCCAAAAACCGGACGATAGCGACCGTCTCATAATACATGTGGGCAAGTTGGTTCTCGGACTCGTATTGATCGCCACCGAATGCGCCCGCCGCACCGCAGCGCTGGAAATTGATCTCAGGCCATCCCCGGATCGTCTGCAACTCACCGTCAAAGTGTCTGGGGACCGTTGCGCGTTACACCCGGAAACACGGAACGGATTTGATCAAAACCTAGATATCGACGATATATCGGTTCGCAACGTTGTTGCCTATAATTGTCTCCAAATTACCATGGCAAACCAGTTGGCCTTGAATTTCTCCGAAGAGTCCCCAGATTCCGTAGAGTTTCACGTTACGGAATAGGCGGTATTCGAGCCCTTTTACGCAAAAATACATCATCGCCGAATTATTTGACCTGAAGGGGTTCAGATTTGCTGAATCAGTCCCCATCTGTAGGGACATGACGAGAAAAAAATTGCGGTCACTCTTGAGACCTTTGAACTGGAGCCTGGATCATGGACGATCTATTAACAGAATTTTTGACAGAAACTTCGGAAAACCTCGCCGTGCTCGATGTCGAGCTGGTCAAATTCGAGCAGGATTCGAGCAACAACGCGATCCTTTCGAATATTTTCCGGCCCGTTCATACGATCAAAGGTACCAGTGGATTTCTTGGTCTGCCCAGGCTTGAAGCCGTGGCCCATGCCGGCGAAGACGTGCTCGGCAAATTCCGCGACGGCGAACTTGAAGTTACGCCCGATGCGGTCACCTTGGTGCTGCAAACCATCGATACCATCCGCGATCTGCTTGGCGGATTGGAAGAGGCCGGATCCGAGCCGGAAGGCGACGACAGCAGTCTGATCGGCAAGCTTCGCGTCATGGCCGATGGCGAGGCGCCCGCCCCTGCGCAAGAACCCGAAGCCGAGGAAGCGCCCGCCGATGAGCCGGTCGCCGCGCCCAGCGGTCCTATATTGAACGAGCAAGGTTTCCCGGTGGCCGCCGAGCTGCTGGAAGAGGTGATGGCCGCCGAAGCGAGCGGCGCCAATAAATCGTCCGAAAAGGAAATGGCCGCCGAAATTGTTGTCGAGCGTACGGAAGAATCCGGCGTTGAGGCAAAAGCGTCATTACCGGC
>Ga0209403_10003427_pt1 | contig 17920 bp, 11 predicted proteins | sample ArcticOcean_MG_C_8_FD_187440 | JGI IMG/M metagenome (GOLD analysis project Ga0209403, IMG submission 187440) | Marine microbial communities from western Arctic Ocean - ArcticOcean_MG_CB11_86 (SPAdes) (version 2) | ecosystem: Environmental > Aquatic > Marine > Oceanic | place: Arctic Ocean... | reverse complement strand
GCGGCGGGCCAACCGACTTTACGAGAGCGTTTCTGCTACCGGAAATCGGTGCCATTCGCCAAGCTGCGACACTCATCACACCTCGCATGCCGTTTGCCGCGGGACAAAAGCTCCAAATTCAACGACAGGGTATCCAAACCACGGGCCAGCTAATTGAGCTGCAGCTAAATACCGAGAGTGTTAACCAGTTCACATTTCGAATGCTGGATGGTTACTTGGAAAATTCGCGCACAGACCGCAACATTGGTGACCTGTCAGAAATGACGAGAGAGGACTCGACCTAAAGGTACTTAATCTCAATCCATCCTTGATTGAGATTCGCTTTGAACCTAAGGGGCTGAAAAGGATATGTCGGCACAGCTATCTCAGCACGTGGTGACGCGCCTGCTGATTGCGGAAACGTCAGAGAACAAAGCTCACCAGCTTGATTCGCTATTGCGCGATGCTGGGATTGCTACAAAACCTCTCATTACGGACGACTTGGCGCAGATCGCGCAAATTTTGGCCGACGGCGAAATAGACATTGCGCTACTGTCTGACAGAGTCGCCGGCCTCGCTCGGGCCCTGCCCCGCATGCGCGAAAACGCACCGCTCACCCCACTTATTTTCCTCAAAAGTGTCGCCGACGATGCTGATGGCGCCGCGCAAGTGACAACTGCCGATGCATTGAGCCTCGGCGCAACGGACCTCATTCCTGCCGATGAATTCGAGCGAATCTCCCTCGTGGTGAAACGCGAACGGCAGCATGTATGCCAACGTGAACACTTTACCGAGGTCAGGCGCGCACTCAAGGAAGCCGAGCAACGTTGTCAGTTGCTGCTACAAGGCTCGCAGGTCGCGATCGCGTACGTCCACGAGGGCATGCACATCCATGCCAACGAGGGCTATCTGGAACTCTTTGGCTTCACCGATCCAGATGACATGATGTGCGTTTCGTTAATTGATTTGTTGGATGATGCGTCGTCCGAGCAACTCAAGCTACGGCTAAAGTCCTTGCGCAACGGCGCAGACGACGCGTTGCTGGAATTCGCCAGCCGAGAATCGGAAGGCAAAACGGTGCAAGGCACAATGACCCTGACCAGCTCGCAATACGAAGGCCGGGAGTGCCTACAGATCACCGTGCGCAGCCAGCGAGCAAGCGAGACTGCCAATGGCGATCAATCCGAAGGCGGAGACGACACCGAGCTTGGACTACGGAAGTTTGTAGAGTCAGCCGAGGCCTTGTTTGCCAGCAACTCCGAAGAACGGTTCGTCTTCTTTGTTTGCCTCGACAAATTCACCATCGCACAACGCACTCACGGCCTCGTTGGTGGGGAGCTAATCGCACAAAAGTTCTGGCTGCACTTTCGCGAAGTCGCTAGCGAATTCCCGACCGTGAGATTGGCTAGTGATCAATTTGCTCTGGCGCTCTGTGCCGCATCTCACGATGAAGCGATCAATCCTGCTGACGTGCTGCGCAAATCACTTGCAGAGTTGATGTTCGAAGTGCAGGAAAAGACGGTCCGCCCAACCGCCACATTTGCCGGTGGCTATCTGAACGAAGCGGACAGTGTCGGCGCAATACTAGACCAAACCCACGAAGACCTTCTGGATGCTGCCGCGTCCGGCACAACCAACGAAGTACTCCTTCCGCAGCGAGCACCAACCGAGGGCGCAGACTTCGACGAGGCCAAAGTCATCCTTCGACAGATCACCGAAGCGATTGAAAAGCGCATGTTCGTCCTGCTATTTCAGCCGATCATCAGTCTGCGCGGCGATGCGGACGAGCATTACGAAGTATTCCTGCGGATGCTCGACCCTGATGGGGAACAAATCCAGCCTGGCCGATTCCTGCAAACTGCAATTGACAACAACGTCGCCGGCAAGATCGACCCATGGGTCATATTGCAGTCGATCAAGATGCTGAGCGTACGTCGAGCCAAAGGTCACGCCACTAGACTCCCTGTCAACCTAACGTGCAACAGCGTGAACGACCCCGAATTCTTACCGTGGTTGACCGTCGCAATAAAGGCCGCTCGATTACCAAGCGATGCGGTCATCTTTCAAATTACCGAGAAGGATGCAACCACCTACCTACGCCAGAGCCGTGAATTCATTGAAGGCTTGAGCGCGATGCATTGCCGGGCGGCACTGTCTCGTTTCGGGCTAGTCGACGATCCCTTCGAGTCCTTGAGCCACCTGCCGGTGGACATAGTCAAACTCGACGGCGCGCAAGTCCTCGCAATCGAAACTGAAGTTGGTGCGAAAAGTGTTGTTGACCAAATCACGAAACTGCAAGGCTTGGGCAAATTGACCGTCGTACCTATGGTCGAAAACGCCAACGTGCTCTCCACCCTATGGCAAGCAGGCGCCAACTATATTCAAGGTCACTATCTGCAAGAACCGACCACCGAGATGGACTACGACTTCTCAACGGAAGAATAGCCCGCGCGGGTTAATTGGTCTTTTGTCGTGTGGGAGCGGCAGCCTTCATCAGGTTAAAGCTCGCCGCAGGCTATTCGGCCAATGCTTGGTCGATGTCGCGGTCGCTGAAACCGATCAAATACAGCACCGCATCTAGCCCGAAATTCGAGATGGCATGCTGGGCGGATTCCTTAACCACCGGTTTGGCATGATAGGCCACGCCCAAGCCTGACCGCGTTAGCATCGGCAGGTCGTTCGCGCCGTCCCCAATCGCGATGGTTTGTTGCAACGCAATACCTTCTCTCTTGGCTATTTCTTGCAACAGATCCGCCTTGCGCTCCGCATCGATGATCCCACCAGCCACCTCGCCGGTCATCACACCGTCGACGACCTCCAAGGCATTGGCGTGGACATAGTCAAAATCAAATCGGTGTTGCAAGCGCTCGCCGACGTATTGAAACCCGCCTGAAATCACCGCGGTCTTGTAGCCGAAATAGGCCAATGCTCGCAGCAATCGATCCGCGCCGGTGTTGAGTTGCACGTCGTCGGCAACCTCGCGCAGCACGTCGGCGGACATGCCTTTTAGCAACGCGGCACGACGACGAAAACTCTCCTTGAAGTCAATTTTGCCAGCCATCGCTGCGCCGGTAATGGCCACCACCTGCTCGCCTACACCATGGCGCTTTGCCAACTCGTCAATCACTTCGGCGTTGATGAGGGTCGAGTCCATGTCGAATGCAACCAGCCGACGATTGCGCCGAAACACATTGTCTTCTTGCAGACTAAAGTCAAAGCCCAACTGGTTGGCGGCGTCGAAGAGCGCGGACTGGACCTCCGCTAAGTTGTGAACATCGCCGCGGACGCGCATCTCAATACAAATACGCGCGTCATTCGATACGGCTGCGCCTCGATCAGTCAGCCGTCGCATCGTATCGATGTTGAGCCCGAATCGGTGCGTGACGCTACTCACAGCATGCAGCGGGCTGCTGCCATCGCCGCTCGCTAGCATCGTCAAGATGTAACGAGTTTTGCCCGAGCTTCTGAGCCACAGCTCGTAGTTGGCCGGGGATACTTCAGACACACGCACCGTGGAACCGACCGCGTTCGCGCGGAACATGATCTCCTTGATAATAGCGCCGGTATCTCCTGCATCCGGCACCTTAATCAATATGCCGAGCGCCAGCTCATCGTGAATCACGGCCTGGCCGACGTCGAGGACCCGCGCCCCAAGGTCAGCCAGAGTTTTGCTCAGCGCCGCCATCAAGCCCGGCTTGTCTTGACCGGAGATATTGATGAGGACTATTTCACTCGTCACTAAGGATCACTCGCAAATGGACTCGCCAGTATTTTACTGCGACTTATGCATTGAGGGTGGCTTTCTTGTGCTAGATTAGTGCTCCCCAACAAATTTAGTGCTGTTTTGTCGTACCGGTGGACGCGCTTTAAACCCAACAAGACCACCCTGCCTGCCGCGGTTATCGCAACCGCCTTGGCCGCTGCTGCGCTGTTGGCAATCTGGAGTAGCCGCTACGACCCTGTTCGCGAAATGGATCGCTATGGCACGAGCATGGCGACAGCGCTTGCCGACACGAGCGCAGGCGAGCTACTGCACGCAGAACCGATCACCCTCGCCGTCATCGCGCAACATTTGACGACCTACGAAGAAATTTCAGGCATTGTTTTCTACGGCGTGGGCAATCGCATCGTTGCGCTGAACGGGGTCACTGATTCCCCCGCTCGCTATTCAGCTGCCGCGACGCTAGACGATACGATGACCGGGTCCGTGTCCTTGTTTCTGAACCGCGAAGCGTTTCGTACGCCTGTGCATTGGGCGCAGTGGGGCTTGTCGCTGTTGGCGATGTTGCTCATTCCCCCAATCACGGCACTGATTCTCACAATCGGTTCTCGCGGCAACCGTTCGCTGCCCATCATCTCAGTCCCGGAACCAGCTCCTACAACACCCCAGCACGCCTATCTCATGATCGTGAATCTGCACAATCAACTCGCACTGAGTCGAGCAGCTCAACAACAGGCGTTGCACGATGCGCTGACGATGGCGAATGAGGTGTGCGCTCTATACCAAGGCATAGCCACGCCGCTGCCTGAGCGCGGCGTCGCGTTGGTGTTGCATGCGTCCAATATCCGTGCCATCCAGGCAGTCTATGCGTCGTTCCTCATGCAAGCATTGCTGAGTAGCTATGAAACCGAAGGCAAGTTCCGTTGTTTTTTGACGACTACTATCAGTCCGGATAACCCGGCTGAGATCTCGTCGTTGAGCATTGACGATCTCAACGAGCACACCGAATTCGATGTGCTCTTGCCGATCGCCGCGCTCGCGAGATCCGACACCGCCTTGATTAGCGAAGATGTGTACCGCGATCTCGATGAGGCGCAGAGTCTCGCGCAACCGTTCATTCATCCGATACTAGAAGACTTATTCGAAGACCAGCCGCTCTATTTGATCGAAGCGCTACCCCATCAACAGGCACAGCTGGTGAGCGGGCAATCCGAGGTCATTCTCGGTTTCAGTCAGGCTTCGGCTTAGTTTGTTGTTTCTGTCGCGAAATTGCGATCTCGCCAATCTGCGATTGGCGCGGGCCATCTTCGCTCCGACGGTTTGCTCCGCAAACCTCCCCTCTTCATAAAACAAGAGGCCTACGGAAATTGACTCGGGTCGCGACTCCTGTCGCGCTCCTGCCCTCGTAGTGCACGCCACAAAATACTTGCGTATTTTGGACAAGGACTAGCTAGTTCTTGTCCAGAAACTTCGTATTCTGGACGCACAGACAGTCGACTGTGCCCAGGGTTAGCGCTACGAGCGGCAACCCACCCATTATTTTTATCCGGGTCTTATTCGACGCTTAAACCGTCAACCTTTTGGAAGCCGCGCGGCAGCTTGCGCCCGCGCCGAGCGCGTTCGCCTATGTAGTTGCCTAGATCGCGATATTTCAGGCGCAGGTGGCGTTGGCCCGCGCGCACGACAAGCTCCTGTTTTTCGTCGAGCACAGCGACGCTGATCATCTCTTCTTCGCCGGCTTTGAATGCCGCTGTGGGAACGTTGATCAGTTTGTTACCCTTCCCTCGACTTAGCTCCGGCAATTCGGCGAGCCCAAACACCAACATACGCCCCTGGTTGGTGACCGCCGCGACATACAATGGACCTTCCCCACCTTGCACCACGTGAGGACGCAAGGCGACGCCTCCTGCGGGTACAGTGAGGCATGCTTTGCCGGACCGATTCTTGGTCACGGTATCGGTCAGCTTACCCACAAAGCCAAATCCGGCGCTCGATGCGAACAGCACCTTCGTAGTCACTCCGCCCATGACGACGCCGATAAAACGGGCCCCCTCAGGTGTCTTGAAGCGGCCGGTCAGTGGCTCTCCCTGACCACGGGCTGTGGGTAGCGTATGCGGCGCAACATTGTAGGTACGCCCGGTAGTATCCAAGAAGACGAGCACCTCGTTAGTGCGTCCAAGGGCTGCCTGGGCGAATCCGTCACCACCGCGATAGCTTAGCTCCGTCGGGTCCATCTCATGGCCCTTGGCTGCGCGAATCCAACCTTTCTGCGACATAACCACCGTGACCGGGTCGTTCGTCAACAGATCTTCATCGCTGTAAGCGCTTGCCTCATCCACCTGAACCAACCGCGACCGGCGCTCATCGCCGTGTTGCTCGGCGATGGCCAACAACTCCTTTTTCATCAAGGTTTTTAATCGTGCCTTCGATCCCAACAGTTTCTGAAAGTCCGCTCTTTCGCCCTCGAGCTCTCCTTTTTCGCCCCTGAGCTTAGCTTCTTCGAGCTTGGCCAACTGGCGCAACCGGATATCGAGAATGGCGTTGGCTTGCAGGTCCGACAGCGTGAACTGCTTTATAAGCTGCGCTTTTGGATCGTCTTCCTCACGAATGACGCGGATCACTTCGTCAAGATTGAGATAGGCGATCAGCAACCCGTCGAGAAGGTGTAAGCGCTCGTTGATCTTATCGAGGCGAAACTGCAAACGCCGGCGCACGGTCTGCTCACGATATCTCAGCCACTCCTTTATTATCTCGGCGAGATTCTTAACGCCAGGACGTTGGTCGAGGCCTATGACGTTCATGTTGACCCGATAACTGCGTTCAAGGTCGGTCGTGGCAAATAGATGGCTCATCATGCGGTCGATGTCCACCCGATTCGACCTTGGGATCAAGACCAAACGCGTGGGGTTCTCATGATCGGATTCATCGCGCAAGTCGACCAGCATTGGCAGTATCTTGGCGTGCATTTGCTGGGCAATTTGCTCCAACACCTTAGCGGGCGAAGCTTGGTGGGGCAGCGCGGTCACAACCACTTCACCATTTTCACGGCTGTAGACAGCACGTGCTTTGACACTGCCGCGACCGGTCTCGTACATCGTGCGGATTTCTTCGACCGGTGTGATGATTTGCGCGCGGGACGGATAATCAGGCGCCTTGATGTGCGTCATGACATCGGCAACCGTGGCTTTTGGTTTGTCTAACACGTGAATGCACGCGCTGATCACCTCATTGAGGTTATGCGGCGGAATATCCGTCGCCATACCTACCGCAATGCCTGTCGCGCCGTTCAAGAGCACGAACGGTGCTTGGGCCGGCAACAACTTGGGCTCGGTCGTCGTGCCATCAAAGTTGGGCGAGTAGTCCACCGTACCTTGGCGCGATTCGGCCAACAACAGATCGGCGAATTGCGATAAGCGCGATTCGGTATAACGCATCGCGGCGAATGACTTGGGATCGTCGGGCGCACCCCAGTTACCCTGACCGTCGACCAACGGATAGCGAAACGAAAATGGTTGCGCCATCAACACCATCGCTTCGTAACAGGCGCTGTCCCCATGCGGATGATATTTACCCAACACGTCACCGACCGTGCGCGCGGATTTGGTGAACTTGGCTTGGTTGTTCAACCCGAGCTCGCTCATGGCGTAAATGATGCGTCGCTGGACCGGTTTCAACCCGTCAGCCAGGTGCGGCAACGCACGATCATTAATAACGTACATCGAGTATTCGAGGTACGCTTTTTCGGTGTATACCGACAGCGGTACGCTCTCGATATCTGACTCTGTGCCTTCTTCGTTCATGCTTCCTTCTCGATCTTGCGGAACTTGCGGAACTGGCTAGTTCTTTCAGTCTGGCTGGTTCGGTCTGCGTCTGCGAATCGGTGAGTCACCTTTACGCTATTTCCGCTTTATGGCCTTTCCTTTCCAACCAGGCGCGGCGATCGCCTGCACGCTTCTTGGCCAACAACATGTCCATCACTTCTTCGGTTTTGTTGTCCGTGAGCGTCAACCGCACCAGGCGTCGCGTGTCCGGGTCCATGGTCGTTTCGCGCAACTGCATCGGATTCATTTCGCCTAACCCTTTGAAACGCTGCACCACCGGCGTGCCGCGTTTCTTCTCAGCCGCAATCCGATCCAGATGTCCTGCCTTTTCGGACTCATCCAGGGCGTAAAACACTTCCTTACCAATGTCGATGCGATACAACGGTGGCATGGCGACATAAGCGTGGCCTGCCTCGACCAGGGCTCTGAAATGCTTGACGAACAGCGCACAGATTAGCGTTGCAATGTGCAAACCATCGGAGTCGGCATCGGCGAGGATGCAAACCTTGTCATAACGCAACCCAGACAAATCTGCGGACGAAGGGTCGACGCCAATCGCGACCGCTATATCGTGGACCTCTTGCGAACCCAACACCTGGCTAGAGTCGACTTCCCATGTATTTAGAATCTTGCCGCGCAACGGCAGCACGGCTTGAAATTCACGATCGCGTGCTTGTTTAGCCGAGCCGCCTGCAGAGTCGCCTTCCACTAAAAAGAGTTCCGCGCGCGATGCGTCCTGGCCTGAACAATCTGCCAGTTTGCCGGGTAGCGCCGGGCCCGAGGTGATTTTTTTGCGCTGAACCTTTTTTGCGGCCTGGCTACGCCTCTGCGCATTAGATATCGCCAGCTCGGCAATTTTTTCACCGGCGCTCGGGTGCTCGTTCAACCACAAGCTGAAGGCATCTTTGGCCACCCCCGACACGAACACCGCCGACTGGCGGGAGGACAGCTTTTCCTTTGTCTGACCGACGAATTGCGGGTCGGCGAGTTTCACCGATAGCACATAGCTGCAGGTTTCCCACAGATCCTCGCCGGTCAGTTTGATACCTCGCGGAAGCAAATCGTGAAATTCGCAGAACTCTTTCAAGGCATCCAAGAGCCCGGACCGAAGCCCGTTCACGTGCGTCCCACCTTGCGTAGTGGGAATGAGATTGACGTAGGACTCGGTGACCAATTCACCGCCGTCTACGACCCATTTGAGCGCGTAGTCGACGGCTTCTTGATTACCTTTGGCGCTGTGGAGAATGACATCGACGGGCACGCTGTCGGCCCCTGCAAGTGCATTGTCGAGGTAACCTTTCAGACCTTCTTCGTAACACCATGATTCGTTTTCGTCTGCTTTGTCTTCTATGCTGAGGCTGACGCGCAGACCCGGACACAACACGGCTTTCGCTCGCAACAGGTGCCGTAACCGCGCAGGCGCAATATTCGGCGTATCGAAGTAGCTTGCTTCCGGAAGAAATCGAACTGTTGTGCCGGTATTGCGCTTGCCGACCGAATCGATGGGTTGCAACTTGTCCTTGGGCTTGCCTTTCGTATAACGCTGTCGGTAGAGCTTGCCATCGCGCCTTATTTCGACCACCAGCCATTCAGACAGCGCATTGACCACGGACACCCCAACGCCGTGCAAGCCACCAGAGAAGTTGTAGTTTTCTTGGTCGAATTTCCCTCCCGAGTGCAGCCGCGTGAGGATGAGTTCAACGCCGGAGATTTTGTGCTCCGGATGAATGTCCACAGGCATACCGCGACCGTCGTCAATTACCTCGATCGAACCGTCCTTGAACAACGTGACTTCGATTTCGCTGGCATATCCACTGATCGCTTCGTCGACACTGTTGTCGACGACTTCCTGCACCAAGTGGTTTGGTCGAGAGGTATCCGTGTACATGCCTGGACGCCGCCGAACGGGATCCAATCCGGATAGAACCTGCAATGAAGATGCAGAATATTGTTTGTCTGCCATGGTCTCTTTTTACTCCGCTTCGCTCCGCACTCGCACATCCATGTGCTCATTTGGCCCAAAATCAACCACTTACAGTGGTCGCTTTTGCTTGGCCATCCCTGGCTAGAACCTCCCACAATCGTCCGTTTCTCGACGGGGCGGGCATCGCGGCTGAAGCCGCTCCTACCAGGCCAGTCTCTCGACGAGTCACCTAGCTGGGCGGCGCGTGTCAATCGGAAAATTGGTGCGCTCGACGTCGCTCGTGAAACTTCCATCATCAAATAGTTGCAAAACCCGATAGCCCGGCGACTTATCGTCCAAGGCGAACTTCGGGCTCTGCGGCAGGAACTGAAAACAAGTGGACGGACACCCCAACAACGGCCAGTCCTTGTGCATTTCATCAATGATCTGATGCGCGTGACCGAATATAGCTGCGCGCAATGAGATCCCTCGTGCCGCGACGGCGCTAGATTCGCAAAGCGATTCTAGCAGCACTGGTACGTTTTGAATCCGATCTTTATCGATCCACGGGCAATCGACGTCTACCATCGGGTGGTGCGTCGCTAGCAACAAGTTCTCGCCTTGGGCCGTCGCCATGGCTTGCGCCGTAACGTCCATATCCTCTTGCGTGACCTCAGCCTGAACTGTGTCATCGATGTGCGAATCAAGCGAAACCACGGTCCATGCTCCGAGCTGTAGTGGTTGCATGGGTAGATTCGCCTGGTGCATGGCGCCCAACACGTCGTGATTGCCGGGCAGACAAAGCAACGGCACCGCAGTGAATTGTCGCACCGTGGCTTCGAACCGCTCGTACACCGCCGCTTGCGCATCGTGTGCGATATCGCCACTGGCGACGACTGCATCGATCTCATGGTTCGCGGTTGCTTGTTCAAGCACACTTTGCAAGCTCGCTTGGGTGTCGACCCCAATGAGGGTCGAACCGGGTGCCACTAGGTGGCAATCGGTTATTTGCAGAACGGTAACCAACGCCTAGGTAGGACTAGAGGGCAAGCGAGCTGTGCTGGCTCCGTGCACGAAGCACAAGGAGAGGAATTCACCTAGAAAACGATTGATCTGGACCTTTTCGTCACGCTGGCGCATGCGGGTGTTCGGATAGTCGTACACGCCGTGAAACCGATTCTGATTCTGAATCTGCACGACTTCGGCACTGTGCGCATCATGGTAGACGCGAATCTGCATGCACCCAGCACCACTCCATGCCCGCTCAGGTTGCTGTTGCAGATTGATCAGCGTCGTAAAGGGCCCGCGTTCCAACACCGTAAACACGACCAAAGACTCATCGTCGCCGATAAGCAGGGCGAAACTTTGTGTGTCTGCGGTCCGCATGTTCGCAAAGAGTTTCATTAATCGTAGATAGTTCGTGTCGCACACGGCCATGTGTGCAGGTAGATCCAGACTGTATTTCTTCTCCGCACGCTGCTTTGACTGCTCAAGCGCCACCCCGCTCAGTCGCTGTGAGCGCATTATGATGTCGGCATCTGTTTCTGGCCGTTTCTCCGACACACCAGGTCCTTTTGTTTTTCTCTATTTACGATTTACGCGTTTCTGCGTTTCCATTTGTATAGCTATTTGATTAGCTAAATGTATGCGGTTAATCTCGCTGCCTCGTCTGGTCCAATTACAATAGACGCTACGATTAACTCTACAACCGCCGGTCAAAACCTTCCTTCAACCGTAAAGCAATATACCTACGCCATCCACTTCGGTCACCCCATTTTCGTCGGTTGTAACGCAGCTAAACGTGCTTGATACACACCTTCGTCGAAAAGATTGATTTGAACGACGGAACCATACTTTGTTTTCGTACGACTATCCTAGGTCGCTGTTATAATAATTGCTCTCAGCTGAAGCTAAAGGTCTGCTTGTTCATGAAGTATCTAAACCGTGCGATGTTGATCATCGGGCTCGCGTTAATTGTTTCCTATGGTCACGCCACAGACGTGGTTGAAATCTATCAAGATGCGCAGATCAACGATCCAATTGTTGGTGCAGCCAAAGCGGGCTACGCGGCAAGCCAGGAAGCCGTGCCGCAAGCGCGTGCGTTGCTACTGCCGTCGATCAATGCCAGCGCATCGACCAGTCAAAGCGAACGCCGCTTTCCTGGATCGCGCGATCCTTTGGGCAACTCGATTCCATCAAGTCAATTCAATAGCCACGACTGGAACGCCGCACTTCAGCAGCCAGTCATCAATGTATCTCGATGGTATTCGTTGGCCGGCGCCAAATCACAGGTAGAAGCCGCCGGCTACGATCTCGAGGGAACCAAACAAGACCTCATCGTGCGCGTGGTTCGGTCCTATCTCGCCGTCTTACGCGCACAGGATCTTCTGGATACGACGGAAGCAGAGGTCATCGCCGTGCAACGTCAACTAGAGCAGGTTCAGCAGCGCTTCGACGTTGGGCTCGTCGCCATCACCGACGTGTTGGAATCGCAAGCGGCTTCTGACAGTGCGGAGGTCCGCCGCATTCAAGCCGCAGGCGATCACAGCATCTTTTTCGAAACCCTGAGCACACTGACCGGCATATCTTATGAACGCCTCAATCGTTTGTCAGACAACTTGCCAATTGTGAACCCGAGCCCGGTCGATCAAGAAGAGTGGGTGCGCACGGCGCTTGACCAAAACCTCGGCATCAAAGCTGCTCGCGAGCAATTGATTTCAGCTCGGAAAAACGTGCGGGCGCGCGCATCCGACCATCTACCAACAATCGACGCACAGGTCAGCCATTTCAACAATGTAACCGGAGGTTCGGAGTTCCTAGGCAATCAGACTACTTCGACCGCCTTCTCATTGCGCTTCAACTTGCCCCTATATAACGGCGGCGCGGTTAGATCGCGCGTTAAACAAGCAAGTGCACAAGCTGAGCAATCACAAGAACTTCTCACCAACCAACAGTTGACGGTCACTCGCGACACCCGCAACCTTTATATCGCAGTTGCAACCGATGTCGTACGCGTACGTGCGCGATTGAAAGCGATCACATCGGCGAAAAGCGCCCTAGAGGCAACCGAAACGGGTTACGAAGTCGGAACGCGGAATATCGTCGAGGTATTGCAGGCGCAGCAATTTTTGTTTGCATCGCAATTCGACTATGCCGATTCACGCTACAACTACGTCATCAATCTAATGTTGCTCAAGCAAGCCGCCGGCACGTTAGCCACAGCCGACGTTGCGGAGTTGAATACGTTTACTGATCCGAACGACCAGGTTGTCCGGGTGGTTTCGCTGCAAGGGCAACGTTGATCTGATCCTGCAATAGCGCCAACAGACGGCCGCTAGCACCCCGGTTGCGCTCGACGAAGTCGTGGGCAGCAATGCCCATAGCAGTGCGCTTCGCCTCATCGCCCAAAAGCTGCGCGACGGTTTCAGCCAACCCGTCCACATCTTGCACGGTACGCAAGCCACCGGCGGCTTCCAACTCGGCCATAACATCGGGGAAATTAAACTGTACAGGTCCACTGACCACCGGAATCTTCCACAAAGACGGTTCTATCGGATTGTGACCGCCAACGGACACGAAACTGCCACCCACGAACGCAACGTCTGCAACGCCGTACAGTTGCAACAAACTGCCCATAACATCGCCAACGATCACATCGACTGTGGCCGAGTGATTATCGCACGCACTTTGCAATGCAACAGAAAATCCCCGTCCTTCGGCAAGCTTGGCGACGTCGGTGGCCCGAACTGGGTGGCGCGGGATCAGCAGTAGCAACAGCTGCGGTTGTGCGGCCTTGAGCGCACGATGTGCACTAAGCACAATTTCATCCTCCCCCGGGTGAGTGGATGCGGCTATCCACACGACACGGTCGGCACCGCCCAGGCGGGCACGCAGTGGCAGTTGCTCGTCACACGCCGTTTGCGGCAACTGCAGATCGAATTTCACACTACCCAATGCCGCGACTTTGTCAGCATCCGCGCCAAGGTCGACGAAGCGGTCAGCATGCCCACTGTGTTGGCAGGCAATGAAATTAATCTGGCCAAGCATCTGGCGAGTCAACGCGCCAAGCCTAGCGTATCCGCGCGCGGACCGTTCTGACAACCGAGCGTTCACACAGAGTACCGGGACACCACGTGCGTGGGCCTCGTGGATCAGATTTGGCCAAAGTTCGGTTTCCATGAGGATCAGAAGCTGCGGCTTAACCCGATCGAGAAACCTGCGCACGGCAAATGTAAAATCGTACGGTGCGTAGCAGTGCTGGACTACATCGCTCAATCTTGCCATCACTTCGCCCGAACCAGTGGGCGTCATCGTTGTGACCAGGATCTGCTCAGCCGTGTACTGGTCGGCAACCGTACGAATGAGAGACGCAGCAGCAATCGTTTCACCGGCCGATACCGTATGAAACCAGATCGGGCCGGACTCCACCGCGCCTGGGACATGCCCGAAGCGCTCGGCTACCCGCTCACCATACGCCGGTTCACGACGCGCACGCAGAGACAACCGGATCCGAACCAGCGGCAATGCCAGCCACAAGACCAAGCGATACAAGAAAAGGTTCATATTTGCAGACTGATTGACTACCGCTAAACTGTCAATCTCATCACCATGCCGACTAGCCCAACCAAATCAACAACCAGGCCCAGCGCCGCTGTGTGCAGTCACCTAGCACCAGGAGCCCTACGCACGGAATTTTTTGCACGCTTAATGTGCACAGCGATTGCTTGCGTGCCCGCAAGCACGCTCAGCGAGACCAACGGCCCGTCCACAGTGAACAATCTGGAATTTCGAGACGTAACAAGGGCGCGCAGTCTCGACTTTCGCCACGCCTCGAATCCAAGTGAGCGCTACGCGCTGCCCGAGATCATGGGGTCGGGCGCGGCCCTGTTCGACTATGACAACGATAACGACCTAGACATCTATCTGGTCAACAGTGCCGGCAGCAGCCGGCTTTTCAGCCAACAACGCAGTGGCGAGTTTGTCGACGTCACGCTGTCTGCCGGTCTGGGCAAACCAACGATAGGGATGGGTGCCGCGCTCGGCGATATTGACAACGACGGCGACATTGATCTGTTTGTTACGAACGTTGGCAAAGACACGCTCTATCAGAATAACGGCGACGGTTCGTTCACCGACATTACGGATGCGGCGGGCATTGCAGGTGCACACTGGTCGACATCCGCTGCGTTCTGTGACGTCGACAACAACGGTTACTTGGATCTATATGTGGCGACTTACGTCGAATCAGAGATGAATCCATCTTGCACCACAAAGGCTGGCGAGCCTGACTATTGTCCACCCAATATGTATCCAGCCCAGGCGGATCAATTTTTCCTCAACAACGGTGATGGCAAGTTCACCGACGAGGGACACGCGACCGGAATCGCTCGGGTTACAAATCGTGCGCTCGGCGTCGTGTGTGCGGACTTCAGTGGCGATCACCGTGCTGACTTCCTGGTCGCTAACGATGGCGCAGCGAATTTCCTATGGGTCAATCAAGGCGACACTTTCGTGGAACGCGCAGTGCAGTACGGCGTATCAACCAACTTATTTGGCGAAGCCGAAGCCAGCATGGGCATCGCTTTGGGCGACATCAACGACGACCTCGCGATCGATGCGTTCATGACGCACATCGACCAAGAATCTAATACCCTCTACACGAGCACTGACGCCGGCACGATGATGGATTCTACGATCAGCGCCAAACTCGGGTACACAAGCACGGCCTTCACCGGCTTTGGCGTAGCCTTCTTCGACGCAGATAATGACCGCGATCTCGACCTCGCGATCGCAAATGGCCGAGTACGCAAAACAGCGCGTCGAAGCCAAGCCGTCAACGCTTGGCAACGAGACTACGCCGAAACCAATCTGTTGCTGCAAAACGACGGCGGCGGCGTTTTCTTTGACGCATGCAGCGGCCATGAGTTTTGTACATCACCCGGCGTCAGTCGTGGGTTGCTTGCCGGTGACATCGATCGCGATGGCGATCTCGATTTGCTGCTCACGAACTCGAACGGCGCGGCTAGATTGTTTGAGAATCGCTCGCCGAGCACCCATGCATCAGTAACTTTGCGCATCATCGATCCCCGATACGCGCGCGAAGCAATCGGTGCGCAGGTGCGGGCGAAAATCGATGGCCGTTGGTATATGCGACCCGTTATCCACACCACAAGCTACTTATCAAGCGGCGACGCTGCGGTGCACTTTGGCCTCGGTACCGCGGACAGCGTTGATGAATTGTTGGTTATATGGCCCGATGGAACGCATGAAGCTTTCCCAGGTTTGGCCGCGAATCAACGTGCCGTCCTACGTAAAGGCGAGGGTCAGTCGAGGCCTGACAAGTGAACTGGTCGCGCCTCGTAATGTTCTCGCTGCTTTGGTTCCTTGCCCCGTGGACAGCACACGCGCATTCCCTTAATGACGTTGATCTGACCAATGCCGAAGATCAAGTCGCAGACTTGGTCAATGAAACTCACCGACGTGTCGACGCAGACCGAGGTTCGCCTGACACTTGGGGACAGTTGGGGATGGTGTTGCAGGCGCACGGTTTCAATGAAGCGGCAGTCGCCCATTACGAACAAGCAATCAAGCGGGATCTGCACGAGTATCGCTGGCCTTATCTTGCCGGCGACGCCATCGTCGTAATCAACCCAGGTGCGGCGGCAGAATTTTTCGCCGACGCCACCAAAAAGAACGTGTCCGATCTCGCACTATTTGTCGCGTATGGCGACGTGCTTACTCGTCTCGGGCGTATCGATGAAGCCAAATCGACCTACGACCGGGCCCGGCGACTCAAACGCGATTCGCCCTACCTAGCAATTGGCCTTGCTCGTTTAAGCCTGATGCAGGGCGACGTGAATGGCGCAAAGCAGTACCTCGAAAAGGCCCTAGACACCGCGCCACGCAATGCCGAGGCACACACGCTCCTGGCACAGGTCTATATCCGCACCGGGGAGCCGATAGCCGCGGAGCAGTCGGCGCTGTTGGCAAAGGCGCACAAGTTTCGCGCCCAGCCGGCAAGCGAAGTCATTGAGGATATGGCAAAGCTTGCCATCAATAGCGACGCATACGAGGCCCGCGCCAATCGCTTACTGCGCCAAGGTGACCTTGACGGGGCCACCACGGCTTATCGGCACGTGCTGACACTAGGGCCACGCCGTGCTCGCGATCTATCCAACTTAGCCGCCGCATTAGCCGAACTGGGTAACGCGGTAGAAGCGGCGCCACTATTCGATGAAGCGCTTAAACTTGCGCCAGACGATGCGCTTATTCTCACCCAAGCAGGGCACGCTGAGTCGCAGCGTGGCGCACTGGAGGTGGCCCAGACCTTATTCGACCGCGCCATGCACAAAAACCCGGAGTCGGCCCGCACGCACTTAGAGCTTGCAAGGTTAAGCCAACAAAAAGGCAATCCCACGGAAGCGATTGACTATTACGAGCACGCACTAACGCTCGATCCGAGCCTGTATAACGCCTACCTGGAACTTGGCCAAGCCCACGCGAAAAGGGGCAACCTCGACAAGGCTCAGGAGGCATGGCAAATGCTGCTCACCATCGAGCCGGATCATTCAGCCGCGTGGCGTAGCCGCGGCTTCGCCTACGCCTATGCCGGCAACTATACGTTGGCAACCCCTGCACTCATGAACGCGTATCGTATCGATCCGACCCACACCCAGGCATCATTGATCCTGGCGTTGCTGCTCTCGACGTCTCATGATGCCAGCACGCAAGAGCGCGAACTTGCGCTGTCGATCACAACCCGCGCCTATCGAGTCCAGCCACGAGATCCATTGCGCACTACGCTCCTAGCAACAGCATTCGCAGCCAACGGCGAATTCGACAAGGCCACAGAATTCGGCCAGCGGGCCCTCGATAGAGCGGGTGCAATGCCTACGTTAACCGAGGCGATCAGAGGCCATCTGAAGCGATACCAGCAACGACAGTCTGCCGCACTACCTGACGACGGATGCGAGTCCAAGATTGGACACACACCCGTACTGGTTTGCAGTCTGATTGAGCCCCGCTAAACTGCCACGCACATCATCATGTCTACACCCCATCACCACTCCATCCAGATCGATGCCGCCATCATCGGTGGCGGTATTGCCGGTCTGTGGCTACTCAATCTGCTGACGAAAAGAGGCTACAACGTTGTGCTCCTCGAGCGCGACGCGCTGGGTTGCGACCAAACCCTCGCCTCGCAAGGCATGATTCATGGCGGGATGAAGTATGCCTTGGCTGGGGCCTTAAGTGGCGCATCCGAAGCGATCGCCGACATGCCTGCCCGGTGGCGCCGGTGTATCGCGGGCGCTGACGACGTTGACCTGACCGGCATGCGGCTGTTGTCCGATGTCTATTACATGTTCGCGGCAAGCTTAGCGGGCAAATTTGCCTCGTTGGCGGGCGCGCGCGCATTGCGCGGCCGCATCGATAAGCTGGACAGCCAACACTGGCCGGAGGCATTCAGCGGGTTTTCGGGAACCGTCTACCAATTGA
>Ga0209403_10003426_pt1 | contig 17920 bp, 13 predicted proteins | sample ArcticOcean_MG_C_8_FD_187440 | JGI IMG/M metagenome (GOLD analysis project Ga0209403, IMG submission 187440) | Marine microbial communities from western Arctic Ocean - ArcticOcean_MG_CB11_86 (SPAdes) (version 2) | ecosystem: Environmental > Aquatic > Marine > Oceanic | place: Arctic Ocean... | reverse complement strand
CGGATTCGTCATATTGGCGGCCTGCAGTGTGGCATGGTCGTATTCGACGGATGTGACCCTGGACAAACTGCCGCGAACGGCGGTGATCGTGGTATTGGGCATTCTGTTTGTTGCCACAATGAATGGCCTGGACGACCGGACCCGGAAAACCGCTATCTGCTGTTTCGTATCGGGGGTTGCGGCGGCCTTGTTTTTTGTCGTCATCGAACGGTTTACCGGCGGCGTCTTTATACGGGCCAGTCTCGCAGAAACCAGCCCGAACGGATTTCTGAACCAGTTCAATCGCCCGCTTTCAATCCTGTCGATATTTATATGGCCGGCCGCGATAAAGCTGGCGCAGATACGCCGCCGATACGGGGTTGCCGCGGTTGTGGCTACTTTCGTCATGTTGCTGGCATTCCAGACCGGCGCCGCGATTGCCGCGGTCGCCCTCGGCGCGCTCGCCTGCGCGTGCGTCTATATCGCTCCCAGGATTGCGACACTCGCCATCGGATCGGTTATTGCGGCATCCATCATTCTGGCACCGACGATTCAGGGGGCACTGCCGCCGCCGAAACAGATATTCGAAACACTCGATCTGCCGCGCTCCGCCTATCACCGGCTGCTGATCTGGCAATTCGCGGCGGCAAGAATCGAGGAACGGCCAATCCTGGGATGGGGCTTCAACGGCTCGCGCGAAATTCCGGGCGGTAAAGACAATCTGGATGCGAGCGAAGCCGCTTTGCCGCTGCACCCGCACAATGCGGCAATGCAGTGGCGACTGGAACTCGGTATCCTCGGCGCACTGTTTGGTGCGGGTCTGTTCGTGACGGCGACCGAAAGCGCGCGGCGGCGTGCAAAAGGCCGGATCGAACAGGCGGGCGCGGTCGCCGCTGTTACCAGCGCCTTCACCATCGCCATGCTCAGCTTCGGTATCTGGCAGAGCTGGTGGATGTCGGGGCTTTATCTGGTCGCCGGATTTACGGCGCTGGTATGCCGCGATGAGCCCTCCGCGGCGACGGAATAGGGCCGGCAGTATGTACTCCCGATGAAAATACTCGTCACCGGCGCCGGTGGATTTGTCGGCAACGCGCTGTGCCGCCATCTCGCGGCGTCAGGGCACGGGGTGATTGGCGTGTTTCGGGAAAATCCGGCACCGGCGAGCTGGATGGAATCGCGGATCGTCGGCGATTTGCAGAACATCGCCGATTTCGCCGGCGTGGTCGAAGGCGCAGATGCCGTCGTTCACCTCGCCGCCCGGGTGCACATGATGCGGGAAACCGCTGCCGATCCTGAGGCCGCGTTCATACGCGCCAATACCGACGTGACGGAGAAGCTCGCCCGTGCCGCATCGGGTGCCGGCACCCGCGCCTTCGTGTTTCTGAGTTCGGTCAAGGTGAACGGCGAAGCCACGAACGGGGCACTGTTCACGGAAACCGACGACCCGGCGCCGGAAGACGCCTACGGCCGATCCAAACTGGCAGCCGAAACGGCATTACGGAAAATTGCAGCGAACAGCCCGATGTCGATAACCACATTACGCATCCCGCTGGTTTACGGGCCGGGCGTGCGCGCCAATTTCGCCGCGCTGCTGCGTGTCTGCGACCTTCCGCTGCCATTGCCGCTGGGCGGGATTGCGGGTAACCGGCGAAGCCTGCTCTATGTCGGTAATCTCATCCATGCGATCGAGCGGGTGCTCGACACCGGCGGCAAAAGCATGGCTGACGAAAGCGGTCTCGGTGCGGAAATCTTCTTCCTCAGCGACGGCGAAGACATGTCGACGGCAGACCTCGTTCGTCGTCTGCGCCGATGTCTTAACAGACGGTTTCCGGGCATCGCCATTCCGGCCGGTGTGATCCGGACCCTCGCGCATATCGCCGGCAAAGCGTCCGCTGCAGACCGTCTGTGCGGTTCTTTGCAGATCGATCCAGCCCGTTTTGCGAAAGAATTCGGCTGGATACCACCGTTTTCTGTCGATCAGGGACTGGCGGCCACGGCTGCCTCGCACCGCATCGCGCGCTAGGGGCGCGCCCTCCAATTTCCAAAATCTAACGGGACCATTGCACCGCGTGCCCGAGTGGGCGAGTCGGTCACTATGTGCTATCGTGCAATCCGGAAATTAGCCGATGCGACAATTGCCCAACCTAAAATTTTATACCCTGCGCGAAACCCGCGCGCGAATTGCGTTCGCCCACGACGTGACAGTAGCCGCAATTTCGTTTCTTGCCGCGCTGTATATGCGCGTCGGCGACTTCAATTATTTTGCCGCCGATTTCGTCGTTCTGGCGACCGCGATCTATACGGTGATCGCAGCCGCCGTTTTCTGGACCATGCGGCTCTATGCCGGGGTATGGCGCTATGCGTCGATGGAAGACCTCGTCGCCATTATCCGCGCGGTCACGATTGTCACCCTGGTTTTCCTTGCCGCGATGTTCCTGGTGTCACGCCTCGAACTCGTCCCCCGGTCGGCCCTGCCGATAAGCTGGCTTGTACTGCTGGCGCTGCTGAGCGGGCCGCGGTTTGTATACCGGCTGTTTAAGGATCGCCGGGCCAACGATTCCGCGGGACGCGAGGGAGAACATCGGATACCGGTCCTACTGATCGGCGCCGGCGATTCTGCCGAGCTGTTTATCCGCGCGATCAACCGGGCTCGAAAATCGGCCTGGCACGCGGTCGGGCTGGTTGATGAAAAGGGCAGCCGGGTGGGGCGTGACATCCATGGAGTCCCGGTTCTGGGCACCGTCGAAGACATTCCGGCAATCGTGGAACGCATGGGCCGGGAGGGCCGCCGGCCGCAACGCCTGATCGTCACGAAATCCAGGATCGAGGGAGAGGAAATCCAGCGTCTTCTGAGCATCGCCGAGGGTCTTGAAATTGTGCTCGCCCGCATGCCGCAGCTTGATGACTTCCGGGAAAGTACCGACACCCCGACCGAAATTCGGCCGATAAATATCGAGGATCTTCTCGGCCGGCCGCAGACGTCCCTCGACCGCGACAGCATGGCCGCCCTGATCGGCGGGCGCCGCGTCCTAGTTACCGGCGCGGGCGGCACGATCGGCTCGGAACTCTGTCGTCAGATCGCCACGTTCAATCCAGCGGCGATCGCCCTGCTCGACAATTCAGAATACCAGCTCTACGCCATCGATCTTGAGATTGGCGAGAAAGCGCCGAAACTTGTGCGCCGCGCTATCCTGGCCGATGTCCGCGACGGCGACCGTATCGCCCGTGTGTTCGAGGATGAACAGCCCGAATTGGTGTTTCACGCGGCCGCGTTGAAGCACGTGCCGATGGTCGAACTGCACCCCGACGAAGGCGCGCTGACCAACGTAATCGGCACCCGGATCGTGGCGGACGCGTGCCGGGCGCACGGAATTCGCGCCATGGTGCTGATCTCGACCGACAAGGCGGTCAACCCGTCGAGTATGATGGGCGCCACCAAGCGCGTCGCCGAAAGCTATTGTCAGGCGCTTGATCTGGCCGAAGCGGCGCGCGGCGCGGACCGCACCCACTTCGTCACGGTGCGATTCGGCAATGTGCTGGGGTCTACAGGATCGGTGGTTCCGCTGTTCCAGCGCCAGCTGGTGGCAGGCGGACCGTTGACGGTCACCCATCCCGACATGACACGTTACTTCATGACCGTCCGCGAGGCCGTCGAACTGGTACTCCAGTCGTCCGTCCTGGGTGTCGCCGACAGCGCGAACCAGGGCAGAATCTATGTGCTCGACATGGGCGAACCGGTGAAGATCATCAATCTGGCACGCCAGATAATCCTGCTCGCCGGTCTACAGCCCGATATCGACATCAAGATAGAAATCACCGGACCCCGGCCGGGCGAGAAGCTGTTCGAGGAAATCCTGCACGCTTCGGAAAAGCTTGTTCCGACGACGCATCCCGGCATCCTGCTGGCGGCGCCGCGGGCCGGCGACCTGGCCCTGCTGGGCCAAACAATCGACGAGCTGGCGACCACGGCCAATGGCGGACGCAGCGCCGAGACCCGCGCCGTCGTCCAGCGGCTTGTCCCGGAATTTCAGTCCCCCGACGACCAAAACACAAAAAAGGCGGTATCCGGCTGAGACCGCGCCCGCCACGGAGGCTACACGATGACTGATAGCGCTCCCGCCATCCGGCGGGCTTTAATTTCCGTTTCCGACAAATCCGGCCTCGTGGCGTTTGCTGAATTCCTAGCCGGCCGCGGCGTTGAAATATTGTCGACCGGCGGCACCGCAAAGGCGATGCGCGATGCCGGGCTCGACGTCGTCGACGTTGCCGACCACACGGGATTTCCCGAAATGATGGACGGGCGGGTCAAAACGCTGCACCCGAAAGTTCACGGCGGCATTCTTGCCCGCCGAGGCGATGCCGGGCATTTAGCCGCGATGGACGAGCACGATATCGCGCCGATAGATCTGCTCGTCGTGAATTTATACCCGTTCGAAGCGACTGTCGCCGCGGGCGCGGATTACGCAACCTGTGTAGAGAACATCGATATCGGCGGCCCGGCGATGATCCGCTCGGCGGCGAAAAACCACGAAAGCGTCACCATCGTCACCGACGCGGAGGATTATGCCGCCGTGATCGACGACATGACCGCGAATGACGGCGCGACCAGCGGGACCTTGCGCCGCTGGCTTGCCGGCACCGCCTATGCCCGCACCGCGGCTTACGATTCCGCCATTGGCCGCTGGTTCTCGGAACAGACAGACGATCCGTTCCCGCGCCGATTCACCCTGTCGGGCAGCCGCGCCCAGACCCTCCGATACGGCGAGAACCCGCATCAGAACGCGGCGTTCTACGCTACCGGCGACAACCGGACAGGCATCGCCACGGCGACCCAGATCCAGGGCAAGGAGTTGAGCTACAATAATCTGAACGACACCGATGCGGCGTTCGAGCTTGCCGCCGAATTCGACCGCCCGGCAATGGCGATCGTCAAGCACGCAAATCCATGCGGCGTCGCGCTCAGCGACACGCTGTCGAAGGCCTACGCCAAGGCCCTGAAATGCGATCCGGTCAGCGCGTTCGGCGGCATCATCGCGGTCAACGTGGCCCTCGACGCAGACGCCGCAGTGGCAATGGCGGACTTGTTTCTCGAAGTGGTCATCGCGCCGGAAATCACAGCGGCGGCACGCGCCGTGTTTGCCGCCAAGAAAAACCTCCGGGTTCTGGAAACCGGCGGCATGCCGGACCCCGCTGCCCCGGGCCGGACGACCAAGCTGCTGTCGGGCGGGTTTCTGTTGCAGGACCGGGATTCGGGGCGCATCACGGGCAACGACCTGAAGATCGTCACAAAGCGGTCGCCGACCGACCAGGAAATCGCCGATCTGTTATTCGCCTTTACCGTCTGCAAGCACGTGAAATCGAACGCCATCGTTTATGCCAAAGATGGCGCGACGGTCGGTATCGGCGCGGGCCAGATGAGCCGGGTGGATTCATCGCGCATCGCCGCACGGAAATCCGAAGACGCGGCTGAGGCCGCGGGACAGGCAGACGCGCTGGTGAAGGGCTCGGTCGTTGCCTCGGACGCGTTTTTCCCGTTTGCCGACGGTCTGCTGGCCGCGGCCGAAGCCGGGGCCACGGCGGTGATCCAGCCCGGCGGCTCGATCCGTGACGCAGAGGTGATCGCCGCGGCCGATGACGCCGGCCTCGCAATGGTGTTCACCGGCATGCGTCACTTCCGGCACTGATCTTTAAGTTATTCCGGCTCGCGCACTTTCCAGATCAGGATCGTGAGTCCGATGGCAAGAAACACCACGATCGTCGCCATGCCGGCGCGCTGGGAGTCCATGGCGACCGTCACCACGCCGAGAATGAACGGTCCCATAAATGCGGTCGCCCTGCCGGAGAACGCAAACAAGCCGAACATTTCGGTGCTGATTTCGGCGGGCGCAAGGCGCGCCATCAGCGACCGGCTCGCCGCCTGGGCGGGCCCCATAAATATCCCGAGCGGCACACCGACAATCCAGAACCACATTTTCGTTTCGACCAGCAATAGCGGTATCCCGAACGCGATCAAACCGCACAGCGCAATCAGCACGGTCTTCTTCGCGCCGATCCGGTCGTCGATCCACGCGAACCCCGCAGCACCGAGGCCCGCTGTAATGTTGAGCGCGATGCCGAACTGGATAACCTCGGCCACGGTCATACCGAACGTGCCGGCGGCGTAAATACCGCCGAAAGCGAACATGGTGTTCATGCCATCGACATAGAACACCCGGGCAAGCAGAAACCAGGCAACTTCGCGGTACTGGCGCACGCTTTTGAGCGTCGCGACGAGGGTCGCAATCCCGTCGCGCGCGGCGGCCAGCGGCCGCAACCCCGACGCCGGCGCATCGGGCACGAACAGGAATAGCGGCACACAGAAGACGGCAAACCAGATGGCGACCATCGGCCCGATAACGCGCACATGTTCGGCACTCGTCTTATCGAGGCCAAGCAGCGGCGGATCGCCCTGAACGAATGCAAACAGGGCAATCACAAGGCACGTCAGCCCACCCCCGTAACCGAGGCCCCATCCCCAGCCCGACAACCGCCCCATCCGCTCGCGCGGCCCCAGGGTCGGCAGCATGGCGTTGTAGAAAACCTGACCGACCTCGAACGCGGTATTGGCAACGGCGAAACAGACCAGCGCGTAGATCACGTAATCGACGTCGGGCCGGGCGTACCACAACAACGCGGCGCCCAAGATGGTGACCGCAGAACATCCGGCGAGCCAGGGTTTGCGCCGACCCGACCGGTCGGCGATCGCGCCCAGCACCGGGCTCAGGATCGCGATCAGCAGTCCTGATATGGCGAGCGCACGGCTCCACTGCGCCGTACCGGTGGCGGTATCCTCAGCGACCGCCGTCGCGAAATACGCCGCGAACACAAACGTCACGATCACCGTCGGAAACGCGGAATTCGCCCAGTCGTAAACGCACCAGGCGATCCGCGCGCGGCGCAAATCGCGAGAGGCGGGATCGGACAGGCTCATCGCCACACCCTATCACCCCGGATACCGGCGCGAACACCGGGACCGGCCGGGGTTCCGCAAGATTTTCGATCGCGCTATGGTCGGGCGATGTCGGGAGAGAGGAATATCGCCATGAGCTACACACTTCAGGATTTTTGCGCCGAAATTCACCAGATACTGGTGGCCGAGAACAATTCCGCGGGCCGCGAAAAAGTCCGCCGGAAAATGGAAGAACTGCTCGCCAACAAGACATTTATCGAGCAGTTCTGCGGCCCCGACAAGAAGCCCGGTGTCTACAAACTGAACGAAGATCCGACAACGGGCGCGGTCGTGCTATCGCATGTGATGGGCGACGGCCATGCCTCGCCGCCGCACGATCACGGCAATTCCTGGGCAATCTACGGCCAGGCGACGGAACACACTGTGATGACCGAATTCGACCGCACCGATGACGGGTCGGACGATGAAGCCATCTCGCTGGAAGAAACCCGGCAATACCGGCTCGATCCGGGACAGGTCGGCCTGTTCGACGTCGGCCAGATCCATTCGATCCAGTACCCCGACAATGCCCGGTTTGTCCGCGTCACGGGGGTCGATCTCGATGGCATCGACCGCCATGCCTATAATCTGAAACACCGGACGGTGAAAACGATCCACTCGGCAAGCGCCGGCGAGGCCTGACCCGCGGCGCGGCGCCAGACCGGCCTCAGACCGGCGCCAGTTTACCGCTCGATCAGGGCGCGGATATGCCGGGTCGCCACCGACAGCATGGCAAGATCGACATTGTCGGCGCGGCGCAGGTCCTGCAGCGTCTGGTTGACCCGGGAAACGTCGTGTTCGCGGGATTCCTCCCACGCCTCCAGAACGGCCGCAACAGCCACGGCCCCGCCCGCCTTATCGATAATCCGGCCGGTAAGCCCTGCCTGCTGGTCGTATAACTCGTCTACCATCGCCGAGACGGCCATTGTTTGCCATTCGTTTTCAGCGGCGATGCCGCTCGCGACCTCGCGCAGCCAATCGAACCCGAATCGCGCACCAATCGCGTAATAGGCCTTCGCCGTATCGCCGACCGTTTCACCGACGCGCTGCGCAATGCGGACGATGTCGCACCCGGCAAACAGCACTTCCAGATGAGCAACACCGCGCGCGAGCTTCGCCGGCACATTCTGTTCTTCATATCGCGCCGCGTTGCGGCTCACCGTCGCCACCAGTTCATCCGACAGGTAATCGTCCAGCGATTTCGCGAGCACCGCAATACCCGGTTCGAACGACTGGACGGCATCCGTCACGCCGAGCGACCAGCCCGATTTCTCGATGAACCAGATCGTCCCCCGTTTGATAAGATTGAGAATATCCAGATTGAGCGTGGTCTGGACTTCGGCGGGAATGACGTTGTCGAGCGCCTCGATCGCCGCCCAGTACTGGTGCAAACCGAATACACGGCGGCAGATCAGATAGGCGCGGGCGATCCGCGCCGGAGTCGCACCGGTTTCATCCATCAGATCGTTGATAAAGGTCGGACCGGCGCGGTTTACCAGGCTGTTGGTTATATAGGTCGCGCTGATTTCGCGGCGCAGCCGGTGGCGACCAAGATATTCACCGTACTTTTCCGCCATCAATGGCGGAAAATACAGGCTGATATCGCGGACCAGCCAGGGGTCGTCCGGCACATCGCTTTCCAGTAGATCTTCGTACAACGTCATCTTCGCATAGGCGAGCAGAACGGCTAATTCCGGGCGGGTCAGGCCGAGCTTGCGCATTTTGCGCTCTTCCAGCTCTTCGTCGTCAGGCAGGAACTCGACTGCCCGGTTCAGCTCGCCCGCGCGTTCCAGCGACCGGATAAACCGCGCCGCCTCACCGATAGTGTCGCCGGCCCGCGCCTCGGCATGGGTCAGCGCCATGCTCTGGCGGTAATTGTCCATCAGCACGTGCTTGGCCACATCCTTGGTCATCCTGACCAGAATTTTGTTGCGGGCTTTGAGATCGAGTTTTCCGTCGGCGATCACCTCGCCCAGCAGAATCTTGATGTTGACCTCGTGATCCGACGACGCAACGCCGGCGGAATTATCGATAAAGTCGGGATTTATCCGACCGCCGCGCAGCGCGTATTCGATGCGGGCGAGCTGCGTGATGCCGAGATTCGCCCCTTCGCCGATGACCTGGCAGCACAGCTCTCGCCCATCGACGCGCAGCGGATCGTTGACCCGATCGCCGGCCGCCGCATGGGGCTCGTCCGATGACTTCACATAAGTACCGATGCCGCCAAACCACAACAGATCGGCTTTGGCCAGCAGCATGGCACGGATTAGCTCGTTCGGTGTCACCGTCTCCTTGGCGTTCAGGCCGTACAGTTCGGCGATCCGCGGCGTCAGTTTGATCGATTTGGATGCCCGCTCGAAGATGCCGCCACCGTCCGAGATCAGTTTCGCGTCGTAATCGGACCATGACGACCGGCCCATTTTGAACAGCCGGTTACGTTCCTTCCAGCTTACCGCAGGGTCGGGGTCGGGATCGACGAAGATGTGCATATGGTTGAAGGCGCCGATCAGCTTGATGTGCTTCGACAACAGCATGCCATTGCCGAACACGTCGCCGGACATATCGCCGACACCGACAACGGTGAATTCGTCGGTCTGGGTGTTGATGCCCATCTCGCGGAAATGCCGTTTGACCGATTCCCAACCGCCCCGCGCGGTAATGCCCATTTTCTTGTGGTCGTAGCCGGCCGATCCGCCGGACGCGAACGCGTCATCGAGCCAGAAGCCGTATTCCCGCGCGACGCCGTTCGCCAGATCGGAAAACGTTGCCGTTCCCTTGTCGGCGGCGACCACCAGATAAGGATCGTCGTCATCGCGCCGGACGACATGTTCGGGCGGCACGATCTTGCCGCCCTTGATATTGTCGGTGATATCCAGCATGCCGCCGATCAACAGCTTGTAGCAGGCGATGCCTTCCTGCTGAAATGCTTCGCGGCCGCCGTCAGTGGGCGGCTGTTTCAGCACGAACCCGCCTTTGGCGCCGACCGGCACGATGACCGCGTTCTTGGTCATTTGCGCCTTCATCAGACCGAGAATCTCAGTGCGGAAATCTTCGCGCCGATCCGACCATCTTATGCCGCCGCGCGCCACCTTGCCGCCGCGCAGATGCAGACCCTCCATGCGCGGCGAATAGACGAAAATCTCGCGCATTGGCCGCGGCAACGGCAGATCGACGACGTTGGCGCTGTCGAACTTGAACGACACGTAAGATTTCGGATCGCCGGCATCGTCGGGCTGGTAGAAATTCGTTCGCAGGGTCGATTCCACCAGATTGAAGAAGCGCCGCAGGATCCGATCCTCATCAAGATTCTGAACCCGGTCGAGGGCGGACGCAATTCGCGACCGCAACTTGTCGGCCGTGGTTTTCTTCCCCGACCGGCCGGGTTCGAACAGTTCTTCGAAAAGCGCGATGATATCGCGCGCAATGCCGGCGTTCCGCACCAGCGTTTTCACCATATAGGATTCGCTGAACGGAATTCCGGCCTGGCGCAGATACTTGCTATAGGCCCGCAGAATGACAATCTTCCGCCAGGTCAGCCCGCTGGACGTGACCATGCCGTTGAAGCCGTCATCCTCGACATCGTTTCGCCAGACACGTTCGAAGGTCGCCTCGAACGCTTCCTTTATTCCACCGACATCGATATCGATGCCGTCGCGCGTTACCATCCCGAAATCGTGAATCCAGGCGCATTGGTCGCGATCGTCGCGGATTTCGTGCGGGATTTCGTCAATGACGCGAAGCCCCATGTTCTCGAGCATCGGCAGCACGTCGGACAAGGGCAGCGCAGACCCCTTGTTGAATACCTTGAATCGGACGGCTGAATTCGCTTCGCCCTTTGCCCGGTACAAGTTCATCGCGATAATGCCGTCATCGATGACGGCACCGATCTTGGCAATGTCGGCGACCGCGGATACCGGCGTCACCCGGTCGCGGTAATTCTCCGGAAATGCATGACGGTAACGGTCGAAGGTCGCCAAGCCGGCGCTTTCGCCCTGGGCCGATGCCAGCGCGTGCGCCAGATCGTCAGCCCAGTCCCGCGCCGCCTCGATAATATCGGCCTCGATATCGGCTATACTTTTGGGAAACGTCTTGCCGGGTTCGGTCTTGACGATGAAATGCAGGCGCGCGAGCACTTCGTCGGAAAGCTGCGTATAGAACGCGGTGACCTGACCGCCGAAACCGGCCTCGATGACCGATTGGATCTGGCGCCGCAGGCGGGTGTTGTACCGGTCGCGCGGCGCATAGACGAGGCAGGATATATAGCGGCCGAACGGATCGCGGCGGACGAACATCGCGACTTTCTTGCGTTCCTGCAGATGCAGAATGCCGCTCGCCATCTCCCGCAATTCCTTCTCGCCGACCTGGAACAATTCGTCGCGCGGCAGGGTTTCCAGAATGTGGATAAGCGCCTTGCCGTCGTGACTGGTCGGCGCATACCCCGCGCGGTCGACCAGCCGCCGGACCTTGCGCCGGATCACCGGTATCGTGTCGACCTGCTGGTTGTAGACGGTCGATGTAAACAGCCCGACGAACAGGCGCTGGCCGATCGTGTCGCCCCGGGCGTCGAACCGCTTCACCAGAATGGCATCGAGATGAACCCCGCGGTGAACGGTCGACCGCTGATTTGCCTTGTTGATCAGCACAAGCGCGGGACGCGCCATAAAAGCCGCAAGATCCGGCGGTAGAACGGCACCGTCGGCGATGCCTTCGATTACGGTTACCTTGTCGTCGCGTAATACGCCGAGACCCGATTTCGGCACCACCGAAAGCGTCTGCTTCTTCGCGGTTCCCTTGCAGACATAGTCGCGATAGCCCAGAAACGTGAAATTGTTGTTATCGAGCCAGCGCAGAAAATCGGCGGTTTCCACGATTTCTTCCTTCGGCACATTGGCCGTCGGCGACGTGGAATCAAGCTCTGCGATTACGTCGGCGATCCCGACCCGCATCGGCCGCCAGTCTTCGACCGCGACGCGCACATCGGCGAGGACTTTTGCGAGCGAGGCGGTGAGTTCAGTGAGCAGCGCGGCATCGGTCTGCTCGGTGATCTGCAAATGCATGACCGATTCCGACGGAATTTCAGAGACTTCCCCCTCGCCGGCGATCCCCCGAAGTTTCCCCGCGCCGGTCCGATCGACCGGAACAACCGGATGGATAATCAGATGGACGGTCAGGTTCCGGTGATTGAGCTCCGCGGTAACAGAATCGACCAGAAACGGCATATCGTCATTGACGATTTCAACAATCGTGTGGCCGGTTTCCCAGCCGTCTTTTTTCTTATCGGGGTTGAACACCCTGATTTTGGCGGTCCCGGATTTTCGACTTTGCACGAAATTCCAGAGCGAGGTGACAGCGCCTTGCAAGCTTTCAGGCACAAATTCCGCGCAATCCCGGGGCGGGACGTTGGCGAAAAAACCGCGCGTGAACCGCTCGATGTCGGCGGCGCGTTTGCCCTGGCCGCGCCGCAGACTGCGAACGATGCCATCGACAAGATCCTGTTTTTGACGATCACCACGTGTAGGCATGCGAGTCCCCTGACCGTTGAAAGCGCGATGGAGCACACCGCCGCAATGTGAACGGCAGTACCCGACGCACAGGCTTCACCGCCGAATATGGGCGTCGGTATACCAGAAATTAACCAATTTACTGTGAACTGATCGTTAACAGGTCCGATCGATACAGCGAAAAGAGGACGCGATGCCCGACGGCTCCATCGACGCTACCCAGTCCCCGAACAACGTGCTCGACCGGCTTTCGCCGCGCATTCTGGGGGGGTGAGCGCGGAGCAGAAGGCCGCCATCGCCGCCGCGGCCGGGCAATGGAATACCGGCACTCGCCGCGTAAACCTTCGGGTCAGCCTGCCGATTTTGCCGCGACGCTGGTATTTTACAATCCTCGGCGGCCCGGAACGGCGGACCGCGGCGCGACGCCAGGCCGAACGGACGCGTAATCCGGTCCGCACGGGCGGAAACTTCGCCTTTATCCTCCTCGCCGCGATCATGTTCTACGGTGCAGCCGCCGCGATCTTCCTGTTTTCGTCGTCGGTTCTGGAATAGGTCGGCTCAGGAATACTAGGTCCTGTAAATACGTGTTCTTGCATCCACCGGGGTCCCGTGAGATGTAGGGTGGACGCCGAACGCGCCCACGCGTTCCCACACCATATCTTTCGGTTTCATGAACCAGTTTTCCCGGGTCTTCCGGTCCGAGCCGATATTGTTCGTCCTGTGGGCGAACGAACTTGTCCGACTTGTGTGGTCGCCGCCGGCGCTGCAGGCCGCATCCGGCTGGCTGATGATGTTGTATGTCGCGATGTCGCTGACGCGTATTCGCCGCGGCACGGTGTATCTGTGCGCCCCCTTGGCGGTGCTGGCGGCGGGGCTGGCGACGGCGTTCGATCAATGGGCCGGGGTTTTTCGCGGGTTCGAGAACGCGGCGGTCTTCATGGCGTTTTTCGGCTCCATCGTTCTGTTGCGCGCGCTCGCCGATCAGCGCCCTGAAATCACCCGGGCGCGGACGCTGTTCACCGGATTACGGCCTCAGGAAACCAACGGCGCCTTTCTGGTCGGCGCGCATCTCATCGGCTCGGTGCTGGTGGTTGGCGTGTTGGCGATCCTGGCACCGATCCTGAACGACGATGCCGACGACGACGCCCGGCGCCGCGCCGCAGAGGTCAGCCAGCGCGGCATGTGTCTTGCCCCGCTGTGGTCGCCGTTTTGGGTTGCGGCCGCGTTCGCGGCCCAGCAGATCCCCGACGTGCCGGCGTGGGAGATCATGTCGCTTGGGCTGGTGATGGCGGCAATCGGCCTGATCGTCGCCCATATGATGTATGCGCGCGAGGTCGGCCTCGCCGATCTGTGGCGCGCGGTGAAGGGCTTCGCGCCGATTGTGCCGTCTGTCGCGGTTTGCGCCCTGATGATCGCCGGGCTGTCGAGCGTCGCCGGCCTCAGTACGCTGAAGGCGCTGATCGCGACGATCCCGGTTCTGGCGGCGCTGTCGCTGCTGGCGGCGCCGCGCACGCAAATTCGCGCTATCGCTTCCGAGACCTGGCGCGGCAGCAGCCGAGTCTGCGACGAGGTCGTGGTGGTGACGACGGCGCTGACCCTTGGCCGGGTGCTCGAAGCCGCGGTCAAGGATTTCGGCGTAGGTGAGTTCGTCGGCGCGCTGGCCCTGCCCGGATGGGCGGTCATCGCGTGCGTTATATTCACAATTACGATCGCGTCGCTTGCCGGCATTCATCAGCTGGTGTCGATCATTGTGGTGCTGGTGATATTCATGCCCCTCGATACCGGGCTCAGCGATGTGATCATGATGGAAGCCGCCCTTGTCGGCTGGGGCTTTGCATCCATGGTCGGGGTCACCGCGGTGTCGACAGCGACCGCGAGCGCCATGTTCCAGGTGCCGCGGGTGCAGTTGATCTTCGGGCCGAATTTGAAGTTCGTCGCCGTTTTTGGCATGCTGTCAGTGGGGCTGCTCACCGCCGCCAACGGGCTGTTCTTCACGCCCTGAATTGGCCATCATCAGGCACCGGGGCGCGCCACCGTCAGACGGTGGCGCCCGGCCGAACGCGATATTCGGGAATGACATCCGATTGGGGAAAGTGGAGCGGGTGATGAGATTCGAACTCACGACTTCAACCTTGGCAAGGTTGCGCTCTACCCCTGAGCTACACCCGCATCCTGACAAAGCGCCGCAATATATATGGGCGTCGCCGGTTGAAGGCAAGAGGTGTTTCAAACCAATGTTGAAGAGTGGCGGCGCATGGCCCCGCGGGGCGGCCCGCGCGCGAGCGACGCAATGACAGATGCCACCCGCACCATGCCGGGCATGGCAACGCCGGACGATCTTTTCGCCCGCCTGACCGCGCTTGGAATCGATACCGCAACCCACGCCCATCGCCCGGTTTTTACCGTTGAGGAGAGCCGCGATCTGCGCGGCGAACTGCCTGGAATTCACTGCAAAACGCTGTTTTTCAAAGATAAAAAGGCCGCATTGTGGCTTTGCGTGGTGGAAGAATCGCGGCGCATGGATATTCGGGCGCTATCGGATCTTCTGGGATCGGCGCGGCTCAGCTTTGCCCGGCCTGAGCGGGTAAACGAGCATCTCGGCGTCGAGCCCGGCGCGGTCACGCCGTTCGCCCTGATCAACGACACATCGGCTGACATCGGCGTGGTGCTGGACGCGGAATTGATGAAAGCCGATCTCGCCAATTTCCACCCGCTGGTGAACGACCGGACGACGGCAATCCGGCCGGCTGATCTTGTCCGCTTTATCGAAGCCTGCGGACATCGCCCGGCGATTGTCGATCTCGGCCCGGCGACAGCCGTCAAAGAAGATTAAAAATAGTGCCGCATGACTTGTCAGGCGGCGGCTTAGGAGCCATTTTGAGTTGAGACGGAAGCGATACCACGGACGGCTTCCGCAAACGGGGCACGAAGCATGGAAGAGATGATTACCCCGCCGGAAGCGGCGGCCGACGACCTGATCAAGGACGTCACCATGGAGACGTTCCAGCGCGATGTGCTGGAAGCGTCGATGACGACGCCGGTGATCGTCGATTTCTGGGCGACCTGGTGCGGCCCATGCAAGCAGCTGACGCCAATTCTGGAGAAGGTCGTGCGCGAGGCCAAGGGCGCAGTCATTCTTGCCAAGATCGACATCGATCAGAACCAGGCCATAGCCCAGCAGATGCAGATCAAGTCGGTGCCGACGGTATACGGTTTTGTCGACGGCCGCCCGGTCGACGCGTTTCAGGGCGCCCAGCCGGAAAGCCAGGTAAAGGCCTTTGTCGACAAACTGGCCGAGGCTGCCGGGACGGCGCAGGCCGATCCGCTGGCCGACGCGATGGCGGAGGCGAAAGAGCTTCTGGCGGCCGAGGAATTCGAAGGCGCGGCCGGCGTTTACGGTCAGGTCGTCAGCCACGCGCCGGATAACGTGGACGCGCTCGGCGGGCTCGCCCGCGCGCTTGTCGGCATGGGAGAGATCGAAGGGGCGACGGAAATACTGTCGCAGGTGCCGGAAGACCAGGCCAGTCATCCCGATGTGGCCGCGGCGCAAAGCAGCCTCGATATATTGATGCAAAGCGCCGCTGTGGGCGATCTGTCGGTGCTGGAAGCCGCCATTGCCGCCGACCCGAAGAACCATCAGGCGCGGTTTGATTTGGCAATCGGCCTATTCGGGGCGGGGCGGCGCGATGACGCGATCGATCAGCTGGTGGACAGCATGAAAATCGACCGGACCTGGAACGATGGCGCCGCGCGCGCGCAGCTTATCCAGTTCTTCGACACCATGAATCCGGCCGACGAAGCAACCATTGTCGGCCGCCGCAAAATGTCGGCGGTTCTGTTTTCATGACGGCGCTGCGCCTCCTGTCCCGCATTCGGCCCCGGAGCCGACCCCGGAGCCAGCCCGGGACATGGCGCACGATCCGGCCACCCAATTCCGCCCGCATCTTATGACGGGCGTGTTCAGCCCCGGTTTCGACGATCTGCCGCGCGAACTGCCGGTCTTTCCGCTGACCGGAGTGCTGTTGCTGCCGCATGGCAGACTGCCCCTGAACATCTTTGAGCCGCGCTATCTGAGCATGATCGGCGCGGCGCTCGGCGGGGCACGGATGATCGGCATGATCCAGCCGAAAGGCGTCAATGACGGCGACCAGCCCGAAATCTACCGCACCGGGTGCGCCGGCCGGCTGATCTCCTTCAGCGAGACCGAAGACGGCCGGTACCTGATCACGCTGAGCGGTCTCGTCCGGTTCGATATCGCCGAGGAACTGGCGTTGCGCGACGGGTATCGCACAGTCGTTCCAGACTGGAAGCCGTATCGTGCGGATTTGTCTGAAGAAAGCGGCGACGGCATCGACCGGGACCGGATGTTGCGCGCGCTGAAAGAGTATTTCACCGTCAACAAAGTCGATGCGAACTGGGGTGCGATAAAGGAAACGACAACCGACCGGCTGGTCAACGCGCTCGCGATGATGTGTCCGTTCCAGCCGAGCGAAAAGCAGGCGCTGCTTGAAGCACTGACGCTTGCCGACCGTGCCGACGTCATGGTCGCCCTGCTCGAAATGTCGTTGGCGGCCAATGACGATTCGTCGAATCTGCACAGAAACTGAAAGCAAATAACCGGATGCATCCGTTATGAGCGAAGATACAACAGGCATCGATCCGAAACTCCTGGAGATTCTCGTCTGCCCGCTGACCAAGGGCGCGCTGACATATGACAAGGAAGCTCAGGAGCTGATCAGCGAACAGGCGCGGCTGGCCTATCCGATCCGCGACGGCATCCCCATCATGCTGGTCGACGAAGCGCGGCAGCTCGACGACAGCGTCTGACCCGGACGCGCTTATGAATGACAGCACCGGCCCGCGTCCGACGGAAATAAAAGTACGGCGCGCGGAAAAGACCCTCGAAATCGCTTTTGACGACGGCACGGCATTTTCGCTGCCGGCGGAATATCTGCGCGTCGAGAGCCCGTCGGCCGAGGTGCAGGGACATGGTCCGGGCCAGAAAGTCCTGGTGGCCGGGCGGCGGCATGTCGGCATTGCCGACGTTGAAGCCGTCGGCAATTATGCCATCCGCATCATGTTCGACGATCTGCATGACACCGGCATATTTTCGTGGCGATATCTTTATCAACTCGGCGAGGAACACGACACGCGGTGGCCCGAATTCCTGTCGGCGGTCGAAGCGGCGGGATTGAGCCGCGACCCATGATCGGCCGGAATCAAGACTCGTGGCCCGACAAATCCAGGCACGGCAAAATCAGGCACTGCGATATCGGGCGCAGCAAAGTAATGGAGCGGCAGTGGCTGAGCCGATCAGAAACCTGACGATTGTCGGCGGCGGCACGGCGGAATAGCTGGCGGCGGCGATGATCTGCGCCGCCCGCAACCGCCGCAATGCCGTGGTACCGGCCGGAGGGCCCCGGTACGACCGGGCCGCAGGACGGCGATAGTG
>Ga0209403_10003424_pt1 | contig 17930 bp, 30 predicted proteins | sample ArcticOcean_MG_C_8_FD_187440 | JGI IMG/M metagenome (GOLD analysis project Ga0209403, IMG submission 187440) | Marine microbial communities from western Arctic Ocean - ArcticOcean_MG_CB11_86 (SPAdes) (version 2) | ecosystem: Environmental > Aquatic > Marine > Oceanic | place: Arctic Ocean... | reverse complement strand
ATATGCAAATTGGAGATACATATAGAGACAACAACCAAACTTACATTTGGTCTAGATGTCCTATGTGCTTTTCCGAAAGAGGAGTAAGAAAACGTAGCTATATCCAAATTCCCCAATCCTTATGTCCTGAATGTAATTATATTAAGAGTAAGAGGGAGATGGCTGGTTTGTGGGACTTTAAGAAGGCTCAAATATGAAAGTAGGCGAAACATGGAAAGACGAAAGAGGTACATGGTTTTGGGTACGATGTCCTAATTGTAATGAAGAAAGAGAAGCTAGAAGAGCTTCTTCATATTCTCCCCCTCTTAGACTTTGTAAACCCTGTAATAAAATAAGAGCTACCTGCTGGAACTCAGGATTATCTTTATAATGCAATTTAGAGAAGAATACGAGAATAGAGAAGGCGTAAATTATTTACTTAAGCATAGACGTAGTTTAAGAATGTGGGATTTAGGAACTTTACAAATCGTTGCCTCTGCCTTCGACTTAAATGTTAGAGGTAGTAGGTCTGTATTAATTGCAAGATTAGAAAGAGTATATCAAGACCTAAAGAATAGGGGATTTTAAATTGTACACTAAAAGAGAATGCGAATACGGTCCAGGAGAGTGGCCTCGAGAATGTGGTACATGTGCTCACTATAAAGAGATTAATAAAAGTGGGGCCTGCAGAATAATTGTACCTTCAGAAAATAATGTAGAGGAAGAGATGGTCTGTAAATTTCATGTAATGGTAAAGAGATAATTTGGGTAATCAATCTAAATCTCTTCAGGGAAGAGCAAGTAAACAAAGATACAAAGAACGCAAGTTAGAAGTATACAGTTTACTAGGGGGAAGGTGTGTCGAATGTCACGAGACAGATGAACGGGTTCTTCAAATTGATCATAGATACTCTGACGGTAATAAAGAAAGAAAATTTACTAGATCCCAACTGTACTCGAGAGTAAGAAAGAACACTAACAGGTACCAATTATTATGTGCTAATTGCAATTGGAGAAAGAGAACTAAAGATATGGTAGTTCAATCAAGAGATAATGTCTGGTGGAGAACTAAAAGTAAAGTAGCTACATCGATAATACTAATAAGCTTTATAACAGCTTTAGGAGCGTACGTATATTATGACTAGTCCAAGCGGATACATTTGGTGCCCTCTATGTAAAGCAATGAGACCTGGAGGTCTTAGCGGACATCCTACAGATACTGAAGGTAGATTAATAAATGCAGCAGTTCTACATGAAGACATAGAACGTTCTACAGACAATCCTTTTAAAGGAATGGATTTAGATCCTCAAGAAGCTTACAGAGCTAGTACCCGTCAGAAAGTAAGGTGGGCTGAGGGAGGTCCAGAATCTGATCCCAAGATGACTATAGGTCAGATAATAGACGTTATGGCTTGGACTCTTTATAGTACAGGATCAGCTTATAAGTCTAAATATCCTGGAGCTACTATGGATCAAATTGCTTCAGGGATGAATTTAGATCATTTCTGGGAGCTAGCACAAGAGTCTAGAGATTCAGGTTTCTTAGATGAACAATATTCTAACGAATGGATATATCAAAATATAATCCTGCAACCTAATACATGGAATAGAGTAATAAGAGATCTCGAAGCTTACCAGAGTACTAACCGTAACCGTGTTTGGGATAACTCTTATATGGGTCCTGAGCCAGGTTCTAGATCTCATCCTCCTAGCGGTTCAGTCGAACACCGTAGGAAGGATGGAGATCGTCCTTCTAAACGTCAAAGATTCTTTAAAAGAATGTATCCTTCTATTCGTGGAGAGGCTAATACAGGAGCAGACGATCCAGGCAAGACTTCAGAGTTCGGATTTTAGATAATGCCTAATAAACGTTACATACTAACAGTCAAGTTTCCTATAGGAAGAAAAGATAATGGCTAGTCAAGTCTTTTGGCCTCTTATCAATCAGAGAGATAGGAATAGACTCTATGAAATAGAATTTAATTGCGGAATTTTTCCTCCTTGGTTCTATGATAGAGATCCTGACGGTCTTATAGAAAATTTATCAGACAGACAGAAAATTATATTCTTAAGAGGTGTAGTATCTCTTGGTAGAGACTGGATTAGAGAGGTCCAAGAAGACTTTTCCTCTTGGGTAGCTCATAAGAATCCGCTAGCTCCCAGAGATGCATATGTGATTGACTCTTTACGAGAAGGAGGAGGTCAGAAGACCTCACAAGAGATTGAACAAGAAAACTTAAAAACCTGGATGGACTGTTATCAGGATACTAAAAGAATATTAAAGAAAGCTGAAAGAACCTACTTCAGACTTTACGCAAAGAATATTTCCAAATCCGAACCTTTAGGAAATCTTGAAAGTATGGGAAGAAAAGATAATGGCTAAATCTAAACTAACATTACAACAACACTTAGATAATCCTAAATACGGAAGTAGATTTACTTTAGTATTAAGATATCTAAGCAATGACTACAATTTAGATATTGATGAGATTGCTTTAAATGAAGAAGTTTTACTTATTATAGCCCTATCTCTAGAACAATACATTTCACCAAAGTTAATAGCTGAACAAGTAGATACCAAGCTAAAAGAAAAAGAAGAAGAAGAGATTGAACCTATTTCAGCACCTACTCAGAGTGTTGGAATGTTTGAATCAGATCTTTGGGAACATGAAATGGGTGGTCCTACTATGGGTCCTTGGGAGCTTCCTTATGCGAAAGGAGGCTTTCTTCATACTCCGAGAATAGAGAGTCCAAGAAGTTCTCCACACTATGTACCTGGCTGGCAAAAGGTAAGAACTTACGGTCAAGATCATCCTGAGAAAACCAGAATGGAGATAGCAAACGATTTAGGATTTACTACTGGCTATGTATCCAATTCTTTAAGGGGAACTATAGGAAGGACTAAAGACCTGTTTGCCCGTAATAACCCTAACTTACCTCAAATATTTGTAGCAGAGTCTCCAAAGTATACTAAAAGGAGACAAACTACCGAAGTTCTTTACGGTGTAGGCGATAAAGAGGAAAGCGAAGAACGAACTGATATAATCAAAGAAGAAATCCGAAATGTTTTTGTTGAGAGAATGATTCAAGAAGATGAACCAACTCAATACGAACTTGTAATTCAACTAGCTAAAGATTATAAACTAGGGTGGCGAACGGTTAGAAACCTTTTAGGGAATCTCTTCGATCGTAGTTTAGCTTATCAAGAATCAGGAGGAAGACTAACTGATACTAAATTAATGAAAGCAGGAACATCTCGTGAAGAATTAGAGGAATACTTAAGAGAATTCGGAGAAGAACATAATGACAGAGAAATATCAGATACGTTAGGAATATCCCCAATTACAGTTTATAAAACAAGGAAAAAACTAAAGATTAACTTCCCTAAGTACGGTATAAGAGGTAAACTCATAGGTAGAAGACCCTCACCGTTTAATGAAGAGGAGAAATAGATGTCACAAGTTTTACAAAGGCCGTGGGTTATTCCCTTAGCAGTATTTATTGCTGCTTCGGGATATTTCCTTTCTATGGCCGCAACGTTTCCTACATTTTTTAACGCAAATTCAGATTCAGCATTATTCTTAATAGCAGCTAAATTTCTTAGAATAGGACATCCTAGTCCTGGCTATCCTTTATACACTTTAATAAACGCAGGCTGGTTATACATAACTCCTTTCTGGAGCGATGTATTCTCTCTTACATTCCTTAACGTATTATTCTCTGGTGCAGTTGCTGGTGTACTCTACTTAATAACTCGTACAGTAATGGCACCTCTACTTTGGATGTCAGCAGGTATAGTAGTAAGTCAATCTACCATCTTAGAGCAATATTCTTTGATGATTCTTTTTATGATAGTCTCTTATTACTTCTATCGTCAAGATAAACGTTCCTTAGCTTATGCAATTGCAAGCTTTGGAATTATGGTAAACCATCAAGCAGGCTTTTGTATCATAGCTTATCTAGCTAATGATATATATCGTCATAATTCATTAAAACCTTTCTTGTGGTCTTTTATATCTCTTCCATTATTAGCTTATATACCTTTAGCCAACAGACCACCTTTTCTAATGATAGATGGAGACAGTCCAAGGAACTACATTAATTACTTCCTAGGTCAAAGAGGTCTCATAATGGGTCTATCTATAATTCCTACAGACGATCTAATAACTAGATCTTGGGAAACAGTCAGACTTGTATTAGGCGGATTAGGCATATCTGTAATACTTATATTCTATGGGATTAAAAATACAATCAAAGATAGTATAGTCTTACCTATACTATTCTTTCTACCTCTATTATATTACTTCGGTATGTTAAGCTCTTGGGCTTATACATATACATTACCTATTATAGCATTCGGAATAATTCTAGCTTGTCAATATGAATGGAAGTTTATTAGAAACGCTTGTATAGCAGGTTCTATAGTCCTTATAGCTATGAACTTCATGTGGTACGACTTCGGAAGAACCTTAGATGAAGAAAGGACCAATGTACAATTCTTAGAGACATTAGAAGAACTTCCATCAGACGCTGTAGTAATAAGTAATAAAGGATTCCTAACTCCTTTATGGATAATGTTACATAATCTAGAAAACGATACTGAAATTAAAAATCTAAGTTGGGATCTCTTAGGAGAGTACGCTACCAATACTAAAGATTGGAATCCTGATTTAGATATTCTTATTGATGCTGAAAAAGACGGTAGACTATATGAATACTCCCTAATAGATGCTAAAACTTTAGAGGTACAACTTAAACAGCTAGATAAGAATGATAAAGAATACACTGATTTTGTTAAGTGGTTAGAAAGTCCAATAACTGCAAGATTAGACTGCGAGCTTAGAGAGAGGCAATGGACATGTTAACCAAAGCTATACAAGCAGTCTCAATAATACTAATCCCTGGATGGTTTCTACTTGCATATTTATCAGTACCTTTAGTAACAGGTGTCGAGATAGTATATCCTTTAAGAGGTGTAATACTATCTGGAAAGAACGCATTATTCTTTTTTAACATTATAGCTGTAGCTGCTATGGGAGGTTACATAGCAAGTAAGTTTAGAAATAATAAACCAGTATATATAGCTATACAAGTTACAACGTTTATTCTTGTAATTTTAATAGCTTGGATAACTTCGAAGATTCAGCATTCTTATACAATATAATATGGCTAAGAAAAGAAGGATGTTTAAGATTCGATTTAAGGTAAATGGTAAAGCTAAGACCTTTAGAACTATGGCTAAGTCTAGTCATGATGCTGCAAAGAGAATGAAAAGTATAGGTCAAATAATTAGTATAACTCAGGAACATTAGCTCGCACCACACCACATTAAGCATCAGATTAAATTAGAGTATAATATCCTTATAGAAGTACAAAAAGAGGTTTCGTATGGCAGCTACCGTACATAATTATGAAGCAGGCGAAGTAGTTTCTATTACATCACAGAAAGGTTTCTATACAGAAGAGTTCGGTGAGATAAATAGAAGTAAACCAGGGGGTCCTGGAGTACTACGCCTAAATCCTGGAATTGAGACGAAGTATTCTATTTGCTTTATTGATCTAGATGGGGATGGTAATGTAGATACTACTGAATGTATCTGGATTCCTATTCCCAATAATATAAGAGTAGCCTATCCTGCTCGAGGTGCCCAAGCTCCTATTAGAGTTGAACCTACTGACGAAGGTGTAAACATGCTTCGTAGTATGTTCCAGAAAGCAAAAGGAGCTGTAGCTAATGTTTTTGAACTGGATAGTCCAAGTCCTCGAGAAGCTAGAGAGCAAAGAGATGCTCCCTCAGACGATAAGAGGATGTATATAACTGACGAGGGAATGCAAGCCTTCGACGATGTATATACTAGAGAACAAGAAAGAGTAAATCAACTAAAAGGTCCTCAAGCTCTTTCAGAAGCTAAGAAGATACGTCAAGAACGTGCAGAAACTCTCGCGTTCATTACTCTAGTACCTACAGATAAAGAAGTCCATACTAAATTTGGAGACTCAGAATTCCATCGCATGAAAGCCGAAGGGCATTGGACTTACAATATAGAAGACTGGACTTTTTATGAATCAGAACAAGCCGGATCTGTTCCTTATCAAGAAACAGTAGCAGACTCTTCAGGTCAAGATCTGTATGATCTAGAAGGTCCCGAAAGTGTATTTGTAGCAGGCGAAGAAACCTCAGAAACAAGACCAGGTCAAGATACTGATCTAGCAGTATCAGAACCAGAAGTATCTACAGTAGAAGAGCCAGTAGTACCTGTTAATGAATCGACTCCTAAAGCTTCTAGAAATGGAAAACGTGCTCTAGGCCAAATAGCTAACTTAGGTAGGTCTTTTGCAATTGGAAAGTTAGCTCAAACTGGATTAGGAGAAAAGATTGGGTTAGAGGTAAGAACTCATAGATTACTTGCACACATTCCTATTGAGACAGCCGTAGTATTCTTATCTGATATGCCAGAGCTTGGAGTTGAAAAGAATGATAAAGGAACAGTTAAGTTAGGGCCTAGAGGAAGAGAAAAGGTTGTATACTTTGGAGAAGGTGAATATGTTGTACCTAAACAAAACACCATTCTAGGTATAGCAACTTCAGCACCTACTCAAGCAACTTCAGTTAGTGCTATTACAGGTAAATGGGGAACTACTACTCCTTCAAGTGTGGATCAATTCTTAAACTCTAGAGGTGGCTCTGGAAGTTCAGGAAGTTCAACAAGTGTTGAAGATGGCTTACCTCCAGGTTTTAATGCTCAATACTATGCAGATTTATCTCCTAATAAACGAAACGAATACTTAAGATCTTTTAAAATTGATATAGGACACATAGGTACTACAAAAGAACGTAACGCAAGACCTGGTATTGAAAGAAAAATAGCAGCCAGACTTAGAAAAGAAAACCAACATATTCAAAGTCAAAGCGAATCAGAAGAAAAAAGGAGGAATAGAGGACCTAGACCCCCTAGCACAACTATCATAAGAGAATCAATGGTTAAAGTTGTCTTTGATGAAGAAACAGAGGAACCTCGTGAAGCTGGAGGTTCATGGGTAGCTCTAATACAAATACCTTCTGACAGAGTTCCTTCTACTGCAGTAGCTCCTGAAGGTATAGATTTGGAAACTACTAGATGGAAACCTATTTCACCCTCTGAGAGACATAAGATACAAAATGTTATAGAAGAATGGAAACGTCTTAATCCAAGTAAAATTCCAAACTACGAAATACGCGATAAACTTCAAATAAGTTCTCAAGAAAGATCTATGCGAGATATTTCTGGAGGTAGCTTAGGAATGGATAGAAGAGATATTGACAATCTAGATATATTATCAGACCTTAACGTTCCTGATGATTCTAGTCCTGGACGTATTTACCATGAAGATCAGCTACGAGATAGTGGTCTGATCTTTAATCTCGATGATGATGAATAATGGTTATTAAAGTTAGATTAGGTAAAACTGTACGTCCTTGGGGAACTTTCTATGATTTAGAAAGAGAAGAAGGTTACCTAGTAAAGAAACTACACTTACGTCCTGAATCTCGTACTAGTCTACAATATCATAAAGAAAGAGAAGAAGTATGGGTTGTCGTAAGTGGTCATGGTAATGCTTGGCACCAAAGTATGTTTGATACTAACGATCCTGTATGTGAAGTCATAGGTGTTGGCGATACTCTTAAAGTTAAAGTAGGAGAACCTCATAGAATAGAAAATACTTCTACATCTGAAGATTTAGTTATAGTAGAAGTTCAACTAGGTAAAATCTGCGACGAAGAAGATATAGTTAGAATAGCAGATGACTACGGAAGATAAGGGGTAATTATTTAAAGCCGCAGTTAATTATTTACCCCATAAGATATAAGGAATTAAAAAATGTCACAAGAACCTATATACGGAAATCCAGAGCCTAATATACCTGATAGCTATACTTGGATATCTGCTCAAGTTAGTAACCCCAGATTAAGAATTCTTTTAAACGACCTACATAACTCATTTTGGGAATTGCAAGATAAAGAAGATAATAAACGTACAGGACCTATATCCACAGAGAAGATGTTTCGAATCATACGTCAAACTTTTATACAAGCAGTAAATAAAGGGTGGCACGAAGGATTATGGTCTCAACAAGAAAGGGATGAAGCAATAAATTGGGGAGCTCAAGAGTCAAAGGAATTCATAGAAAGCGTCAATAATATCAGACATCCTCAAGGGAGATAAAAAAATTATGACTACGTATTATCCAACAATTAAAGGAATGAAGCAAACACAGGAAAAGGGGTTTGATCCCTCTAGTGATAGCGGGGCTTATATGTATAATGAACTTATGTCTAAGCCCTGGACTCAAGAGGACTACTTTAGAGAACATCTAGGTTCTGGTCCTGAACAAGGTTGGGGTAGAAAACAGAACTTAGCAGAAACCATATGGAGGAACTCTGTTAGTGGAGCTTTCATAACTACTAATCCCCAAGAAAGCTTCTATGCTATAAGAGACCAATCTACTTACGAAGAACAAGTAGAAATTATGAACGATCCTCCTAATATAAGAGAAAGAGCAGCGCAGAAGTATCCCCACCTCTTCGACTAGTATGAGAATAACTAAAGCACATACAACTATCCACGGTGGTCCGATACCTGAGAAAAGAGTATTGGCAGATAAGAAATTCATTATCAATGAGAAGCTTAAAAAGATAGTTCTTAAGCACCAAAGAGGTTTCTTAAGCGATCGTCAAAAGGCAGAATTAATAGCTGTACACTTGAAAGAGTATAAGGAGTTAGAAAAGTAATGTCATTTAAAAGAACAGATAGAGCCATTAGAAGAGGAACGGAATATCTCCGTGGTAAATCAAAATTGAGACTTCAAGAGAAATTAACAGGTAGAATAGGTAGAGTAGGTTCTGGAGAATTTGGAACTGGAGTTGAACCTTACGGTCCTTTACAAAAGACTCCTAGTTCTGATCATCCTTATTATAAAGCTAAAGGATGGACTAATCGAGCCTATGGTGCTACATATAATATTACACAAAAAGGAGAAGATTATTACAATGGAGCATTTCAATCTTATCCTCAAGACAATCAACACTCAATATGGATTGAAGAACTATTAGGTAATGCTCCCCAAACTAGAGGAGCTTTTGTAGATGCAACTAATATGCTTTTTAATAGAGGAGTGACTCTTCAAGACCATCATACAGCTGAACTTTTAGCAGCTGAATTTTATGATAGAGGTTATATAACCTACGACGAAGAGTAGTAGGGAATTAGAAAATGCCATTTGATAAAATATTCGGTAAATTAAACAGGGGAGTAATTCAACCTGAAGAATCTCAAATTTCTGTAGGTTTCGATCTTGACGATTCTACTCAGAAAGATTGGATGAACGAAAAGAATTGGAGTAATACTTTCTCAAGTAGAGTATTTTATCCTACAGCTTCAGGTATAGAATGGTACTCTAGTCTTGGTGATCGTGCACCTGCTCATGTTAAGTTTATGATGTCTAAAAGTCCTATGACTAAACTTAACTACCTAGATAAATATCATAATGACGGTAGAGCAGATTCTGATATAGCCCAAGCTTTAAGTCTTGGATATATTTCTTTTAATCCTCAAGATAGTTCAGCTGAAAGAGATATTGCTCTAACCGAAGGGTTTACTTTAGAAGACCATTTGGATAATACTCCTAAACATAAGACTTGACCCTATACTGGAGAACCTCTGTAGAGGTTATAATGTCAGAACGAATTCAATATACAGATCTCCCTGAAGACTCTGAACAAGAAATACAAGAAGACAATATAGGTAAGTATTCAACTTTAGAATACTCTATACGAGATATAGATGGATTAGAGTATGACACAGCTCCAAAGATACATAGTAGAATTCAAGGTGAAAGTACTTACGCTAAAGATTTCGGAGGCGTTGCAACAAACTTAGAATACATTAGAGAGGACGGAAATATAGTAGGAGTCAAACCTCACGGTTGGGAAGAGGAGTTTGGAACAATATCTATGCCCGGTTCTAGAGCTCTAACAGATGAAGAAAAGTTAAAGCCTAGAACTACTACCGTTATACCTCATGAGACTCCAAGATCTAGTACTTTTAAAGAAGCCCAAAGATACAGAGCAGGAGAGACTAGAGAAGGAGTACATTTATTAGGTTGGACTACTGGCTCTCCAGCTCAAATACATTATCCTTTAAAAGGATTAGACGGTGAACTAGATAGCTCAGATGTTCTAGGTCACGAAATGTCTCATAAGTTTTTAGGTCATACTCAGGAAGTCAGACCTATAGAAAAGAGACTTCAGCTTCTATTTCAAAAAGTCGAAATGGATCCTGAAGCTTTAGAATTTGCTACTAATATGATGAACGAATTCGAAGTTCGTTTATTTCAAGAAGCCGAAGGTTTTCCTATAGATAACAAATGCAGATTTGATGAGTTTGTAAGAAGAACTGCTAAGATAACTAAAAGAAAAGGTGGAGAAGATTTTCCTTCATCTATATATAAATGGTTAGCTGCTCAAGCTCTTATAAACATGGAAGAAGAGGGAGTAATAACTCAGAAAACTGCTAGACTTTACTTCAGAAGAATATTCCAAAGTACTCCAAAAGAAGTATCTATCCAAACATTAACAGCTCCTGGAGGATACGACTTAACAGAACCTATTTATGATCCCGATGACGCTTATCTGGGTCGGAAGGCAAGCAATTACAATCCCGAAGATTATCAGGAAGCATTAAGACAACAAGACTTAAGGTATCGTAGAGTAGGACGTAAAGGAAAGTGGACTAAGTAATGGAAGGATTAGGAAGTGCCTTAGTAGGATTATTTGGTATAGCTGCAGTAGCTGCAGTATATAAGACTTTTCAAGAAGGTGGAAAAGCTACTAAATATGAACTACATGAAACCTTTAAGACTAAAGCTGAAGCTTCTAAAGAAGCTGCTAGAATGAGAGCTAAAGGAATTAAGGCTAGATTTACTAAATCTGGTAACGAATTTAATGTATGGATAACTCAGAAGACTTCAAACTTTATGACTTGGCCTTATAACTAATGAACTACCAATTAAATTATAAAGGGCCAGAATATTTAAGTAGCTTAAAAGGAGTTTGGGAAGATACTATACCAGAAGTAGGATCTCCAGGTTTCAAAAGAACTTTAGATAAAATATTTGAAGAGGGTTCTTCATATCCATCATCTAAAATTATTCAATCCATTTTCATTCTAAAAGCTTTAACAGGTAAAGAGAAAAAACGTGTATCTAGAATAACAAACAAACTTTGGGAAGAAGGAAAGATAGATCTAGACGAAGCTATGAGTAGAGAGGTTCACGAACAAAGACTTGCTTACCCTATATTATCTTATGAACAGTTAAGAATCAAAATTCCAGCTAAAGTAAGAATGATGAAAAAGCAAGATTCTGTAATAAAAACCGAAGAAGAATTAATAGCTGAAGGTTACAGCTTAGTTTTTGAAGAACCATATCAAGGGGTTGAAGATACTCGAGGCACTTGGAGAGATTCTGAAGGTTATGGAGCTAATAGAGAAAAGTATCTAGTAACTTCTTTACCTTGGGAACACACTTTAGAAGACCTAGTAGACGAAGAGTACATAAAAGAGTTTTAATTTATGAGTACCTATAACGACAAAGGAAGAAGAATAGCTCCAGGATCTGATCCTGAGGTTCTTCAACATGTTTTTGAAATAAAACAAGAGATAGCAAAAGCTCGTCAGAAAGAAACACGTAAAGATAGTTCTTGGAAGTATAGACATACTGAGAAGGGTATAGATGCTAGAAAGAACTATAGAAAGAATACTGTTAAAGGTATTCAACATAGAATTAATACTCTAATAAACAGACGTGATGAGATCGCAGCAGCAAAAATGCTTAGTAATCAAAAATATGATACAGGTGAAATGTTCTGGGACATTAAAGAACAATTTCCTGAAATGTCTATGGAAGGCATTGTAAAAGTTATGAGTATGAGACCTAGTAACCTTAGAGGCCAAGAATCTATTTTAGAATTTTTAGATAGCTTAGGAGACATACAAGGTCCTGGAGCTGAATTCTATAACTATCCAGGAGGTAGTGATATCTAATGCCAGAAGAGCTACCTGAAAAAAGAAGAGAAGGTATCTATGATCCTACTAAAGATCAAGAGGCTATAGCTCGTAGAAAAAGAGAAGAACCTAAATCAGCTAATCCTAAAGGATCTCGAAGAGCTAGTATACCAGGATATATGACTCTAGACTCGAAATTTCGAGACTATATTCATATAGCAGCTATGGCGTATATGTGGGAATACGATTCTGTTCCTGTAGTAGATGAAAAAGAAGACTCTGATTGGAAAACTTTAGAGTGGTCTAACTTTAAAAAGATACTTATAAAAGAAATAGAAGGTAGAGGCTACAATCAAATTCAAAGAGAACTCATAGATGACTATGAAGAGCTCACAGGATTGAAAAAAAAGATATTATCTTTCATTCGAGTTTCTAGAGATGGTCTAATTAGAGGATACCACGTAAGAATTCAAGAACACAATAAACAACTTGAAGATAGAAAGCCAGAAAGATTTACCCAACTACAAAGAATCAAACCTGAGGGTTATTATATCAAATCTAAAACCCCCGGAGTTAGAGGAAGACCTGTTGGGTCATTTAAGTCTCCAGAAGATAGAAAAGCTGATAAAGAAAAAAGAGATAAGTTCAAAGAGTCTATGGCAATAGAAGATGCTGTTGCCTCAGAAATAGAAACAGATTTCTGGAGACGGTCTACACTACCTCTAGAAGAGGATGGTTTAGGTCTTGAAAAACCTATGCTTCTAGAAGAATGGGAAGAAATGACCCTCGCTAAAATTAAAGAAAGACAAAGTAGTGGAGAGTCTTCAGATTTAGTTATGGAAGATTTACCTTCATGGGCTAAAAGACGCATATTAGAAAAAGGTCTTTCAGAAATATTAATAGCAATAGAATCTGAAGAGCCTGGAGAATTTAATGCGGACCTTTTTAATATAGATTCGAACCTAGAATTAGACAACAGTTACGATGATGACGGCGACGAGGTCGAAATATAATGGTATCCCGAAGTCAAGATTTAAACGTAAAACTAGTGCAAGCATTAAAGGTAGATAGTCCTGAATACATATATCTACGTACAGTATATGGAACCACCGTAAGACTTAAAAAGACAAAAATAGTAAAGTTTATCGATACGTTAAGGCACATGAAAGCAGCTAGAGCTTCAGGACATACAAATCAACCTTTTAGCTATAAGAGAATTATTATGCAAGCTCCGGAATATGCTTTAATAATACCTGCAATAGCTGAACAGTATCCAGACCTAATAAACGATGAAGTTCTAGACTATTTCGATGAATGTTCTCAACACATAGAAGATGCTGCTATATACTTACTAAGCGAAGCATATAAGAAGAAATCATCAAATAAAGAAGTTCAACAAAAGCCTTTAGATACTTCAGATGCTGAATAACCTAAAACTTAGAAAGATTAACGGTAAGCTATTTACCCCCAGATATATGATTCCAGATAAGGAAGATACAGATATGTCTCGTGAGATGGAAGAAGAAATTTTAAAATCTATTGGAGCTCAGGCTATTTATTATGGGGAGGTCTTTGAAGAAGTAACTGAGAACAACTCTCCTTGGACTCAAGATAATGAAGAGGACTTTGTTCAAAGTATAGAGTCTTTAAAGACTAAAGATCATATTAACTTTCATGACCATACTACAGGTCAAGAGAGGAATCTATTCTCTTTAACTAAACGTGGTATGTCACGTTATGCCAGACTTATGAAACGTGAAGGATTAATTTAATATGGTATTAGCACCTCCAAAACCTCAAAAACCTAATTGTATCATTTGCACAAGCAGTAATATAACAGAACGTAATTGTAAAGTAATTTGCAATAACTGCGGATACACAAGAGACTGTAGTGACCCCTATATTGAAGGAGAATAAGAAATGGAAATAACTAGTCAAGGTAATGAATTAAAAACAGCCCTTAGTACTCAAGAAAATCTTCCTGAGGATGGACAAAAAATCCTGTCTGTATTACAAAATGCTGATCAAGGATCATCTCCTGACGATTTAGCTTCTGTAATGGAAGATAAAGATGATTCATTAGACTCCCAACAATGGGAAGAAGTAATAGAAGGTCTCAAAGATAGAAATCTCTTAAGTGATACTAGTGGTTCTAGTGCTCTAGAAGATAGTTTTGCCAGTGGTATTAACGTAGGAGGCAGTGATACTCTGCAAGGCCATTCTGACGATGTAGGTCATTTAATGTTACGTCCTCGAGACATGGAAAATGCCTCTAAGGATTGTACACGATGCGGATCACACTTTACAGGTCAAAGAGCTTTATCAGATATGGACCTTTGTGTAGCTTGCGCTAGTCAAGATGCTGAATCTACCTGGGGTGCAATGGATGATACAATCTCAAATATGGGTCTAACTATCGAACCAGGAGAATTTAGTATCTAATGGCTGACTTTAGTAAACCTCCTGAAGGTGCACTAGAAGTATTAACAGATGCTGCTGAGGTTATAATAGAAGCAACTGGTGGAGATACTGTTTATCTTTATGGTAGTGCAGGAAGATACTATAAAGGTATTTCAGATCCTGGAATTAGAACTGTAGGTAAAAATAAGAGAATAGAACCAGGAAGAAGGTTCTCAGCTACTAGCGACTTTGATATAGGAATACAAACTACAGATCCTAGAGATACTCTAGATATATTAAACGAGCTAATAGCTGAAGGTAAAATACCAAGGTTTATTCCTAGAACTGAAATGCCTAAAGGCGATATCCGTTCAATCCAGAACAGGGGATATTGGCCTTCAGGACATATTGTATCTTATATAATACATGATGGTCTACTGCATGGAAGAGGTAAAGACCAATATATATTCGGAGACACAGAGGAATATAGAGTATAATGTCGGGTAAAGAAATCTGGGACTTCCAAACTACAAAAGAAGGGTCAGACCAAGTTGAATCTGGTACGTATCCTAAACTAACAGATGAAGAAACGGTTTGGGAAGAAGTTAATATTCTAAAACACATACATGCTGGATGGTTTACCGAAGATATACTTAAAGAGCTAAACATGTCTTGGCAGAAAGATTATATACACTTTAGAAAACTAAACAGTCTTGGTTTAATAAAAACAAAAGAGCATTCTATGCCTTCAGCATTCAAAGATTTTGAGGTTCACTTTTGAAAGAAAAAGCTATTAACCCTCCTAAGACTCAGATTAAGAAGGAATCAAAACTCTTTATAACTGCCAGAAGAGTCTTAGCTCCTTTAATAAGACCTCTTATTGAGAGAGTACCCTTCTTTAGATTTCTTATACTTAAAATGGTAAACACATCTCCTACCCAACAGTTTAGAGGGTTAGAATACCAAGTACATCCTAAAGATTTAGGAGTAACCTTCGAATTAGCTTCTACTGGTAAATATGAAACATTGAGCTTAAACACTTTTCTTGATTCTATACAAATCGAAGACACAGTTATAGACGTTGGAGCTCATATCGGTTTATATACAATTCCTTTATCTCAAAAAGTAGGTTACAGAGGTAAGGTAATAAGTTTTGAGCCACATCCAGATAACTATGAATTATTAAAGAAGAATACTTCAACCCATAAATGTAGCAATGTTACCTTAATGAATGCAGCTCTTAGAAACTTCGAAGGTGAATCAGATCTTCTAGCTTCCGATTATAATACAGGAGATCACAGTTTCCACGGACTAGGAAATAGAAAGTCTATCAAAGTGCAATGTACCACCTTAGACAATGTTATTAGCCCAGGAGAAAAAGTTTCAGCTATAAAAATAGATGTACAAGGTGGCGAAGCAGAAACCATTCAAGGAATGAAAAGAGTACTTTCAGACAACCCAAGAATGACCATACTCTGGGAGTTGTCACCTCAACAGATGAATAAATTTGGTTACAGTCCACTAGAATTTCTAAATTATTTACAATCTTTAGGCTTCTACTCTAGTACAATAAATGAAGAGTCTGGACAGGTAGAACAAAGAGAACCTCAAGAGATTTTAGATAATTGCCCTAAGAGATCTTATGTAAATATAATTTCCAAAAGGTGGTTTTAGTTATGAGTCAAGATAAAAGAATTCAGATAGAAGCTATGAGAAGGGCAGGACTTATAGATCAAGAAGAGTATAATGAGATAATGGGAGCTCTAGATATAAATGATTCAGAGTTAGTAGAGGGTTCTCCAGAAATGTTAAGGCTGTCACCTACTGTAGAAGGTCGAGACATCGTTGACAAGTATACTAGATGGAAAAAATCAGTCGATCAACATCTCTTAACAGCTGTAGGATACAACTTAGCTCAGTCTAAGTTAATGGTACCAAGTTTAGAAAATACAACCGGAGACATGTATAGAGCTGGAGATTCTCCTGAAGACGCCTCTCTTGTAATAATCTCTACTATAGAAGATAATCAATAAAGTTATGAATAACGATCCTTTAGACTGGTCTCAAGATGAGCTAATAGAAAAAGTTAACACACGAATAGATAGTCGTGTTATTTATGGTTATTATAACGTAACAGCTAGAGCTCCTTCTTCAGTATTACAATGGAGTAATGCTAGCGAAGAATGGTGGATAAATCAATTAATAGGACGCTTAAAGAAAGGTGAGTCAAGAGAACTAGATGCTAATCAGATTTTAGTTCCAGGCCTTTTAAGAAATATAAAAGAGATCATTCCCTACTTACAACCTTTACCTTTACACTCTTCTGGACCTAGAGGTGGATCTGACGAACATAAAGTAGATCTCGAAGAATGGAGAATTATTTAGATTCAGATTTATGATATTCTTTATTCCGAAATGACCCTAGTAGCATCAGATTAAAATAAGGTATTATTAAATAAATCAAACGCTCTAGCTAAAAATAAAAAGTTCGGAATGGTGGATGATTAAACTAGACGAAATACTTTACGATTACCAAAGAGAAGATTCGCAGTCAATGGTTGCAGATCCTTACAAGATGAACGGATCAGAAATGGGTACAGGTAAGACAGAGGTAGCAATAAAGACGGTGATGGATTCCGGAGCTAAGAAAGTATTAATAGTAGCTCCAGGCGGTATGATATTAGAATGGAGAGATCGTCTCTACAAATATGGTGAAGAAGATGTCGTACTACCTAAACCAGGACAAGGATACAAATTAGATAAAGATCACTTCATGCATAAGTACCTTATAGTAAACTATGAGATGCTTAGAGTACCTCCTGTTAGAAGAGGTAGAAGAAAGAAGAATGCAGTTACTCCAAAAAACTATATCAACGTAATTGAAATACCTCGTTGGGATGCAATCATATTTGATGAAGCACATAGATTGAAAAATAGAGATGCTCAGCAGACTAGAGGAGCTGTGCAACTATTAGATTCTGACAGACCTAGAGTACATATGTTATCAGGAACTATGTTCCTTAACTATCCAAATGAACTATGGTCAATGTTAAATATGTTACACCCAGAAGATTATGACGACTACGAAGACTTTGTATATCAATACTGCGTAACAATACCTTCACATTGGGGTCCTAGGATAATAGGAGCTAAAAAGAAGAACCTACCAGAGCTACGAAAACGCTTAGATAAGCTAATGATAAGAAGAGAGAAGGAAGACGTACTTAAAGATCTACCTCCTAAAACTTACAGAGAAATACCTTTAGCTATGGACCCTAAGCAACAGAAAGTTTATAAAGATCTTGAAACAGACTTATGGGCCTATTTAGAAACCGGAGAGAGTATTACAGCGCCTAATGGTTTAGCTCTTACAATGAAACTGAGACAAGTATCTCTGGATCCTCAATTATTAGGAGCCGAGATTCCTTCTCCTAAAACAAAAGCATTAAAAGAGCTAGTATCTGACATAGTAGATTCAGGAAAGAAAGTAGCAGTATTCTCTTGGTTCGC
>Ga0209403_10003423_pt1 | contig 17945 bp, 19 predicted proteins | sample ArcticOcean_MG_C_8_FD_187440 | JGI IMG/M metagenome (GOLD analysis project Ga0209403, IMG submission 187440) | Marine microbial communities from western Arctic Ocean - ArcticOcean_MG_CB11_86 (SPAdes) (version 2) | ecosystem: Environmental > Aquatic > Marine > Oceanic | place: Arctic Ocean... | reverse complement strand
CTGACGACCTTGACTGCGGTCGTGGCCTCTGCGGACGCCGTCCCGACTCGCAATTCCTACGCGGTGTTAGACGTGCTCACTGAACGCATCACTGAGCAGACTGACGCCCTGGAACGCATCATAGACGAGGACATCCCTGCTTTCATCGAGCAGGTACACGAGTTTGGCGTACCATCGATAACGCCGGGGTCGTAGACCGGATAGTTCGACATAGAGGCTTAACATGCCACCGGATAATTTTAGGAGCAAGAAATGACCGACCCAAACCCGAATTTAATCTCGGGCTCACCACTGGAAATAGTCTCCGCAAGGGCGCTTTTCCGATCCGAACAACCGCAGCAGTTTATCGCCCCGTCTATAGTGAGAATGGGGTCTGGCCAGCTTCTGCTGTCCTTCAGCCAGGGGGATGGCCCTGGCTCAACAGACAGCAAGCTGATGCTCACCAGGTCCGATGACAACGGTGCGACCTGGTCTGAGCCCGAATCGTTGATGGCACGGCCGGGTCATCGGTGCATGAACATGGGCGGGTTCGTGAAATTCTCCGAAGACATGCTTCGCCTCGTGGTGGGGGCCTGCGAGATAGATTTTTCGTTGGGGGGGGTTGAACCCTTCGCAAGCTGGTTCGCCGGTACCATCGATTCCAAGGACGGCGGTCGGACATGGTCGGAGCCGAGCCCAGAGATTAGGCTCTTTCCCGAGTGGACCGAAATGTATGGCGCAAGTAACCCCCATCCTGTCTCCGACGGCAGCTTCCTGTCGGCGGCAATGGGTACGATGGGCAGGGATGTGCAGTGGCATTCTGGTGTCACATTTTCGAAGGCCCCGGACTACGAGTATTCCGCGCCGGTAATCATCGCCAATGACCCTGAACGCGACTACAGTGACACAGATGTTGTGCGGCTGGCTGACGGGCGCTTTCTGGCCGTAATCCGGGAACACGTCACGCTGCAGAGCGTCTTCTCTCACTCCGAGGATGAGGGGCGTACCTGGTCGCCCATTCGGCCAACTGACTTCAAGGGCTCCAACATCAAGCTTTGGAAGCTTCGCACCGGGGTGGTCGCTTGCGCGTATCGTGACGAGGACCCATCCAGGCGTGGGGTCAGTCTCAGCGTTACCGAAGACGGAGGCGAAAGCTGGGAGTTTTTGGGACAGCTCTACGATGGTGGCGACGACGCCGACCATACTCCTGGCTACGTTTGCGGCTATCCCGACATGGTCTACACGAACAGAAGCGACATCGTCCTGGTTCTACACACCTACCGTGATCAGACGGGCGCGGTTGATCTCCATCTGATCAACCTCCGCGACGTGTCGTAGGGAGGGGGCTGAGGTAGTGACTGACACAGAACTAAAGATATTCGTGGATCTCCACTAGCTCGTATTCCGGGGATGCCTGGGCGCAATTCCGGAGGATCGGCAGATGTCCGCCGCCGATTACTAGCAGTATTCGTTCGTCGGGCGACTCCGTGATTCGCTAGATATTGGCGAAGATCCTCAGGTTCCGGTTGTACCAGCCGGTGACCCTGTCAACGCCCGGGTAATCATCGCCCACGTCCACCCGGAACCAATCCACCATGTAAGGCGGATGGCTCTTGAGAGTGGCTTCTTCCGAGTTGAAGCTCAGTAGCAGCTCTCGCAAGGTGACCTGAGTCTGCCCCTTATCCCAGTGCTCGTACCTCTGCTAGAAGCGCGGCCACCATTGCAGTAAAAGATGCTCCTGATCGTGTTCGCGCGCATAGGCCTCGACGTCAACCTGCGGCTCATAGTGACGATCCCAGGCGTTTATGCAGTGCACGCCACTGTGTCCGAGGCGCTTTGCAAGCCTAAAGCCAAGCTGGTAGATCTCATTGGCGGGCAGTGGAAACTCAACACGCAGATACGCGCCATACTCCCGGTCGATCTCCGGCTGCTGATCTACAGTGCGTTCGATGGCGATCTTCGTAGGCTGATACGCTACAAGCCGATCTGCAACCTCCGAGATCCCCTGCTGGTACTCGTCGGAAAGCACATCCGGGGTGAACTTCGACTTGTACCGATCGAGATGGCGAGGCTGAAAGTGAAACGTCCCAAGGAGCATGAGCCTGCCACTTGGCCGGCCGAGAAATTGGTCGTCACTGGCTGACATGTTCCGGCATCTCCATTACAATTTGCCGACATCCAATGACGGCGCGTTGGCGGTTGCAGAACGTTAGCATCGATCTCCAGACTCAGTCAATGCCCGCGAACTCCACGATGACCGAGACAACCACGCAGTCCGCTTGTGATGTAGAATCACCTCCACGCTGATTAGACAGAGACTGGCTGGAGGCAAGACATGTTCGACGTGCTTATCACGGGCGGGACTGTGGTCGATGGCGCTGGGACGCCGGGCGTTGCGACTGATGTCGGTATCACAGACGGCAAGATAGCTGCGCTCGGGAACTTGTCGGATGCGAGTGCGGCCCGAACCATCGACGCGACCGGGTTTACCGTCGCGCCGGGGTTCATCGACACGCACGCGCACTCCGACGGTGCATTGCTCCTGGACCCTCAGCACGCCAATGGCCTGCGCCAGGGGATCACGACTGAAATTCTCGGGCAGGACGGTCTTTCGTACGCGCCCCTGTCACATGAGGACTACCTGATGTACCGGCAGTACCTCTCGGGCATCTACGGCTTGCCCCCGGAGGACATCGCGACGGGCAGCGTCGACTCTTTCCTCGGCAACTACCACAATCGCACTGCCATCAATGTTGCATATCCCGTGCCGCACGGTCCTGTGCGAATTGGGGCGGTAGGATTCCACGATCGTCCGCTCACGGGAGATGCGTTGGAAACGGCGAAGAGAATCGTCGCCGAGGGCATGGAGCAGGGAGCTATTGGCCTCTCCACTGGCATGTCGTATTTTCCCAACTCATGGAGCGACACGGACGAGCTGATAGAGCTGTGCAAGGTCGTTGCCCAATATGGAGGTGCGTATATCACACACCTCCGCAACGTCCATCCCGAGCGGGGATTTGGCGGAGGCTGGGTCACCGAAGCCCTTGAGATAGGACGACGGTCAGGCGTGAACGTCCACTTCTCACACTTCCGGACGGCCGTCGAGAGCGCCGGGCAGACCGCGAAGCTGATGGAGGAGATCGACCGCGCCAAGGCCGAAGGGGTTGACTGCACTCTGGATCTGTACCCGTATCCCACGGGATCTGGGTACCCGATGATGTTCCTGCCCCCTGAGGTCAATGAGGCCGGTCCGGACGCTGTCCTGAAGAGGCTGCAAGACCCGGAGAGCCGACGCAGCATCGCGGCCTATATCGACGAGAATCATTCCGGAATCGTGGGCGACGACAGCGGCATTCTTACCCACGTGCCCTCAGAGCGGAACCGTAACCTGGAGGGTAGGTCCATCTCTCACGCGGCCCGTAGTCGTGGAGTTTCCCCAGGTGAGGTGATCTGCGATCTGCTGCTGGAAGAGAAGCTCACTGTGGGATTCCTACAGGCGCCACCATCCGATCTGGCTGGGTGGGAGCAGGTTTCCCGTGATGCGGTAGACCTGTTGTCGCGGGACGATTATATGGTGGGCAGCGACTCAATATCAGCGCATTCAAGGCCGCATCCCCGTGCATACGGGACGTTCCCCAGGCTCCTGGGCAGGCTGCGACGCAAGCACCCGGTCATGTCGGTCGAGGCGATGGTTCAGCGCATGGCGGACAACCCGGCGCGTCGGTTCGGTCTGAAGGATCGTGGGCGTATTGCGCAGGGATACGCGGCGGATGTGGTCGTTTTCGACGCCGACCGCGTCATTGATACGGCTACATACGACGACCCTGCGCAGTATCCGGTGGGCATCCCTTACGTTCTGGTCAACGGCACGGTCGCCGTCGACTCCGAGCAGTGCACCGGCTCCATGACTGGCCAGGCCCTCCGCCGCTCGTAGGCTCCGGAGGTCCTGGTGTTTCGACAGGCTCACCATGAGCCTGTCGAAACACCCTCTATGCCGAGAATGAGCGGTGTTGAGCGGAGGAGACCCGCTGGCCGGGCATGGGTAGCGAGCCATCCTCGCGACGCACGCGCTTCGGGATGTCATCGCCGACGGTCTCGGCGGACATGATCATCAGCGACCGGTCCTCCAATGGGAGGTCGACCCTGACGCCGCCACGTCGGTGCGACTCGCGAATCGCGATGCCTATTTCGAGCGCCTTCAGCCCGTCCTCGCCTGAGCAGCGGGGCGGCCGTCCCGTTTCCATCGCCTCTATCAGATCGTTCAGTATCGTGATACCGGTGCCCTCGACCTGTGGAGGCAAGGGTAGGGGGTAGGTTGCTGGCATCGCCCCTGCAAGCTTCGGGGTGCCGCCGTGGAAGTTCTCGCCGTAGGGCGACACGGTACCGGGTTTGGTTAGTTCAAATCGCGCAGGTCCCTCGTCGCAGACTATGGTTCCCTTCTCGCAGAGCACGGTAAACTGGTGAGGGCCTGGCTCGCCGCTGTACATACTCCGCAAGAACGCCCTGGCGCCGTTGTCGAAGGCCAGGTAGCCGTTGCCATAGAGGTCGCCGTCGCCAGCCGCGGCATCGTCGGACTCCATATCGCCAAAGACCCATTTGACGTCACCGCCAGCCAGGTAGCGAATCGTGTCGATCAGGTGGCTGCCGTTGCTCGACAGGCCGCACGGGAAGTGGGCGGTGACCTGGAGCACGTCGCCGAGGTCGCCCGACTCAATGATGGCCCGTGCCTCGCTGTAGCCGTGCATCCACCGCCGCGCGCAGTTGATGGCCAGGGCGACGCCGCCGTCTCGGGCCGCGCCGACCATTTCGTCGGCAGCCTGGAGGTCGAGTGAGATGGGCTTCTCAGCCCATATGGCCTTCACACCGCCCTTGACCAGATCCTGCACGATTGAGGACCGGTGCCTCGGCGTGGTGCAGACGCTGACGATGTCTGGCTTCTCCTTCTCGATCATCTCGCGGTAGTCGCTGTACATGTGGTCCGAGGACAGGCCCCACCGATCCCCAAATACTTGGCGCTGTCCATCATGGAGGTCCGCGCCACCGACCAGCTCTACGCGGTCGGAGTAGTAGTAGGTTGGTCCGTGGCAATACGGCTTGAAGAGCGTGCCGCCCGTCTCCATCTCGTCATCGAATGTGCTGCCCATCCGTCCTAGCCCGATCACTGCTGCCTTGTACTCTGCCATGTGTTTGTGCCTCCTGAGGTGCCTAGCTTATATCAAATTAACTTGATGGCGTCACGCCCGTGCAAAGGAGCCTATTCCGGGGCATCGGAGCTGGGTTGTGCGGCAAGATGAGCTTCTAGAGGCTCGATCACTAGCTCCTGGAACTCTTGAAGCAAGCAGTCTCTGCTGGGAATTCTCGCATCCGGGTCCGCGGTCCTGTTTCACCGCGAGATCTCTTTCTTTTCGCTTTCTACGCACTCGTCGGCCAAGTCCTCGCACTCCCCTGGGTTCACCGACTGGAGTTGCATCTCTCCATGCTCCGATCCAGCAATATCGCTGAAAATAATCCTCGCGGTGGTAGAAGCGCTACACACACTGCCTTTGTACCTGATCCAATACCAGTCCTCGCGTTCCGATACTCGGAACAGGGAGTATGCTGCGTCTACAACCTAGTCTCTTGGCACGTCAAACTGATACGTTATGGAATCGACACCCTCGTCATCGAAGTAAACACCATAGTCTGTGCTAGTAGCTACAAATGCCAATAACGACACGGTACAAACTGAAATAGTCTTCAAGAGGGCGCCTGGACTTGAGGAGGCGACACCGTCACCTCGCAGGCCGAGTTGCCGAAAATGATAGAAGGATAGAGGCAACATGGCGAGCGCCATCAGGTCTGTCAGGTCGGTCACTCGGGCGAAGTTTAGCAGCGACGATGAGTTCCACAGCGTCAATACCGGGTCGGTGAGCGGCAACTTCCATAGGACAAACCCGACGCCGATTGCGATGTGGACGAGACTGCGGCGGCGGGGGAAGACTGCTGACCAGAAGAGGCCGAAGTCGAACAGTGCTGCGAAGTCGGATAGCTTGCCGGTGAACCAGTTTCCGAACTGCGCCTTGAAGTAGAAGTCGTTGGCTACTAACAGTGCCAGCGACGCTAGAAATACCGGCGAGCGGACGGTCTTGTGGAGGGTCATATTTGAGAGTCCATTGACCAACTCAAATTGTCGAAATGGCGTGGGTTACCGAGGCATACTATACCAAGTATGCAGGGGGTGGGCCGACGACTTAGAAAGGGGTCGATAACGATGAATAGCCCGTGATACTAAGGTACGAAAAAAAATGTCTCTTTTACTCGCTATCACCAGTCCGATATAGGTCTACATCGACGTCGACTGCCTAGCCCACGATGTCTCGAAAAACTCTGACGTAGTTTTGGCCCAGTAGTTTGCGAAGCTCGTCCTCTGAGAAACCTCGCTCGGCCAGCTTTACTGTGATGTTGGGCCAGTCCGTGAACTGGTCGAAGTCCATGATACGATGCTCGTTGCTGAGCCTGTGTTCGGCGCGGAAGCCCATCCATGGGAAGCCGTCCGGGGCTCCTTGGGGTTCCGGGTCCTCGCTGTACAGGAATGATGTTTCGAAGGGGCCCATGTCGGCCGGGAATTCGTAGTTGGATTCGGTGCCGGGGCCTGGGCCGCATTTGTCGGAGCCGATACCCACGTGGTCGATACCCATCACGTCCACAAGGTGCTCGACGTGGTCGACGAAGTCGTCAAGAGTTGCTCCCGGCTCTCCTCGAACAAAGCCGCCGATGGCGGCCACTCCAAAAAATCCACCCTGCTCTGCGATGGCACGCGCCAGGTCGTCGCCCTTGCCACGGTCGTGGTAGCAGACGGCGTTGCTGGCCGAGTGGGACACGATGATCGGCGATGTGGATGCGTCCAGCGCGTCCCAGCCTACCTGCTCGCTGCAATGGCTGACGTCGACTGCCATCCGTTTCTCGTTGAGTTTCTCGACAACGGATAGGCCGAAATAGGTCAGCCCGGTCTTGTATCGCTCTGTGCACCCGTCGCCGACGAGATTCCGGAGGTTATAGGTAAGCTGAACCACGCGTAGTCCCAGGTTGTAGAAGAGGTCGATCCTGTCGATGTCGCTGCCAAATGGTGTGGTGTCCTGGAAGTCGAATATTACGCCCCTCACGCCGTCTTTGTAGGCCTGTTCGATGCCGTCCGCCGTAAGGACCAGACGAAGCTCCCCTTCAAGGGCGTCGATCATGCCACGGGCTTCCGCCATGGCCCTCACCGATGCCTCGAATGCCCCGTCAGGGGGCCGAGGACCGGCGTAGGTCGCTGAAGCTACATTCACCCCGGACCGCTCCCAGAGCGCCATGTACTCTCGCCTCGCTTTTGGCGATGTCTGTATCTCGCGGACGCCCATCGCCTGCAACCGTCTCCGGATTACGTTGCGGGACAGCCCCTTGGCGATGTCCTCGTCCATCGCGGCACGCATCTCGTCGTTGAAGAGCAGACCCGACGTTGCTCCTGGCTGCTGGCTGTCGACGACCATGCATTCGTTGTGGAACCGCCTCGCCTCTTCGGGCGACATCGAGGGTTTTCTGCGTGTTGTTACCATGTGGTTGCTCCCATCTAGCTGACTTGGCTGGATACTAACCGTGAAGTAATCTCATGGCAAGGCCCTATATCAATGTGAGGGCGATTCCACCGACGGATACGATTATCCCCAACCCCTTCGAGTGACCTGCTCGGGAAGGTATGTCGGCGCGCGCGCCGACGCGATCACCGGCCGCTATATTTATGGACAGTACGCCGAACGCCAGTGTAAGGGCGGCTGTGTCACATAACCCAAACGCTAAAAACATGTTGTCCGGGAATATGCACGCGAAATCGCGCTGGGCCGGCGCCTGAACAAACCAAGCTCGGCGCACGATCGTCAAGGTTGAGGAGAGCAGCCGGGCAGAGCGCAACAAGGCGCGCCCAGGCCTAGAGCAGCTCGCGACTATCGCCTCCGAGCTACGTGCCCTCAGGGAGCTACGCGAGCTTCTTGGCACCGTCAATTGGCAGGCGATCGAGACGCGCTTTTCGGCGCTATCAACCACGCTCTTGGATCTCCAGAACGGCCCCACTTCGGATGCCGAATTCGCCGTGGCTCACGAGCAGCTCGTATCACTTCTTGACCTGGTGGACGATATCGCCGGTGTTGTTGCATCGGCTCACCGCTTGATGGCCGAGGTTGCCCTCAAGTACGAAGCCAGCCGCCTACGCGGCTGGCTTGCAAAGCGACGCACGGACTCTAACGGCGATATCGTTGACGGTGTCATCGAAGCCGTGGACGATTGTTACGCAACGTACCAGTGGCAGATGGACGATGTTGGCATTCCGGCCGAGGTCGTGCGCCGGTTCCAGCTTGCCTGCGTTCCTCTCATAGAGGGGAGCGGGCTTGGGGCTTTTCCTTCCGAGTGACCTAGGGAAATCAGGTCCAGAGCGCCGGCATCGTGCCGTGGATGGCAAGTACCAAGACGGGATAGCTGGAGTTGATTAGGTACGGCTTCAGCGGTCGGGACTCAAACATGTAGTTGCTGGCCATCGCAACCGCGACAAAGAGTCCCGCGAACAGGCCGACAATCAGCCCTTCGCAAAAGTCGTTTGCACCGGTCCATGCAATCAATCGTTGCTACTGCAGCTGTCGGAGACGCCTTTGTGTGAGTAGTACGACGGAGAAGATCGCAAGCAGCATTGCGGACATGATGCCGACGGTCTGACGGCCTCCGATTGCGTCGACTGCGACGCCCAAAGGCATGACTCCTAGGGGCATCATCCCCCACATCAGCATGATGATGCTCATCATGCGGCCCCTATAGTGCTCGTCGGCCCGCTCCATGATCAGCGCCGTGATCAGGGCCATTGGAGCGATGTTACCCAGGCCTATCAACACCATGATGACTACCGCCACCTCGTATATCGGTATGAGGGCGACGAGGGCCAGGGCGATGCTTGCGATGAAGCCTCCCAGGATCACCAGCGATCCGCGATGCCAGTTGCCTATTGTGGCGATTCCAAGGGATCCAACCAGCGAGCCAAGACCGATCATGCTCACCAGCAGGCCGAAGGCCTCCGACTCTAGCCCGTATACATCGACCACAAACACTGGCAATAGAGATTGGAACGGCATGGACAGGACGACTGTCGCCATCATGACGCCGAGGAGTACCAAGATGATTTGGTTCTGCCCGACGTACACTAGCCCCGCTTTTATGTCTTTCACTATCGCTGACTGGACCCGTTTGGCCATCTTCGCTGGCTTGTGGATGGCGGTGGTAAGGGACACCGCCAAGATCCACATGCCCACCATGACGTAGTAGACGCCCTCGGGGCCGATCGTGGCGTACAGGACTCCCGCGATGGCCGGAGCGATGAGCGACATGGTGCTCATGGCTGCGGAGTTGAGGACGATAGCGTTGGATATCCGCTTTTGGCCCACTATCTGGGGGATGATCGCCTGACGGGCCGGACCCACGAAGGCGAACATGACGCCATTGAACATGGACGCCACAAGCAGATGGGGCCACTGTAGGACATCTGTGGATATTGCTACGGCAACCGCCAGGGCTACGACGGCGGAGACAGCCTGTCCTGCCTGTATGATGGGCTTGCGTTCCAGCCGATCCGCCAGAGCGCCGCCGAACAGGGTAAGGCTCAGCATCGGTACAGCCCAGCCTGCGCTGACCAATCCCAGTATCTTGGCCGAATCGGTGATTTCGTATACCAGGAAGCCCTGGGCGATCATCCCCATCTGGAAGCCGCCCATCATGAACAGCGTGCCAAACCATAGGAACCGGAAGTCGCGGTTTCCGAGGGAGGAGAAGGTCTCGCGCCATTTGGATGTCGTCGAGCCATCTGCGGCGGATTCGGTTTCGGGAGTTTGATCTGGGAGCGGGCGCGATACTACGGCGGCGCCGGGCTCGCGGAGCGTGTCTACAGGCCCTGATGCCGGGTCGGGATCTTCAAGAGTGTCGGTACCGACCACAGGCTCTTGATCAATGTGCATCGGGACAGTCTAAACCAGTACGCTGGTCCGCGCATCTGTCCTATGGTGGAATAGGTTTGCATTGCGGCCACAAGCCAACGAAGGGGCTCCCGAATATTCGAGAGCCCTTCGTTATGCGTCAAAGATTTTTCTGCATGCTGGACATGGCTGTCAGTCCTGGGTTGCGATCCGTTCTCGGTCGGTGGGTGTTAGATGTGGCTCCACCTTAGTCACAAACTCCTGCAGGCTCTCTTCAACGGTCGAATCGGTCGTGTCTATAGAAAAACTATGTGCGAGGAGCGAGTTCTCGAACTCTTCCTGGAACCTGCCCAGTACTACTTCGGCGTCTTCCGCCTTGAACATCGTCGCGGCATGGCGTTCGGGAAAGAGGCTCTTGCCCTCACTCATCCGACTCCTGATCGCATCAGGCGTCGCCTTGAGCAAGACAAGGATGGTGTCAGGCATGGTGTGCATGACCTCCTCGTCGTAGTGCTTTCTCATCTCCCTGCGGTCGGCGTACTCTCCGGGGCGTCCGTACCCCCAGTAGAGAGGCGCAAATCCGGCGTCTCCGTAGTACCCAGTCGATGTTCCAGAGTTCACCGCTTCCGGCGAACTCGCGTCCAAAGTGCTACTCGATCTGATATCGCTGGAAGTGCTCCAGTAAGCCAGGATTGAGCCCAAGGATGTCCTTCTCCGATTGTACCTTGTGGTGATCATGGCCTTCGTTGTGGACTACGTGGGGTACCGTGTAGTGGTCGTGAAAATTGATGCTGGGCGGCGGACGGAATTCTGTCCCGGTCTGTTCAGACCACCACTTCGTGATCTCGACCCCAAGGGTTCGTTTGCCCGACCACTCGCAACCGATCAGAATCAGATTCAAAGCAGTCCTCCTGTGTTGTCCAACGTGCGGAGGATTCTACGTCTGCGGCGGCGGGGTCGCAACTACCGGGGGACATCGTGCATTGTAACGGGAGGTTTCGGGATCCCGAAGCCACTGGGAACCCCTCAGGGGGAGAGCTGATGTCGGGTAGATCGCGCTACTGGCGGTTTAGGTGTCCACCATTTCGGAGAGTTCGTTGAGGATTGTCAGGAGCTTGTGTCTCTTTGGGCTGATCTCGTAGACGGATGGACCTTGTTCGTTGCTGCTGGTCTGGAGGTAGCCTTCAGAAATCAGGTACGGCAGGTATCTCTTGGCCTGAGAATGGTTCAGACCCACTGAGAAGCGTATCCCCGATTTGGTCGCGGGCGCCACAGATAGTATCTCCTGTAGCACCTCTGACGTAGTGCGCCTGCCACGAGAGGATGCGTCGCCAGAGTCATGCTTCGACAACCGCTCACCTACGAACGTGTTCTTCCGACTTGGCCCCTGCGCCACGATAGCGAATATGTCGTCTGCGCGTTCCCCGGCGGGTCGATTCAAGATCGGGGGCCCAGTCCTTGATCTATCCTAGGGTTCCACGGCGTCGAAGACTGGTATGAAAACCCCCATAGTGGCCGAGTGTCTTCGCATGCATTTGGGTATCTGATGGATGTGATCTGCAGTACGAAAGCCAGGTAGTCTCCGTGAATGGCTCGGTTCATTTGCTCCAGATAGGCTGTACATGTACACTCCGCAGGCCCAAGTCCACCCGGCGGGCACGACTACATACCACGAGGGACCCACCGATCTACGGCTGGCGGCAAACATTCAGTTCCCTGGCGAACTTCGATTTTCTGCGCCTCTGGCTCAGCATGGTTCTGCTTTGGGGCGGCTTCCACATGCAATCCGTGGCCCGTGGACTCCTCGTCTACGACATTACCGAGTCATCCACCATCCTCGGTCTGGTTAGTGCTGGTGGGAATTTGCCGTTAGGGGCGCTCGCTCTTTTTGGTGGCGCTATTGCCGACCGGATGGACAGGAAGCGCCTCATCCAGATAGGGCACGGCGCAATCGCGATTACCCGGCTTGTCGGCGCTATTTCAATCACGATGGGCTTTGTGAGCTGGCAACTTCTGCTGGTGGTGTCGACGCTTCAAGGGGTCTTCGTAGCATTCGTGAACCCGGCCCTCTATGCGATCACCCCTCAGATCGTAGGGCAACGGAAGCTTGGGAACGCGATCGCTCTGAACACTGCGGCCCTGAGCACAGCGTCACTGGTAGCGCCTGCCGTGGGCGGGGTGCTCTACGGCATGGTCGGGCCGGGCGGTGTGTACTACGCCATCACGATTATGGCGGCGATGTCTATGGTTCTTACGATCACTATACCCAAGATCAAGGAGTCGGTTGCAGCCATTGACTCTGCGAAGACAGCCTCCATGATGAGTGGCATCAAGGAGGGGCTGAGCAATGTGTGGCGCAATCCGTTGTTGCTGTCGTTGCTTGCCTATGGTCTGGTGACCAATCACCTGTCCAATCCCTTTGGATTCCTGTTACCTGTCGTGGTGGTGGATGTCTACCATCAGGAGTCAGAGGCCTATGGACTGCTCGTAAGTTTGATGGGTCTAGGTGCGCTGATCGGATCCTTGGTGGTTGCTTCGCTGGGGCAGACGCGACGTGGCGTACTACTCGTAATGGGTTCTTTTGCGGCTGGCTCCGCGCTGCTGCTGGTGGCGTCTGTACCGGTGTATTCTGCGGGAGCCGCAGTCCTGATCGTATTCGGGTTCGGGAACGCGGTTCACCTGACGCTGAGCCAGACCCTGGTACTGGAGAACGTGGAGGACAGATTTCGCGGGCGCACAACCAGCATATTCACGATGAACGCCGGGCTACTGCCCTTTAGTGTTGTATTGGTTGCGTTCGCGTTCGACGCCCTGGGAAGTCGGCTCACCATAGGAATCATGGCAGTAGGGCTTCTGGTCGCTTCTAGTGTAGTGATCTCGACTCAGAAGAGAATTCGAGAATTGAAGTAGTTTGGGTGCGATGGACGGAGTGGACTCGCCGAAAGGTCGGGGGATACACTGCGTCGAGCAACTGATCGAAAATGTCCGGGAGGGATAGGATTTGAACAACCTGTATGACGTCGTGATTTCACGAGGCAGAGTGATGGACCCAGAGTCTGGCCTTGATGGGGTGAGGGATGTCGGTATCACGGACGGCAGGGTTGTGGCAATTTCGGAAGGCGCTCTCGAGGGCAGGTCGACAATCGACGCTACCGGGCTCGTCGTGTCCTCCGGGTTCATCGATATGCACAGCCACGGACAGAACCGCGAAAACTATGAGGTTCAGGCTCGCGATGGGGTGACCTCCTGTTTGGAGCTCGAGGTTGGGGCAGCCGATATTGATGCCTGGTATGGGGAGCGCGAAGGCTCTTCACTCGTAAATTTCGGCGCCAGTGCCGGGCACATTCCTGTACGGATGAAGGTGATACCAGACCCTGGCAACATAGTGCCCATAGCTGATGCGGCCTATCGCGAGTCTACTGATGAGGAGATGGCCGAGATACTGGGCGACATCGAACGGGGCCTTCAGCGAGGCGGTCTCGCCGTCGGGTTTGGAATTGCATACACAATTGCGGCCTCACGCTGGGAGATCCTGGAGGTCTTTCGGGTAGCGGCGAAATATGACGCGGTATGCCACGTACATATGCGTGGCAGTGGACTCATCGGACCGATGGACTCGATTGAGGGGATGGAGGAGATTCTGGCGGCCTCGGCAATCACCGGCGCGCGCCTGCATCTCGTGCACATCTCCAGCACCGGTCGGCAGGCTGTCCCTAAGCTACTCCAGATGATCGAAGAGGCTCGATCCAGGGGTATGGATGTGACCACCGAATGTTATCCGTACGCTGCCGGCATGACGGAGATGGGGGCGGCGTTTTTGGCGGATGACGATTGGCAGACCAAGCTGGGCATAAGCTATGAGGACATGGAGTGGACGGAGACAGGGGAGCGTCTGACTGCCCGGACCTTCGCCGAATACAGCGAGACCAACGGCATGGTAATCATGCATATGATCCCGGCGGACATCGTCGACATAGCAGTCACCAGCCCGCTCACGTCGATCGCCACGGACGGCTATCTGGAAGATGGCAAGGGCCACCCTAGGACGGCGGGCTCGTACAGCCGTGTTCTGGGCCATTTTGTTCGGGAGAGGGGCATTCTGACGCTGATGGATGCACTTCGGAAGTCGTCGTTGATGCCTGCTCAGCGGCTTGAGCATCGCACGCCGGCAATGAAACGCAAGGGTAGAGTTCAGGTCGGTGCCGATGCGGACCTTGTGGCTTTTGACCCTGATCGCATCATAGACAGGGCGACCTACGCGGAGCCGGCACTGCCGCCAGACGGAATGGTCCATGTTCTGGTCAATGGGGTCCCTGTGGTAAGTGGCGGTGTCTTGCAAGAGGGGGCAACGCCAGGGCGGCCGGTGAGGACGCCCGTATCCTGAGAGTGGCCGAACCGGGATTCGGATCAGGGCTACTTAAGGCGCAACTCGACCTTCGAGCGCTCCTACTGAAGGGTCGACGCGATGGTCCGGTCCTGGTCGCCCCATCCACGATCGAGGGCCTTTGAAAGCTCGCGCTGGCAGAGGTCGATCAGTTGAGTTGGCACTTCGTGTTGCACCGCAAGTTCAGATGCGAGGCCGTAGTCCTTGCATGCCAGATTGAGCGCGAATCGGGGCGAAAAGTCTCCCTGGAATAGGGTCTCTGGCATTCGCTTGAGAAATGGCATGTTGCCGCCGAGGACAGCGCCTCGTTTGAACGCCTCGATCAATCGCGGCAGCTCCACTCCGCCCTTTACGCCGAGGGTCAGGCACTCCGTTACTAGCAGGTCGACGCTCATCGCCAGTGCGTTGTGGACGATCTTGGTTATCGAGCCCGTGCCCAATTCGCCCACCCAGACCACGACGCTGGAGAAGGACTTGAGGACCGGTCGCACAGACTCTAGTGCTGCCTGGTCACCCCCCGCGAATAGCGTCAGATTTCCGGCTAGCGCACCTTCGCGGCCGCCGTCCAGGGGAATGTCCAGCATTTTAACGTTTCGGTTATCCATTTCCGAGCCCACAGCACGCACAACCTCCGGCGAATTGGTCGTATGGTCGATGTAGATCGTGCCGGGCCGAATCTTCTCCAGAATTCCGTCCGGACCCATCGTAACGGCTTCCATTTCAACAGGACCCGGAAGGCACGTGGCCACGACATCGCATTGTTCCGTGAGATGGCCGGGCGACTCCGCCCAGACTGCGCCCATTTCGAGGAGGGGAGCGGCGACGTGCTTTTGCACGTCATGCACGGCCAGGGGGAAACCTGCGTCCAGTATCCATTTCGCCAACGGGCCGCCCATTTGTCCGAGACCGATGAACCCAACCTTCATCATTGCTCCTGCTGGCGGGAATTTCGGGTCGCCGCACAGACATCAATACTCAAGCGGGGCACGACTCGCGTAGGGGATAGAACTGCGCCCAATCGAAAGCGGAGAGCGGAGCGGAATACGAGGTAGGGGAGGGTACTATCCCGTTGAGGCGAATGTCCAGGTAGGGAGAATGGGGCTACGACGCCCCGCTGTGTACGTCACTTCCAGGCAATCACGTTGGCGTTCCGGGCCTTGATCCCCCTCAGGACCGGCGTGTCATCCGATCGCTTGACCGTGACCGTGTAGTCCACGTTGCCGATACCGATCAGGATGCCAGTCTGCCTGTCTGGACCCCTCTGCTTGACGGTCCGTACGAACTTGGATGCCAGCTCCTTCGCTCGTTCCTCTGAAACCGCATCGACCACTACCAACTCAAGGGAAGCGGTTGTCGCTGTCTGCTTTATCGTAGCTTCCAGGACTTCGCCTTCGTCCGTCAGGTCACGAATCGCTCTACTCTCCTGAGCCTCGTTTAGCTCGGTAGGCCCTCTTTCGGCATCCGCCCCATCATCTCCCCCGCCGCAGGCCGCTGCAGCGGTCATGGCAATGACAAGAACCGTCAGCGCTACCAGTTTCGTCGTATTCATTCGGGCCTCCGTTCCGTTTCTCCCGGGAGCTCAGTCCCAGGTTACGAGGCTGGCGAGCCGCTTCTTGCCGCCCTGAGCTATCTTTTCCTCGTTCGGATACGTGACGGTGATGACATAGTCGAGATTGCCGGGGCCAATGCTCTGGATGGGCTTGACGTCCGGGCCATGAAACTTGGTTTGTCTGACGAACTGGTCTCCCAGCTCCTTTGCGCGCTCGGTCGTTATGTTCTCACCGACGACTAGGATCAGGGACATCGTGGTCCCTGTCTGTGAGAGTGTGGCGGCTGTCACGTCGTTGTAGTCCGTGAGGGCACGGATCGCTCGGCGCTCTTCGGTCTCATTGATAGAGCCCGGCGCCCTTTCAAGGTTGGTAGTCCTCCCTCCGGCGTCATCCCCATTCCCGTCGCCATCCCCGCCGCCGCAGGCCGCGGTAGCCGCCAAGGCGATCGCTAGAAACGATAGTCCCACCAATCTTGCTATTCTCATTTTGGTCGTCCGATCAATTTCAGGAAGATAGCCACGCGATACCTCACTTCCATATAACTGTGCTCTGGAGCCGCGGCTTGATGCCCCTGGCGATCTCCTTGTCTGGGTAGTTGACGGTAACGGTGTAGTCGAACTTGCCTGCCCCGATCAAGCCGCCGGGCTGGGCATCCGGGCTTCTTATCTTGAATAGCCTGACGAACTGGCCTCCCAACTCCTTTGCTCGGGCGAGCGGCACGGCCTCTCCGACGACCAGATTCAGGGTAATGGATATTCCTTCCTGCAAGAGCGTGGCTTCCACTACTTCGTTGTAGTCCGTGATGTCACGGAGCACCTTGGATTCCTGGGACACGGAGATGTCGATAGGCGATCTTGTTGGGACTGCATCTTCACCCGTGCCACAGGCTGCTGCCGCCATCACAAAAATGACCATGCCTGTTAGCGCTATCAATTTCGCCCTGGCCATACGCGCCTCCGTTTTCCTTCAACTTGGCAGGCGTTGCCCGTTCAGAGCCTTCGCCTACGTGGTTCGGATAACTGCTACGACTCTCATCCACTACGGTTCATTGTGAGTGCCTACGTGGACCGGGTATCGTAGCTGTTGCCGCGTTTTACCTGGAATCCGGCCCTTGCTCCCAGGTAATTTGCGTGGCGATTCGCTTCTTGGTGCCCTTGGCGATTTGCACTTCGCCTGGATGGAAGACGGTGATCGTATAGTCCAAGCTGCCGGTCCCGAGCTGGTTGACGGGGCGGTGGTCCGGACCCCTCCTCTTTACAACTCGGATGAATTGGTCCCCCAACTCCTTCGCCCTATCCTCCGATATGGCGCTTCCCACGACCAGATCGAGTGTCACAGCTACCCCGCTCTGCAAGAGAGTTGCTTCCACAACATCGGCATAATCCCTGATCTCCCGAAGCGATTGGCTTTGTTGCACATCGGTGATGTCCAACAATACATTAGGGTGGACGGGGTTTCCGTCTGTTTCTCCCCTCGACGTCGGCAACCCTGCCGAACCTCCTTGGTCATCGGAATCACCGCAAGCCACCGCCAATGTCATGACAGCTATCAGGACTGTCAAAGCCACCCATTTTGCTGAACTCATTTGCCTCCCCATTCCTCTTCACCAAGGGGCTGACCCATAGTGTGAGCTTTCGTCTTGTGGACTCTGTACGTCCTGTAGCTAGGGACAGGACTAAAAGTTGAGTATGCCGTTGGTCTGTTTCGATGCATATTACAACAATCGGGTCGATGCAGACCGGAACTACCTGTTCTGGCACCAAAATCTGTCCCACCGGCACCACCGAGGCGGGCTCACCTTCGCATCGTCGAATCTGCTACCCAGTGAATAGAAGCCCCTTGATCCCGCTGTTGCGCCGTTCTTCACGACTTGTTCATCATTTCTATCTCCGCCGTCATGAAATATTCATGTTTTCGTCGATATCTTGCCTGTATCTGCCCCTGTAGGCGATTAATCGACGTGCAGGTGCATCGATATCGATGTTCCTTGCGGAGGTCAATAATGCGCACCCTGACAACTAGCAGTCTACTGGCCATCCTGTTGCTGGCCTTCGCGGGCGTCGCCGC
>Ga0209403_10003422_pt1 | contig 17953 bp, 14 predicted proteins | sample ArcticOcean_MG_C_8_FD_187440 | JGI IMG/M metagenome (GOLD analysis project Ga0209403, IMG submission 187440) | Marine microbial communities from western Arctic Ocean - ArcticOcean_MG_CB11_86 (SPAdes) (version 2) | ecosystem: Environmental > Aquatic > Marine > Oceanic | place: Arctic Ocean... | reverse complement strand
AATACACGTTTCATAAAATTTTTGGCAAAGGTTAATGATTTTTTTCTTGCTTCTGGATTTCCTCCAATATCTACACCCCGCTCAACGCAAAATAAGAAGCCAACTTTTTGAAGGATTGGATTAGACATGGGTAATCTCAGGTAATTCATCAACACATCTCCTTCTGCTGTTAAGTTAAATAAACAATCTTTGAAGCTATAAGCTCTTTCAATTCTATGAACAGGTTCTTCACTATCAAACCCATGATGTGCATCGGGATACATAGTAATTCCAATATTAGTGTTTTCGGACAACTTATTTACTAAATTTTCACACGGAGATGCTGGTGTCCAGTTGTCATCTTCTCCAATTAATATGTGTATGGGAGCTTTAGTAAAAGATAGATTTTCTGGATTTATAAAACATGGTGGATAGAAAGCCAAATGCGCAGCAAAGCTAAGTTCGGTTGTGATAGCGTTTTTTAAGGGCTCCCAGCCAGAAAAAAGTGTTACTCCTCCTCCTAAGCTCCAACCAGTAATAGCAACTCTATCTTTATCAATATAAGAGTGCTGAGCTAGAGTCTCTAGTGCACGATATGCATCAAGTATTACAGCAGCTATAGTTACTTGATCTTGAGAACCCACTGTAGAGGTTATCCCTCTGCTTTTAAAGCTATTCAATTCAAATGTTGCAAAGCCTTGTTCCTGGTACATTTTAATGTAATCAAGGTGATGCTTTCTCCAGCCCATACTTCCTGCAACTCCTATAATTAATGGATATTTTTTATCAGGATTCAAACTGTCTATAGGAATTGTTAGTTGGCCAAAAACTCTTTGCTTTTCTTGTTCATCTAGAGCTGTTATAATATCACTGAGCGAAAAAGGATTTGCACTTTCAAAATTAACGAGCTCTTGATGAAATTGACCACTAACACTCGAGGTCATAATAAAAAGTAATAAGATTAATCGATAAATAATTTTGGGAGTTTTACACATCCTGTCTGTTTTTAGGAAATTATTAAAGTTTTTTCCTTTTAAATTCAAAGTTTTTTCCTAAATATATTTTTCTTACCATCTCATCTTCAGCTAATTTTTCAGGAACTCCTTCTAATAATATTTTTCCTTCAAACATAAGATAAGTTTTATCTGTTATAGCTAATGTTTCTTGTACATTGTGATCTGTTATTAAAATCCCAATGTTCTTTTTCTTTAGAATTGAAATAATTGATTGAATGTCTTCCACTGCAATTGGGTCTACTCCTGCAAATGGTTCATCTAATAGAAGAAATTTAGGATCTGTTGCAAGAGCTCTAGCAATTTCTGTTCTTCTTCTCTCCCCCCCAGATAAAAGATCTCCTCTGTTATTTCTTAAATGAGTTAATCCAAATTCTTCCATAAGCGATTCTGTTCTTTCTTTTTGTTCGCCTTTTGAAAGCTCTGTAAATTGAAGAATACTAAGTATATTTTCTTCAACTGAAAGCTTTCTAAATACAGATGCTTCTTGAGCTAGGTAACCAATACCGTTTTGTGCTCTTTTATACATCGGATAGGATGATATTCTCTCATTATCTAGGTATATTTCTCCTTCTTCAGGTTTAATGATACCTACTATCATATAGAAAGATGTTGTTTTTCCTGCTCCATTAGGGCCAAGTAGGCCTACAATTTCTCCCTGGCTAACCTGAACAGAAACTTTATTTACAACTTTTTTTCCTTTATATGATTTAGAAATTTCATTTGCTTTTAAGATCATATTACAAATATCAATTATTTAATTTTTTAAAACCAATTTTTGAAATAATTATACTTATTTCATACAAAACTAATATTGGAATACTAACTATTATTTGACTTGCAATATCAGGAGGTGTAATAATAGCAGATAAACTAAGTACAATCACTAAAGCAAACTTTCTGTTTTTTCTCAAAAAATCAGGAGTTACAATACCAACTTTAGTTAAATAATGAATTATAATTGGTAATTCAAAGATTATTCCAGATGCTAAAACAGATGATCTTAATAATCCAACATAACTTGCCAAATCAAAATCATTAAACACTTCATTGCTTATTGTATAATTTCCAAGGAAATTTATTGATAGTGGGGTAACTATATAGTATCCAAACAGAACTCCAATAAAAAAAAGTAATGATGATATAAAAATAAATCCTTTTGCTCCGTCTTTTTCATTCTTATACATCCCAGGACTTATGAATCTCCAAAATTCCCAAATAATATATGGAAATGAAACAATAAAACCAGCTAAAATTGATGTCCAAAGATGTGCTGAAAACTGTCCTGATACAGTTCTACTTTGAACTCTGAAAGGGAGTTCGTTAAAACAAAAAGCATCCCCTTGACCTATAGACTGTGATATTGAGCACAATATTTTATAGCTTATAAAATCTCCTTTTTTTGGTCCAAAAATAATAGTATCAAAAATGAATTCTTTAGCAAGAAAAGCTAAAGATGCAAGGGTTAGAATTGCTATAAAAGACCTAATTAGATGCCACCTTAATTCTTCTAGATGATCAAGAAAATTCATGTCTTTATAATTACTCATTATCAATTCCTTCTTTAATTAAATCAAGAAAATGAATAACTCCAACATATTTTTCTGCCTCATCTAAAACAAGTAGTTGACTTATTTTATTTTTTTTCATAAGCCTTAAAGAATCAATAGCTAATGAATTGTTTCCAATAAATTTTGGTTTATTACTCATTATATCAGAAGCTTTCAGATTATAGATGTCAACTTTTTTTTCTAAAACCCTTCTTATATCACCATCAGTTATCACTCCAATTATTTTATCATTAGAAATAACAGCAGTAACCCCATACATTTTAGTTGAGATTTCAGTTATAACTTCTTCAATATTAGATTCCATTCTAACAGTCGGTATTCTTTTTTTATCAATTAAATCATCAACTTTAAGAGTCAATTTTTTACCAAGATTACCAGATGGATGAAAATTACTAAAATCATCAGGCGTAAATCCTTTTATATATTGAAGGCTCATAGCAATAGCATCACCAATAGCTAGATGACATGATGAACTAGTAGTTGGCGCTAAGTTATTATGACAAGCCTCTTTCTCTATTTCAGTTAGAATAAACATATCTGAAATATTTTTAAGTAATGAATTATCATTACATGAAACCCCTATTAGAGTATTTCCAGACATTTTTATAAAATTACTAAGTGTTTTTATTTCTTCGGACTTGCCGCTTTTAGACAAACATATGATTATATCATTTTTATCAATAACACCTAAATCTCCATGGAAAGCATCACCTAAATGAAGAAAAGTAGATTTAGAACCTGTTGAATTTAGAGTTGCAGAAATTTTCATGCAAATGATTGCGCTTTTTCCAATTCCTGTTAGGACTATTTTCCCTGTTGACTTAAATAAAGTTTCAACTATTTTAACAAAATTATCGTCTATAGCTTTTGAAAGATTTTTTATGGAACTTGATTCTAAAGCTAAAGTATCTAATGCAATTTTTTTTATATCTGTCGAATTAGTCAAAATGAGTTTTTTATTTTAAATTGTATATATGCAAATTTATAAAATTTAGAACCATTTGATTTGAATAATCTAAAAATTAAATTAAAAGAAAATTTTGGTTTCTCGTCCTTTAAAAACCTTCAAGAACCAATAATTAATAATTTAATTAACGGCAATCATTCTTTTGTAATCCTTCCCACTGGTGGAGGTAAGTCGCTTTGCTACCAACTCCCAGCTTTATATCTTGATGGAATTGCTATAGTCATTTCTCCCTTGATAGCACTTATGAAAAATCAAGTAGATTTAATTAGAGGGAATAATTCCGATGAATCTATTGCACATGTTTTAAATTCTTCTTTAACAAAAAATCAAATAGAAGAAGTCAAAAGTGATATTACTAATGGTAAAACAAAGATTTTATTTATTGCTCCTGAAACCTTAACGAAAAAAGAGACAATAGCCTTTTTAAGCAAATCTTCAATATCCTTTTTGGCTATTGATGAGGCTCATTGTATTTCTGAATGGGGTCATGACTTTAGACCGGAATACAGGAAAATAAGAGAAATATTTGATCAAATAAAGCCAGAGATTACCATAATTGCACTAACAGCAACAGCAACTCCCAAAGTTCAAGATGAGATAATAAAAAATTTAAAAATTGATAATGGAAAGGTTTATAAATCATCATTTAATCGACCTAATCTTTATTATGAAATTCGATCTAAATCGAAGGAAACTAACTTAGATTTAATAAAATTCATTAATAGTAATAAAAATAAATCTGGAATTATATATTGTCTTTCTAGAAAACGAGTTGATGAACTTTCAGAGCTATTAAATATTAATGGAATTAAAAGTCTTCCTTATCATGCAGGACTTGATAAGAAAATAAGAAATGAAAATCAAGATAAATTCTTAAAGGATGAATATGATGTAATAGTTGCCACAATTGCTTTTGGAATGGGAATTGATAAACCAGATGTTAGGTTTGTAATCCATTATGATATTCCTAAAAGCATTGAAGGTTATTACCAGGAAACTGGAAGAGCTGGAAGAGATGGGGGAGAAGGAATCTGCATTCTTTACTATAGTTATGATGATGTGGAAAAGTTGGAAAAGCTTTTTTCAAAAAAAAATACTTCTGATAGAGAAATCTCTTTAATGTTATTAGGGGAGATGATGGCTTATGCAGAATCATCAATATCTAGAAGAAAGTTTTTGTTAAATTATTTTGGTGAAGAATATTATCCAGGTAAAGACAGTATAGATGTTTTGGATGATAATTTAAGATTTCCAAAAGAGAAAATAGAAGCAAAGGAATATTTATCTATATTATTAAACAAGGTGAGAAATTCAAAAGAAAAATTTAAACATAAAACTCTTATAAAATCAATAGACAGGAAAGGTCTAAAATCTGATGAAAGATTTTGGAATACAGTATTGAGATCTGCAATTATGGACGGTTTTTTTAAAAAAGAGATTAAAAATTATGGTTCTCTAATTATTACTGAAAAAGGTAAAGGTTATATAAAGGATCCTGAGACTTATTTAATACCTGAAGATAGAGATTTTGATTCTTCACCGAAAACAGATAATAATATAAATAAAAGAAGTGTAATTGATCAGGAATTAATGTCAAGTTTGATTAAATTAAGGAAGAAAGTGGCGCAAAAATCTTCATTGCCTCCATTTGTAGTTTTTCAAGAATTCTCTTTAGAAGAGATGACATATAAATATCCAATTAATTTAGAAGAGCTAAAAAATATAAATGGTGTAGGAGAAGGGAAGGCAAATAAATTTGGTTATGATTTTATAAGTTTAATTAAAGGTTATGTTAATGAGAATAATATTGAAAGACCTGATGATATTAAGTTAAGAACTTATGGTGCTAAATCTGCTTCAAAACTATCTTTAATCCAAAATATTGATAAAAAAATTCCACTTGATGAAATAATTAATTCTAAAGGAGTTGAATTTAGTCAATTACTTTTTGAATTGGAGAGTATAGTATTTTCTGGAACTAAATTAAATATTGATTATTATATTAATGATATTCTTGATGAGGATCAACAACTCGATCTACATGAGTATTTTATAGGAGCAAATAATGAAGATGTATCTGTTGCTTTGCAAGAATTTGATGGTGAATTTGATGAGGATGAGATTAGACTTTATAGAATCAAATTCATAAGTGATATTGCAAATTAATTACATTATGTTTGAATGAAAAATAGAATTTAAAAGAATTCTATTTGTTCCATACCAAAAAGCTCTAAAATTCGTATTATCAGTAATCAAAATAATTTTCCCTTTACCTTTTTTTACTATTTTAAAAGGTGTTGAGCCTTTTAGAAGAGATAAGTTTTCTTCTGATATATATCCACTAAGTATTGGATTTGATGAGTAAAGTATTGGATTATTGAAACTATCTTCACTTTTATTCATATATATATTAGAGTTTCTAAATAAAGGAAGAGTTGAAGTTTCAATTCCATAATTAACAGGGTGGCTATTATCTATTATTGAGTTAAAAATAGCACCACCGGTTTGTTGAGCTCCATAAAATTTTTCTCTATCACCGTAACTAACATCTTGAGCAGTTAAATCATTTGATCTTAAATCTACTTCTGAAATATTATCGGATATCCAATTAATAGAATTCCTATATCCAATTAAAGTTCCACCATTAGATATAAAGGATTCAATTTTACCCTTGAATGATTTTAAATCATTTCCGGTATAATCAGGCATAATGAAATGAGTATAATTAGACAAGTCTACAGATCTTAAATCTTTTATATCAATTTTAGTAAGAGGTATTTTATATCTAGTATCCAATAAATGCCATATTTCTCCTGCATCATAACTTCTTACACCTTCTCCAACTAACATACCTATTTTTGGTGTTTCAATTTTCTTGAAATAATCAGAACCTAAATCTATACCTAATGTAAGCCCAGTTGAGGGAGCTTTTACATCTATATGCGTTTGTTTAGAAACTTTTTTTAGTAGATTATACAAGTCTTCTGAATTCAAAACTTGATTTTGGACCGGCACTAAATATGTTCCATAGTCATAATTGTTACCATCAACTGAAAATTTTCTAGTTGCAACTCTAACTCTAATATCTCTCTTTAATAATTCGTAAACAGCAGATGGGGCATAGTATTCATGAGCTTCAAATACATATGCATAGTCAGATTTATTTTCTACAGAACCAGGTTTGTTTGATAAATCAGTCACTTCATCACCTAGTAACTTTGTAGAGTTTGTTTTAGAATAATTAACATTAAATGCTAGAGGAAAAGTCCAAGCTGAAACATCATAAAATAGACTATCAGTAAATTTTGTTTGTCTATTAAACATTGCTTTTATTAGAGTTCTCTTATTTTGATTTAAAGGAACTACATAACTATTGTCTTTATTAAAATTTATTTTATTAATTGTTATGTCGTCTTTTAGTTTATTAAATTTTATTTTATGACTTTTAAGAATCTGAGCAAGATGAAATACCGTAGACTCATCCTTATTTTTTCCAAATACAATATAACTGTTGTCTTTTGATGATTTTGAAAATTCATTATCATAAAAATCTTTCATATAAGTTAATAACTCTACTCTCATTTGATTTGCAGCCTTAAGAGTAGAAAATGCTGCAGTTAATTGGTTTTTAATAGTAAAAGGAAAAGTCAATAAACCATTATCGGTATTTTGTACATGTCCTCTAGAACTTGCCTGTTCAAATAATATACCTATACTTCCGTTAACATCCGGATATGTAGATGCTTTGCCAAAAAAGAAGTCATCATAATCTTCTTCAGAATAATAAAGTGATCCAATATTATTTAAAGCATCTTCATGGAATGTTCCAATTTTCTTAGTTAATTTTTGATTTGTATCTGATATCAGTGGGTTTTTTCTTTCAGGGACACCAGGTTGGAAAAAGAAAGTAGAATTAGTTCCCATTTCATGGTGGTCAGTTAGAATATTTGGAAGCCACTCTGTAAAAGTTTTAACTTTTGCATTTGTCTCGGGTAATTGATTTGGAAGCCAATCTCTATTTAAATCAAACCAATAATGATTAGTTCTTCCTCTAGGAAATATTTGATTGTATTCTCTATCATTTGAATCTGGGTTAAGATTCATACTTCTATTACTGTTAGCCCATTGAGAAAATCTTTGCAAACCATCAGGATTAAAACTTGGATCGATTAATATTATAGTATTTTGAAGAATTTCTTTTGTTCTTGAATCATTACTAGCTGCTAAATGATACATTAATAGTAAACTTGCATTAGCACCACTTGGTTCATCACCATGTACGGAAAACCCCTGGTATACTACAATAGGCATTTCAGTAAAATCAATCTTTGTTCCTGGGGAATTAGATAATTCCATATGCTTGCCTTGAATTTCATCTAACCTAGAATGGTTTTCTTCACTTGTATATATTAAAAGCCAAGAAGGTCTGCCTTCATATGTTTTGCCTCTATTAATTAGTTTTATCCTAGAAGATACTTCAGATAACTTTACAACATATTGGCTAAGCTTATCATGACTTACATGCCATTCTCCAACTTCATGACCAATAATACTTTTCGGTGTCGGTATATTATCATTATAATCTTTATTATCATTAAGATAATAGTCTAATGAGACTTGTGCATTTATATAAGAAGAAGAAAGTAAGCAAAGGATTAATAGATATCTCATAGGATTTTTTTATTCTGTATCATCGTTTTCAAAATCAACATCAGCAAAATCTTTTGAAGTATCTACATCATCAGATTTTTTTGCATCTTTAGTGTCTTTAGTATCCTTAGTATCCTCAGTATCCTCAGTATCCTCAGTATCTTTATCTTTAGTATCTTCCTTAGAAGTTTCATCTTTCTTTTTAGATTCAAAATCTTTATCATGCCTATCGCTAATAACTTCTTTACCCTTTTTCTCAATTATGAAGTCAAAAGTCTCATTTAATGATGAGTTAAAATCATCAAAGTCTTCTTTATATAGGTATATTTTATGTTTTTTATAGTAGAATGTACCGTCTTCGTTAGTGAACTTCTTGCTTTCAGTTATTGTAAGGTAGTAATCACCTGCCTTAGTTTCTCTTACATCAAAAAAATAAGTTCTTCTTCCAGCCCTTAAAACTTTAGAAAATATTTCTTCAACATTATATTCGTTTTGATTTTCCATTTTTTTTATTCAAATATAATCAAATATCCATACTATTTTTCTTTCATCTGTTTATAATACAAATCTTTATAATATCCTTCTAAATCAATTAATTTTGAATGATTTCCTTCTTGAATAATTTTACCATCTTCTAACACAATTATTCTATCCGAATATTTAAGGCAAGACAACCTATGGCTAACAATAACTATTGTCTTATCTTTAAAAGTAGAATTCAAGTTTGATAGTAATCTTTCCTCCGTATCTGAATCAAGAGATGAAAAACAGTCATCAAATAAATATATTGATGCATTTTTTAGAAAAGATCTTGAAATTGAAACTCTTTGTACCTGACCACCTGATAGATTGACACCTCTTTCCCCAAGAATTGTGTTGTAGCCATTTTTGAATTTCTCTATTTCATTATTTATTTCAGCTCTTATTGCAGCTTCTTTGATTTTATTAAGATCAGCACTTATATTTCCAAATCCTATATTTTTTTCTATTGATTCAGAGAATAAAAAATTATTTTGAGGAACATAACTTATTCTGCTTCTAATGTCTTCAGTCTTGTAATTTTTAATATCACAATTATCGAAAGATATCTGTCCTGCATCTGGATCATAAATTCTTGATATTAAGTCTAAAAGAGTTGTTTTTCCAGATCCAACATTACCTAAAATACCAAGTTTTTCACCTTTTTTTATTTTTAGATTAAATGATTCAAAAACTTTAATTCCTGTTTTTTTATGTCTAAAATTTAAGTTTTCAAATTTGACATCAAATGTCTTGTTAAGGTTCAGTCTTTTGGAACCATCTTTAACTTTAGTCTCTTCATTTAAAAACTCATTAATTCTTTTTTGTGAAGCTTCAGCTTGTTTAACAGTTGCTGTTACCCATCCAACTAAAGTTACTGGCCATGTTAACATATTAACATATATTATGAATTCAGCAACTACCCCAATTTCAATATTTCCATTTATATACTGATTTCCCCCTACATATATTACTATCAAGTTGCTTAATCCAATAAGAAAAATTATTAATGGAAAAAACCAAGCCTGAATCTTTGCTAAACTCAGATTGTTTTTAAAACTTATATATGATAATTTATCAAATTGATTATACACAAGTTTTTGGATATTAAATGATTTTAAAATTGAAATACCGCTAAAACTTTCTTGAGAATGAGATGATAAATCGGAAAGACTTTCCTGAACTTTAGTACTCTTGATATTAATAATGTTACTTATTTTATATGTAATAATTGATAAAACAGGAAGTGGTATAAGTGTGTAAATTGTTAATTTTGGTTCTATACTAAACATATAGGAGATAATAACTATAAATAGAACTATTGCATTTGTTCCGTACATTAATACAGGTCCAAAATACATCCTAGCTTTACTGACATCTTCACTTATTCGATTCATTAAGTCACCAGTCCTATTCTTTTTATAAAAATTTTGATCTAACGTTTGATAATGAGAGAAAATTTCATTTTTAATATCAAATTCAATATATCTAGAAACATTTATAATTGTTTGCCTCATTAAAAAAGTAAAAAAACCTGAAATAATTGATGCTCCAATTATAATAATAATATTTATTAATAACATCTCTTTTAAGTTACTTGATAATATAGAATTATCTGAAATATAGTTTTCAATTAATGTAAGCGAATCTCCTACAAGTCTAGGTGTAACTAGTGAAAAAATTCTTGAAACTATTGTGATTAATAATCCAGCTAGAAGTTTAAATCTATACTTATAAAGATATTTGTCTAATTTTCTTAGTTCTTTCATTAGAATCTTACAAAGATAACTTTATTAAAACTTTATGATTTGATAGTAATAAGAATAGAAAAAATCCTTTATTTTGCCGGATGTTCTTTAAAATTATTAATCGTAGATATATTCGAATCAGAGTTGTTCAATTTGTTTATTCAAATTCAATTCTAGCAGATGATTCAGATAAAAATATGCTAGAATTTAGGAATAGTATTTTTAACTCCTTGGATTTGCTTTATTGTTTGATTGATCTTATTAAAGAAATCAGAAATCACTTCATTTCAATTCAAACAAAAAATAAGTCTTTTGAAATTATTGTAGATAACTCTTATTTTGTTTTTTATTCTAATTTAAAAATCCCAAAAGGAAAAAGAGGGTTAACTATTAATTGGGAGCTAAACTATAATTATATTGATGATATTAAAAAAAGGTTTTTTGAAAGTGAGATTTTTTTAAAAAACATTTCTAATGAAAAGGAATCTGATAAAGATGATCTAAATTTCTTCATTTCTTTCTTTTCTGAAATAGTTTGCAATTCAGAAATTCTATATGAATTTATCCAGGATCAAAATATAACTTGGACTGACGATATTCCGACAATAAACTCTTATATAATCGCTATATCAAATGAGATTGACACAAAGATTAAAAGCTCATTCAAAATACCTGATATAAATGACTATAAAGAGGAAATCGATTTTGGAGAAGAATTAATTTCACAAGTTTTTGAGAATAAAAATAAATTGAAATCTTTTTTAGATGGAAGGATTCCTAATTGGGATACTAAAAGGATTGCGCAAATAGATTTAGCTATTATAATCTCTGCTATAGCAGAGCTTATTTATTTTCCTTTAATACCTGTTAAAGTTAGTATTAATGAATATATAGAAATATCTAAAGAGTATTCTTCTCCAAAAAGCAGTGTATTTATAAATGGAGTTCTAGATAAAATAATAAAAGATCTTACTGAAGATGGAACAATTTTAAAATCTGGGAGGGGACTTATTACTTAAATTTTATTAATTTTGGAAAATATGAAAAAACTTATTTTACTAACAATCTTGTTTTCTTTTTTAGCTTGTAATGAATCGGCTTCTAAAAAAATAAATACAGATATAGCTCAGAACGAAATATCAAAAGACCGTAAATATGCTGAAATCACTTTTGATAGGATTTTTCATGATTTTGGAAATGTTAATGAGGGGGATATGGCTAAAACAGTTTTCACTTTTACCAATACAAGTGAAAATGATTTATATATTGTAGATGCTAGAGGAAGTTGTGGGTGCACTGTTCCAAAGTATCCAAAGAATATAGCAATCAAACCTGGAAAAACTGGAGAGATTGAAGTGAATTTCGATACAACAGGGAGACCTAATTTACAGCAGAAGATGGTTAAAGTTTCTGCAAATACATCAACTGGTGGAGAAATGTTGAGGATTCAAGCATTTGTCAATCCTATAAATAAATAAAATAATGGATAATACAATATTCTTACTTTTAATTGCAGTTGTTTTTCTGTTTTTTATAATAATTCCTCAAAGTAGAAGAGGTAAAAAGGAGAAAAACTTTTTAAATAATTTAAAAAGAGGTGATAGAATTATCACTAAAAGTGGTATTCATGCTAGAGTTATTGAGTTTGATAATAAAAATAATACTTGTGTAGTTGAAACAATGGCAGGAAAACTAAAAATTGAAAAGGCTGCAATATCTCTTGAAATGTCGGGTAAGTTAAATGTATAAATTAGTAAGGAGTTTTTTATTTTTATTTGATTCTGAAGTAATCCACAAAATATCTACTAAATTAATCAAGCTTTTAAATCTTCTTCCATTTACCTCATCATTATTAAAAAAGCGCTATTACATTTCAGATAAATCTCTAGAAAAGGAACTTTTTGGAATTAAATTTCCTAATCCTATAGGGCTTGCTGCAGGATTTGATAAAAATGCTAGTTTCTACAATGAATTTAGAAATTTTGGTTTTGGATTTATTGAAATAGGAACTGTTACTCCATTACCTCAGAAAGGTAATCCAAAAAAAAGAATGTTTAGATTAGTTGAGGATAAAGGGTTAATTAATCGTTTAGGTTTCAATAATAAAGGATTAGAGAGTGTAAAACAAAATTTAAACAAGAAAAGGAAAGTAATAATAGGAGCAAACATTGGTAAAAATAGTTCCACCAAAAATGAAGAGGCTTATCTTGATTATTTAAAATGTTATGAGGAGCTTTACCCATATGTTGATTACTTTGCCATAAATATAAGTTCCCCTAATACAAAAGGCTTAAGAGATTTACATAACAAAAATCTTCTTGAACCTTTAATTCAAAAAATTACGTCATTAAATTTTAAAAGATCTAATCCCAAACCAATTTTACTAAAAATATCTCCTGATCTATCATTTAGTCAATTGGATGAAATTATTGAAATAATATTAGAATATAAAATTGATGGAATAATTGCAACAAATACTTCTGTCTCCAGAGAAAACTTAAAATCAAAAAAGAGTTATGAGACAGGAGGGTTAAGCGGTTTACCTATAAATAAAAAAAGTAATGAGATTATTAGTTATATAGCTAAAAAATCTAACAAAGCTTTTCCTATTATTGGAGTAGGGGGAATTATGTCACCCGAAGATGCTCTTGAAAAAATTAAATCAGGTGCTGATCTTATTCAATTATATACAGGATTTATTTATAATGGACCAGCTTTAATAAAACAAATAAATAAGCTACTTTTAAAATAATATTGAATATAACTAATATGAATAGGCTAATTATTTTCTTGTTACTTACAATTATTTTATCCTGTCAAAATACTAATAATCTGAAATATCCTTCTACCGAAAAGAGGGTTGTGATTGACTCATACTTTGGAACTGATATCCAAGATCCATATAGATGGCTTGAAGATGATTTGTCTGAAGAAACAATGGACTGGGTAAATAATCAAAATAAAACCACTTTTAATTACCTTAATTCTATACCCTACAAAAGAAATATCAAGAAAAGATTAGAACAAATTTGGAATTACGAAAAAAGAACTAGCCCTTTTAATGAAGGGGATTATACTTATTATTATAAAAATAATGGACTGCAAAATCAATATGTAGTTTACAGAAAGAAAGATAGCGAAGATGAAGAAGTGTTTTTAGATCCAAACTCTTTTTCAGAAGATGGAACAATATCTTTAACTGGTTTAGATTTCTCTAAAAATGAAAACCTTGTATCATACTCAATCTCTGAAGGTGGAAGTGATTGGAGAAAAGTTGTAGTTATGGATGCTGAAACAAAAGAAATAATTGGTGATACATTAACTAACATTAAGTTTAGTGGAATATCGTGGAAAAACAATGAAGGGTTTTTTTACTCCTCATATGATAAGCCTGAAGGAAGTGAATTAAGTGAGATGACAGATAATCATAAACTGTATTATCATAAATTGAATACTGATCAAAACCAAGATAAATTAATTTTTGGAGGAAAATCAACTGATAAATATAGATATGTATCTAGTAGTGTTTCTGAAGATAACAAATATCTTTTTATTACTGCTTCTAATCTAACTGATGGAAATAAGCTATTTGTAATGAATCTGACAAAAGACTCAAATAAGATAGAAGTAGTTAGTGATGATGAAACAACAGATGATTATGTTATTGAAACAGATGGGAATACATTTTATATTTTAACAAATTCAAATGCGCCAAATAAAAAATTAGTTAGAACTAAGTATAATAGATTAAATCAAAAATATTGGATTGATGTTATTCCTGAAACTGAAAATGTTTTAAATATAAGTGTTGGAGGGGGGTATTTTTTTACTGAATATTATCTTGATGCTATTTCAGATGTTAGTCAATATGATTACAACGGTAAATTAATTAGAAAATTAGATCTTCCTGGACTAGGTAGCTTTAGTGGGCTATGGGGTAAAAAAGAACAAAAAGAACTTTACTTTTCATTCTCTAATTATTATATCCCAACAAGTATTTATTCATATAATCCAGAAAAAGGTGATAGTAGTTTATTTTGGAAACCAGATATTAGATTTAATTCTTCAGAATATATTTCAAAACAAATTTTTTATGAATCTAAGGATGGAACAAAAGTCCCTATGATAATTACCCATAAAAAAAATATAAAACTAAACGGTAAAAACCCCACAATTCTCTATGGATATGGTGGTTTTAATATTAGTAGAACACCAGGATTTAGTGTTACTAATGCAATATGGATGGATCTTGGTGGAGTTTATGCTGTACCTAATATAAGAGGTGGAGGTGAATATGGAAAAGAATGGCATAATGCAGGAACAAAATTAAATAAACAGAATGTGTTTGATGATTTTATAGCAGCTGCAGAATACCTCATTTCTTCAAATTATACTTCCTCTGATCACCTTGCCATAAGAGGAGGATCAAATGGAGGACTTCTTGTAGGAGCAGTTATGACTCAAAGACCAGATTTAATGAAAGTAGCTCTTCCTGCAGTAGGAGTATTAGATATGCTAAGATATCATAAATTTACTGCTGGAGCTGGTTGGGCATTTGATTATGGGACATCAGAAGAATCAGAAGAAATGTTTGAATATCTGTTAGGATATTCTCCTATTCACAATGTGGAAGAAAATGTTGAATACCCAGCTACACTTGTTACAACTGGTGACCATGATGATAGAGTGGTTCCTGCCCACTCATTTAAATTTGCTGCTCATCTTCAAGATAAGCAAATTGGTAAAAACCCCGTTCTAATTAGGATTGAAAAAGATGCAGGCCATGGTGGTGGAACTCCATTATCTAAAACTATAGATCAATATTCTGATATATTTAGTTTTACTCTATTTAATATGGGATATAAAAAACTTTCAGACTTTAATTAAAATAACTAAAGTTTTCATTTTCTTTTATTTGCTTAAGTGTTTCAAAAATAAGTTTTATTACATTCTCAACATCTTCTTTTTGAACCATTTCTACTGTAGTATGCATGTATCTTAATGGTAATGAAATCAAAGCTGAAGGAACACCTCCATTGCTATATGCAAATGCATCTGTGTCAGTTCCAGTATACCTTGATGATGCTAGTCTTTGGAAAGGAATTTTATTTGAACTAGCAATTTTTATAATTTTTTCTCTAAGATTATTATGAACTGCAGGAGCATAAGAGATTACAGGTCCTTTCCCAATTTTTATATCACCTTCTTTCTTACTTTCAATCATTGGGGTTGATGTGTCATGACATACATCAGTAACTATTGCAACATCTGGTTTTATTGTGTTTGTAATCATTTCAGCACCTCTAAGACCAATTTCTTCTTGAACTGAGTTTGTTATATATAATCCAAATGGTAAGTCAACTTTTTTTTCTTTTAGAAGTCTTGCAACTTCAGCAATCATAAATCCACCAGCCCTATTATCTATAGCTCTGCAAACAAATTTGTTTTTATTAATTATCTGAAATGAGTCAGGATATGTTATAACGCATCCTACATGAACTCCCATTTTCTCAACCTCTTTTTTGTCTTTTGCCCCTATATCAATAAAGATATTGTCAATTTTAGGCGAAGGTTCTTTAGTATAATCTCTTACATGAATTGCTGGCCAACCAAAAACACCTTTTATAATTCCTTTTTTAGTATGAATATTAACCCATTTTGAAGGGGCTATTTGATGATCACTTCCTCCGTTTCTTATAACATAAATCAGACCCTTATCTGTAATATAATTGACATACCATGAAATTTCATCAGAATGTCCTTCAATTACAACTTTAAATTTTTTATCGGGATTAATTATTCCCACTGCTGTCCCATAGTTATCTGTTAGGAAATCATCTACATAGGGTTTTAAATATTTCATCCAAATCTTTTGTCCTTTTGATTCGTATCCAGTTGGAGAAGCATTATTAAGATATTCCTCCAAGAATTTTAGCGATTTATCATTAAGTACTTTCATAATTTTTCTAAAAGAGTCAAAAATAACAATAAATAATAAACATCTTATTAGATTTGTATAATGAAATATATTTTCTCATTTATTACTTTTCTGTTTATTACAAACTTATCATCTCAAGAAGTTGATGAAGACCTTAGTTTCTTGTTTCCTGGAGACTCAATTCCAGCAAATACATTTATGCTTGATGAAGTTCAGGTATTTCAACCTCTTAGATTTAAAAATGATGATGAAATTAAAAGATATGTAATCTTAAGGTACAGGGTCAAAAAAGTTTACCCTTATGCTAAACTTTCTGCTGAAAGAATGAATATAATTGATTCTAGATTAGTTGAAATAGAATCTAGAAGAAAAAGAAGAAGGTATCTTAAGAATTTAGAAAAGTTCACATATAAGGAGTTTTCAAAGGAGTTAAAAAAACTTTCTAGATCTCAAGGAAGAATTCTGGTTAGATTATTAAATAGACAGACAGGTTTAACTGCACATACTATAGTCTCTGAATATAGAAATAGTATTAGAGCATTCATTTATCAAACTGCAGCATCATTATTTAATATTTCTTTAAAAGATAAGTATAGCCCATTTGATAATTATGAAGACTATTTAATTGAAGACATACTTCAAAGATCTTTTTCAGAAGGATCTCTTGAAAAGCAGGATTATGCTCTTGATTTTAATCTTGATTCATTATATAACAATTGGAAAGAAAAAAAGTAGTTAAAAAACTTGTTAATAACTAACCTAAATTACTATAAATAAGTAGTTTAAATTTTTATAATTTTAAGTCTATAAAAAAATCAAATTATTGTTGTTATTAACAATAAAAAGGTGCTATATTTGCAGCCGAAAAAGATTTTTTTTGCAAGTTCATTGAAAATATTGAAATGACAGCGCGTATCAAATTTTAGATACGAACTAAGTAAACCATTCTGAAACAAAGTCAATTTAAGAGTCGTAAAATTATTTATAAAATACTACAACGAAGAGTTTGATCCTGGCTCAGGATGAACGCTAGCGGCAAGCTTCATACATGCAAGTCGAGGGGCAGCATAGATTGCTTGCAATCTGATGGCGACCGGCGAACGGGTGCGTAACGCGTATGCAACTTACCTTTTACTAGGAGATAGCCAAGAGAAATTTTGATTAATATCCTATACAATTATTTTATCACATGATAAAATAATAAAAGCTCAGGCGGTAAAAGATAGGCATGCGTCCTATTAGCAAGTAGGTGAGGTAACGGCTCACCTATGCTACGATAGGTAGGGGTCCTGAGAGGGAGATCCCCCACACTGGTACTGAGACACGGACCAGACTTCTACGGAAGGCAGCAGTAAGGAATATTGGACAATGGAGGCAACTCTGATCCAGCTATGCCGCGTGCAGGAAGACGGCCCTATGGGTTGTAAACTGCTTTTATACAGGAAGAAACCTGCTCACGTGTGAGCAGCTGACGGTACTGTAAGAATAAGGATCGGCTAACTCCGTGCCAGCAGCCGCGGTAATACGGAGGATCCAAGCGTTATCCGGAATTATTGGGTTTAAAGGGT